>Ga0265780_10001185_pt1 | contig 37961 bp, 25 predicted proteins | sample P1T30metagenome_FD_192432 | JGI IMG/M metagenome (GOLD analysis project Ga0265780, IMG submission 192432) | Plant litter microbial communities from East Loma Ridge, Irvine, California - P1 T30 | ecosystem: Environmental > Terrestrial > Plant litter > Unclassified | place: USA: California...
GTCTTGTGTGATATATGTCTGCCGCACGAAGAATGCGCTCGATGGTATGGTGGTCGGAGACCATGCAACGTCATATCGTCCTTTGATGTCTGTAGAGAACAGTGCGCCGTCGTCGCAATTGCAGTTGTCAGAGAAAAAAAGTTCATTCTGATAGCGATATTGGGCAATGAAGATGTTGGTTTCGCGAGGTCGATACAGGTACGAGCCGAGAAGGCGTTGTACACCATTTCGCGTTAATTTGATGTCCGTGACATGCAACAGCCATTCCCAATCCGCGTTTCGCCACTTCTGCTTGTCTCGTTTGTCCGGGTCAAATGCGACTACATCGCCAACCTGCACTAATGCTTGCGCGTATGAGTGAAGTGTCGGCGTAGTTTCCGGTCGATTTGTGGCTGCAATGAACCCCATGTCAGTGCTTCGCCGTTGTTGCTGTTTTTTCACACTCGTTGACATGGCCATTGGGCGTATAACTTCGCCGAAGTACATGTGCTTAAAGCATTCATATACGTCGGGCGTTGCTAGTGTGTTCTTCGCAATACGCTCCTGGGGCTTAACCTGAATCAACCCACCAGTCATGCAGTCAGCCCACAGGGGATGAGCGAGCAAACGATTCGAATTCGGAAGGTTGTAAGCTTGTTGATACAAGAATTCGATGTAGGCGTTGATGCAAACACGGAAGTCCCGCCGGTCGTGGAGGGCATGGTACCATTCACTGAACGCCGTCTGCCCAATAAATCGTGCGGTCAGCCACAGCTGGAACTCAGAGCAAAAATGCTCAAGACCGATGGAACCTCGTGGTTGCTCATCCAGGTAATCGAGGACATGCTTTGCCAACTGGGCTACCCAGAAAAACGGGTGATGATGTCTTGCATAGGTCTGAGTGGGTTCATTCAGCCTGTACCAGATATCATACGTTGGGTCGTTCATTGCGGAAGCGGACTGAATATATGTTTTGGTCTCAGGGTCGTCAGAGTCGCCATAGCCCTCGATTGAGAAGTCGTTGAGCGGGATGCCCTTGACGTAGTGCTTTACGCCTCCCATGCAGAGGAATCCGTCGAATAGCAGCTTCTTTGATCTAGGAACTTCCAAATGATGAAGGCCAATGAGCTCGCAGCTTCTCGTCTTGCTATCCGGACAAACGTAGATCTCAAAGTCATGGAGGTCCGCGACCATGACTTGACGTTCTGAGCGGTAGCCATCCCATGCTGGAGTACTGGTAGAGAATTTGCTCCATTCGTTCTATTTTGGTTAGCTGTACTGCCTGATGAAAAGAGCAGTGATTAACCACCTTAAGAGACTTTAACGCCACGTCCTCCCGTGTGATAGGGCACGGGGGTGTCCATCCTGGAGCGTGCGAACGCGCGAGGTCGTTGATCGAGGAGTTGTCCTCGAACCCTTGCGCCCACTTGTCTTGTCGTTCGCTTGAGTCTGTCTGTGCAACAACAATAGTATCAGAGGAGTCCGACATCTTAGCTGGTTAAGTCGTGCCTGATCTCGCGCAGAGGTAAATCGCGGACAGTGTAGCGAGATACAAGAGGTCGCGGAAAGTTACCAGGCGACGCAAACAAGGAGCAATTTCCAGCTAGGCCCTTCTAGGCAGCCATTCTGTCACAGTTGCTGTACTTCGTATGACCGTGAATGCGGAATTCCTCTGAGTGGGCCACTACAAACGAGTTCGCAAACAGTGACTCATGCGCAAGTCCGATTCAACGAGCATTATGACAGGAACGGAAAAGTAGACATGTGCGATTTGAATGAGTGCGGTAAGCAAGCGAGCGCAGCAATGGAGCGTTGGTACTTCGGTAGTCGCGACTTGGAGGTGAGGGCCGGGCGGGTGCGCGGGCAATCACTTCCCAGCCACCCGCGAAGAAGCAGCAGACTTAGTTCGATAGAGCATCTTCGGTACACCACATCGAAGGAAATTGTGTGTTAACGTTTGCACAGGTGGGGTCAAGGTGAAGGTAAATGGTGAGAGAAACCGAATGCGCATCGCAGCGGGCGGACGCGTCGATGCCCCGCCGGCACGTGCCCGCGCGTCCAGGCGCGTTTTGGGAAGAGAACACGGCATGTTAGAATCTTCTGGAAAACTTCCGGCTTTCATGAGGTTGATACTGATCTGATCTGAATTCTGGACACTTTTGTTCCTGCACCCAGGTAAATGCTAGAGCAGGGCCACGAATTCAGGCTCATGTAATGTGGCTTGTGCTACAGAGTAGGTGCCTGGGGTATCGTGTCCAGGCACCTGCACACTACAAGTCGGTCAAGACAGGGAGTAAGACGTAATTCATGCAGAGTAGTCTAAGATGCGCAGAACACGCTGCTATGCCCATGCAGCGGCCGTCATCAATACACACGCCCACCCAAACGCCTCGCCAGCAAACGCCAGGCATCCTGAAGAATACATAAATGCGGTCGTTAAGTGTTTTTCGGCGCATAATCCCATATATGCTCCGAGTTCCAGGACTCCGTCTCCTCTTTCCGCTTTGCCGGATCGTCGCCCCTCTTCATCGCCTCCTCTCTCAAGATATTCAGCTCCCCATCCATTTTCACAACCTGGTAGTTTAACTCGGTAAACTCAACCCTCTCTTCCTGTGTCCAGTCTGGCGTTTTGCCCTCCTTCTTGGCTTCGTCTTCGCGTTGCACGAATGGTTCGATTTTGCTAGCCATCGCGTTGCGCTTGTCTTGCTTCTCGAAGTACTCGGCGAATTTCTGCTGCCCGCCAAAGCAGTAGCCGTAACCGTCGCAGTAGCACGTGTTCATGGCGGGACACAGGACCTCGTGGCCGGTGAAGATGTAGTGCCAGATGTACTCGAAAACGCGGCCGGAGAACTGGTCCTCCATGCCGGTTGTGAGCAGCCACTGGCGGTAGTGCTTGAAGCGCTCGATGGGCACCTCGCGGATCCGTTGGCGCGAGACGGCAAACTGCGCGCAGCAGGTGCCGGATATTGAGGGCGGGATGGGCGCGCCCGGGTGGATCTCCTCCCAGATCTCACGCCGCCAGTAGATCTCCTCGGGCTTGTGGAAAAAGTCAAAGTCGATGCCGGGACGGTCCAGGTGGATCCAGTCGGGGCAGCCGGGGTCGTGGTGGCAGCGCACATTCATGTATCCGTGGCGCGCGACCCGCTCGTGGTTGAGGCGCTTGATCATGGTGGCGGCATCTTGGCCCATGAGCATGTTGTTGTGCCATGCGTAGCGGTGGGCGTGCATGAACAGGGTGGTGTCGGGCAGGTCGTCGTAGTGGTCAATGATGTAGCTGAGGTAGACCTATTCCCATTGTCAGCCCTCACCCGACCAAATGTCTCGGCTTCCATCGCACTCACCATAGCTTCGCGGCCCTTGTTCTTCGGGATCTTGTTTTCGGCATTGGGGTTGTCGACTTCGTAGACGACCAGCGGTGCATCCGGTATTTCCTCGTGCATCCAGCTAATGTCCTCCTTTACGGTCTTGGGCACCACAATCTTGTACGTGTAGTTGGTGCCTGGCGGTTTGGGCGCACCATCGCTGAACTTGGGTAATATGCCAAAGTCCAGCGGATCGCCCTTGTAGGCATGTGTTGCGATAGTCGTCGGCTTGGGGTTCGGATTCCATCCTGATATCGCATTGCCTGCACTTGCGCCTGGCAGGTGGAGGTACCACCAGACGAAGCACAGGCACAGGAACACAAACACAAAGGGGATCAGACGCGGCGGGCCGGACAGCATCTTGACGGCAGAGCGAGCGGTGGATGTTCGGCACAGTGGTTCAATCCATCAAGCAGGAATGAAGTCGAAGGCAAAGGCAGATCGTGTCTGGCGCAATGTGGTCATTGTTGGCAGGTGGAGATGCTGGGGCTAGTGCCGCCCGTCGTCAGCCTCCAGGAGTGTTGGTGCGCCGCGTTGAGTTTTGGTGGTCCCGTCTTGCTGGTTTCACCTTAGCCAAACAGACGGCCCTTGCACCAACCCTTGTGCAACCATTACATCTAGACCTGAGTCGCGCTCGCTAAGAACAAATTGCAAGGGCATACCTTCGACTTCATACATTCTCTACAATTACAGTGCGTGCACAACTATGTAGAATCCATACAAGACACTCGGATCACTCTCGCTTCATTCCCACCTTTCCGATGCCTCTCAGTCCCCATGCGAACAGGACCGCAGTGGCACAGCTGAGCGCAAACAGGTACCAGTATGCAGCGCGGAAGCCCTCCATGAGCGCTTCTGGGCTTTCCTTTTCATGGTACCGCGAATTGCTTGTGATGCTGGTTGCGATCACTCCGCTACAACACCACGAAGTCAGTAACAATTTACATGTGCTAAACATCGAAACTCACCTTGTCGCAAGTCCAACAGACTTGCCAATCTGAGCGATGGTATTGAAGACGCCTCCTGCTAGCCCTTGTGTGCGGGCAGGACTGAGAATGTCAGCTTAATAATACACCTGGTAGGAATTCGAAGAGACCCACAACACCGAAGTGATTACCAGACTCGAGATCGTGTAGAGGACGTCGGAGCCTATCGGCATGAGAAAGGTAGCTGGAAATGCGCACGCCCAATATGTCCACTCGGGCTGGATCACACACATCAGCAGCGCGGCGACAGTAGCCAGGAAGACGCCAATGTGCACGGTGTAGTCGGCGCGCACTCTGTGGGCTATCAGTCCCATGGCGATGTTGGCTATGATGCCACCGACGGGAGTGGGAAGGAATCGGATCGACGTCTGGAGCGCAGAGAGACCCTGCACGTCTTGAAAGAAGAGCGTCATGTACGTCTCGATGCCATTGAAGACGCCCCAGACCAGGAAGACACCGACACAAATGACGCTGAAAATACGGTTTCTCCAGAGAGAGTTTGGGATCACAGCTGGACGGCCGAGTTTTTCCTGGCGTCCGACCCACACTATGAAGCCCGGAATCAGAGCAATTGCGGTGATGAGGAGGCCGAGGGTAGTTGCTTCGCGGATCTTTGCAGTGTCCTCCGAAATCAAGCTGCATTGCGTCAGATCGAGGCCCAGCGTGCCTGCGTAGTAGCCACTTACACAAAGCAATAAGAAAGCAGTGCTAAAGAGACGCTTCCCATGGTTATCCCAACCCAGTCGATTTCAGTCCTGAGTCTGTGGAACACCTGAGTCTGCTTGTCTGCAACCTTCGGTAGTCCAAAAAGTGCGATGAGGAAGATGATGGTGTTGACAATAGCACAAAGGTGGAATCCCCATCGCCAGCCGATGGTGTCAGCAAAGATACCTCCAAGGACCAAACCGAGCGAGAATCCAATCGGCTGACCTCCACCCATGGAAGCAAATGCGATGTTTCTACTCTTGCCTTCTGGAAATGTGCTCGTGATCGTGCTAACTGCCGAGGGCAAGCAGAACGATATCGCGATACCACCAAGAGCACGGAAGACGATCAGTTGAGTGCCCGTCCGGGAAAGTCCAGATGCGAGAGTGAATACAGACTGCAGTACACAGCCTGTCAGGTACATAGGCCTGGAACCTACTACATCTGACACTGAGCCCAGCAGCAACAGCGTGCAACCGCACGTCAGCGCGTAGACAGAAACGGGCCTGGGTTTGGTCAGCTTCACCCAGCTAGACAATTTCGATAGCATCACCATAGAAGCACACTCGGTGCAAGCTGCAAGTCTCTCGCCATCGTCGGCAACACCACAGTCGTAACTCCTGAGAGCATGGCACTGATCATCGTGACGCACACGACTGTCACAAGAACGACAGCGGTGGTCCTTTTCCCTGGTGCCTGCAATTGCTCGACGTCGACGGCATTAGTTGGGACGATGATCGGCTGTCCATCATCGTTCAACGACGATGCTCGGTCGCCTTTTGTATGCACACTGGGTGGATCTGTCAATGGAGCCTTAGGATACTCCCCAAGCTCGATCGACGTTGCAGTACGTGACATTGTGGGCGAACGATTGCTTGGTAAGTATGGAGACAGACTTGGAGAGCACTGGGAATCAGACGGTCCTGGTGCTCAGGAAGCCTTCTACGAAAGCGGGGAACGTCATGTTTATTGTTCAAGCTCTCTCAACTACGGGCACGCCGATAGGTACGCAACCAGGCCGCCCTTGTATGGTTGACAGTAGGGCGTGCGCTAGGAGCCGTGCAGCGGGTAATTCTCCGTCGGTTGTCGATGATGAAGTCTGGACTGACATCGAAGCACGGTCGTTCCTGGGGTTATCGATAAACAGCCACATGTGGCTGTGCTGTGCTGCGGACTCCCGAGAGTTAGAACACCTCGAGGACAACAAGCTAAGGCCATTCACGACAGGAGGGAAAAATACCAATTCTTTATGTGTAAATCCTGGAGACTTCCCTTGTTGTTATTCTAGCTTTTGCGCAACTCTCAGCTGGTCCTGTGAGATTCTAGGCCTCGGACGTAATGCTACACGTTGCAACTTCGTGAGACCGCTGCTGCTACACTCCACCCACAACCAATTGCGCACTGCCTGAAGCTTCCTAGAGTCTCATCAGCGTCCAAGACAGCTTGATAGACATTCTTGCGCCATGTGGACACCAGCTTCTTTGCTGAGCGCGCGGGGTCTTTTTGCCCTCAGTGCGATCCACCACATCGGCGCCCTTGCGAGTCCAAGCATAAACGTTGCTTTACGAGCCTCGTTCAGCCCAGCACCATATTTGGTAGAGCTACTGTATTTTACAAGTCTCCTCTTCGAAAGCCATTATAGCTAACACGGCCCAGAGAAACTGCCGCAGAGGAGAACAGTACTGCGTACTATCCAATCCTCGATCGCGTATCACAGGGCTACTTCGACAAGTATGCCACCGAACAAGACCTCTATACCGCCTTTGTAGATTTATTACACAATGATGGGCATATCACAGAGCCTGAAGCCCTTGCCTCTTTCGAATTTGCACTGTCTGTCCGTTCGGCTGCGCCACGGATAGAAGCACATTACCAGTTCTACAACACGTCTGTCGAGCCATCGCTTCTCACGGAACAGACAGACGCCTGTGATATCTGGATATCCTTTGGCGGGAAGCAGTATTGCTCGCCACAATTCACCGAGCCTTTGGGCGAGATCAAGAGCGAACGGTAGGAGTCGCGAAACTGTTGGGATGGCATTATGCTGACATTATCTTAGCACATACGAGCTGCCCTTTGACCGCACACTCGGCAACAGCTCAGCTCTACCTGCAATTCTATATGCCGATATCACTGCACCGCAGTTCAAATCATGGCACAATATGTTGAGCAAGACGGCGAAAGAAGGCAAGACATCGTATCGAATCCGGCACAAGCCTTCCAACAAAGCATCCAAATCACCGCTTGTAGTAAACGGATATGGTGTTGAGCTTCAGCTCAAGCGAACCGACTACATCGTCATCGACGACAGACAGAAGGAGGAGAGTCAAGCCAGCGGACAGAAGCCGCTCGTCACTGGCCTAGATGAGGACCAAGAAGTTGCGGACCTCAAACCCTTGTCCAAAGATGAGGTTTCTGATCTTGGTGTAAAAGCTGCCAGCTTCGTAATGAAGAGCAATCAGCCCATGGACACGCTTCTCAAGCTCGTACAAGATTTCCCGAAATACTCATCCATCATTGCTGGCCAACATGTTTCGGACAGCTTCCTGGAAGAGCATACTAAGAACCGAGAATTACTCCTTCCCGCCGGGTTGAATATGATCTGGATCAATGGCGTTCAAATACCGGCCCGAGATGTGAACCCATACTCTTTGCTTGCACACCTCAGACGCGAGCGAGCCTTGATTAACGGCATACGCAGCCAGGGTCTCTCTGCCCCAGACGTCGTTGCACTTCTTTCGCACGGAGCTATTGCTGCAACTCAGACTGAAGATGAACCTCAACGATATGATTTCAGAGACGAAATTGAAGGCGGCAATGTGATCATTTATCTGAACGATATTGAAAAGGACGACAGATACGAGAGTTGGCCGACTGACCTTCGAGCGGTAAGAGGCCTTTCAAACCTTGCTCGGTACGTACTGACAACAGCACTAGTTACTGCAAAGAACGTTCCCAGGCCAGTTGCCCTCTGTCCGACGTGACATCCACAACGCGATTGTTCCCATTGACTTCACGTCTATCGATGATGTCACTATCATCGTTGACACGATCTTGAGCTTGGTACAGCGAGGTATCCCATTGAGATGGGGTCTCGTGCCCCAGATCTTGACCGATGGTGCTCTTGAGCAAGCAAAGGTCATTTACTACCTACAGGATGCCTATGGAATTGCTGGTGTAACGAGCTATCTCCAAGATGTGAGTCAATCTATACATTCGTCTCAATCTCGACTTACAAAAGGCTTTAGTCACTCAACAACAAAAACCTTGCATCACCTGACAAGAGCGCCTTTGCTTCAATCATCAAAGACGGACAGCTCCTTGTCGATCGCGAAGCGTTAGAGCTTACTGAAGTGCTCAAGTCGGAAGAGGTGCTGAAAAGAGCAGAAGCAGCGAAGCAGTACTTGAAGCGTCTCGCTGCAAATACACCGAATGCCCCAGTCTTCGTCAATGGTGTACCAGTCGCTCAAACAGATGAATGGCTCGGTGTCCTCAGCCAGCGCATCGGATCGGATCTTCGCCAAATTCAGCAGAACGTGTTCAACGGTGTCTTCAACGAGGACAGCTGGGTACCGCAGTTTTTCCTGTTGCAGGCTTCCACAAGGCGCAACCCCTTCATCGTGCCGGAGAACGAGAAAAACATTACACTCATCAACATGGCTGAGTTTGAGCAAGCTCACGGTGAGAATTTCGGCAAGATGCCGCGTGTCAAAGCCGCCGATTCAGCAAGCAAGAGCGACTGGGTTCACATTACAGTACTTGGTGACTTTGATTCTCCTTCCGGACTTGATTTACTCAAGTCTGCGGCCACCTACCGCGAAGAAAACCCGAATGCAGAGATTGTCCTGGTTCACAACGCAAATGTAGACTTCGAGCTCAATGCCTCTGATGATCTCCTCAAAGCATTCACCGAGTCGAACGGTGAGTTTACTACGGAGGCACTGTCGGCATGCTTAGACAAGACGATCGACTCCCGAGCTGTTACGGAAGAATCAAAGGCGTTCTGGAAGTCCGCGTTGCCAATACTTGGGGTATTCAACTTGAAGCCAGGACAAAACGCGATTGTTGTCAATGGACGCCAAGTTGGACCCATTCCAGACGATCTACAATTCTCAAAAGATGACATTGAGACGCTTGTCTCGTACGAGACGAACAAGCGGACTGAACCTCTGAGCCTTGCCCTCACTGACCTCGACCTCACCTCTAAACTATCTTCGCCCTTTGATGTTGCCAAGATTCAATCACTTGTCACGCTGTCGACTATCTCCGATTTGCCAGATGGTATCTTTGAGTCTGCTTCTACATTGCGCATGAGCAAATTTAACAATTGGACTACCGAGCACACCGCAATCATTAAGGGCGACTACGATAACGCCGTTTTCCAGATTGTCGCTTCCATCGACCCGGCCACTGAGCAAGCACAGAAGTGGGTCCCTATCCTCAAGACACTCAGCGACATGAATGGAGTTCATCTTAAGCTGTTCCTGAATCCTAAGCAAATGCTTCAGGAGCTTCCTATCAAACGCTTTTACAGGTATTTACTCGATGCGAGACCAACCTTCAATGAAGACGGCTCGACTGGAAGCCTCGAAGCCGAATTCTCTGGTATTCCGAAAGAAGCATTGCTCAATTTGGGCATGGACGTACCGCCGTCGTGGCTGGTCGCTCCAGAAGAGTCGATTCATGATCTGGACAACATCAAGCTCAGCACATTGCCTGCTGGTAAGAACATCAATGCGATCTATGGCTTGGAAAGCATTCTGATTGAAGGGCACTCCCGCGACACTACAGGTGGCAGTCAGCCACCTAGTGGAGCTGAAGTTGTCCTTGCGACTGAAAAGGATCCTCACTACGCCGACACTATCATCATGGCCAACCTTGGATACTTCCAGTTCAAGACCAACCCAGGCTTTTACAACATCAGACTCAAGACTGGTCGCTCGCAGGATATTTTTAGCCTTGACAGCGCAGGCCCCAAGGGCTGGGCGCCGCAGCCAGGTGACGAGACGACGGAGATAGCGTTGATGAGCTTTCAAGGCGCAACAATCTTCCCTCGTCTTTCTCGCAAGCCTGGTCAGGAAATGACAGATGTTTTCAATCCAGATGAGTCGCTCGCTTCCGAGCTTGTTGGCAAGGGTACCGAAAAGGTCAACAAGCTCCTAGGCAAGCTCGGTCTGAATTTTGACTCGCAAAAGGTCCTTGACAAGGGCGCTGAGCTGCTTGGCACCAAGTCCAAGAAGAAGGGCACCCAAGCCGATATCAACATCTTCTCCGTCGCCTCGGGCCACCTCTACGAGCGTATGCTTAATATTATGATGCTTTCTGTCATGAAACACACCAAGCATACGGTCAAGTTCTGGTTCATTGAGCAGTTCCTCTCGCCGTCTTTCAAGTCTTTCCTGCCGCATATCGCCGCCGAATACGGTTTCGAATACGAGCTCGTCACTTACAAATGGCCACACTGGCTGCGCAGCCAAACCGAGAAGCAGCGCGAGATCTGGGGTTACAAGATCCTCTTCCTGGACGTTTTGTTCCCACTTGATCTCGAGAAGGTCATCTTCGTGGACGCGGATCAAATCGTCCGCACAGATATGTACGAACTCGTCACTCACGATCTAGAGGGCGCACCCTACGGCTTCACACCAATGGGCGACAGTCGTACAGAAATGGAAGGCTTCAGATTCTGGAAGACAGGCTACTGGGCCAATTTTCTACGTGGAAGACCGTACCATATCTCCGCATTGTACGTCGTAGACCTCGTCAAATTCCGCCAACTCGCCGCCGGCGATCGTCTGCGTCAACAATACCACCAACTGTCAGCCGATCCCAATTCGCTCTCCAACTTGGACCAAGACTTGCCCAACAACATGCAATTCAACCTCCCGATCCACTCGCTGCCGCAGGAATGGCTGTGGTGCGAGACGTGGTGTAGCGATGCGGACCTGGAAAAGGCAAAGACGATTGATCTGTGTAATAACCCCATGACCAAGGAACCCAAGCTTGATCGCGCAAGACGCCAAATCCCAGAGTGGAATGTGTACGATGAGGAAGTAGGTGCTCTAGCGCGCCGGGTCAAGGGCGAAAAGGCGAAGGAGGAAGCGGTGGTCGATGTCCAGGCTGAAGAGCAAGTCAGGGAGAAGAAGGAGAAGGACGAAGAGAGGAGAAGGGATGAGCTATAGACGCATGCATGTTTGAAATATCTAGATCCCTAGGCTATAGACAACCCTCAATCGCCTTCCTTATCTCCTTCGGCCTCGCGCCCGTAACCCCCTCCTGAATATCCCCATCCTTGAAAATGCTAAACGTCGGCATCTGACTGACGCCCAGCTCCTGCGCTATGTCCTCGCACTCCTCTACGTCGTAGGTGTAGAACTTGACCTGGCTGGAGCGTCAGTATATCCACTTCTTCTGAGATTAAGTAAGGTAAGATGCTGCGCACATTCGGATACTCCCCAACCATCTTGGCCACCTCGGGCGCAATCACTTTGCACTGCTGACACCATGTTGCGGTGCCTTCGAGGATCGTGACGCCTTCGTACATGACGGCGCGGAGGTATTCGGCCTTGGAGTGCAGGGCGGGGATTTCGGGGGTGGACATGGCGGATGCTTGTGTTGCGAGGGTGAGGATGAATATTTTGTAGGGGGTAGGGTTGTGGAGGTATGTCTCGAAGTGGGTTCGGATGGGTGAAGGAAATGATGTCATAGTTGCTTGTTTGGGCATAGTAAGATCGGATGGAGGGACGGGTGAGGGTGAATCAGGACGTAAGATTAGGTAGGTAGGTCGTTCGGATATCACATAAAAGAAGCATATGTATATGTGAGGAAAGTGCATTGTTTCTGTACGGCGCGTACAAAGCGTGTAGTCAGTCTAGTATTGTGTCGTCTATCTATATGATTGCAACAGACACCGGGGCATGTGGAAGGAACTGATAAGGTTTCTATTTTGCTCTTGGATCTCACTACGAAAAAGGGTACTTATATGGTAGATTTTAGGTATTCATAGTGATTGTAGGATTTGCGCACGGGCCATTCTGCCCAAACGCGTTCCCCAGCGCCAAGGCTGACCATCACTCACTGCGCCAAACCTCGAGCTAGCAACGTTCACATGTTGATACTTTAATCGATTTCTCACCCCAAGCGCAGGAACCTCACGGCTATATCAAAACATCCACTCGTCACATAGACTTCCGACGTCAACCCTCGGAGTGCCTCGCCCTTTGTCTCCGCCCATTAACACGTCGGCTGCTCGTCGCGACAATGAGCGAAGCCCAACCCCAACAGCAGGGCCAGCAGGCGCCTGGCGGCCAAGCAGCACAGTTGATGCGACCCGACGACATTCTTAGGCTTCAGTGTCTCGGCGAAGATGAAAGGCAGAAATACCGCCAGATCATGATGAACTTCTGGAACATGACCCAGCACCACGCGCAGGGCACATCCGAGCACACCACGGCGCGCGCAAAGCTCTTCGAGTACTCACAAAAGTTCATAAACCGCGAGCGACAATTTCGCAAGCAGAAAATGCAACAACAACAAGGAAACCAAGGCCAATCCAGCCAGGGGTCACAGCAGAGTCAGGGCCAGCCTAAGCAGGAGCAACCACAAGCGCAAAACCCTTCAGCACCGCCCAGTCAGACTTCGTCACAGCCGCCCCAACAACAAGCCGCTAATCAATCGCGACCAGCTGGAGCAGCCCCACCAATCGACAGTGCCATATACAAGCATGTCCAAGCATTCCCGATTCACCTCCCGCCCAACGGCCCAACTCCCGGAACGCCAGAATACAACGCGAAAGTCAAGGAATATCGCAATGGCTATCTCAATATGCTGGTCAAGCAAGCACAACATGCGGAGAACAGGCGGAAGATCCAGAGCCAGATAGAAGAAAAGCAGAAACTTGGACAGGAAGTTCCCGCCGACGCGCTGAATATGAAGGCGCGCATAGAGAAGGAGCATGCGAACATGAGCGAGCAAGTAGACAAGTTCCGCAAGGCGCAGAAAACGTGGAAGGACGATCGGGAAAGAAAAGATCAAGAGGCTGCGCAGGGTCAGGCCGTGTCGCAAGAGCAGTCCCAAATCCCGACCCAATCGCCGCACCAGCAGCAGCAGCCCCAACAACAACATCAAGCACAACAACTCCAGCGACAGTCCTCACAGCCGGGCATTCCCAACCAGGCGCCGGTCAAAGAAGAGCCGCAGATAAAGGTCGAAGGTGGTCAGGTCCCGCAGCAACAGCCCGCCGCGCAGTTCAACATGCAAGGTAATCAGCAGCCGCAACAGCCGCCCCAGAACCTCCAAATGCCGCCCTCGATGCAACAACAGCTCCAGCACCAACAGCATCAACAACAACAGCAGCCGCAGCAACAACAAGCTCGGCCACCGCCTGGCCCCCATTCGCAGGGCATGCCTCCAAACCAGGTGCAACAGCAGTTCGCGAAGCCGGGACAACAACAGCAACACATGCAGCAGAACCGTCCGCAGATCAACCCCCACCAAGCAAATGCGCACCAGCACCAGAGCAATTCGCCTCATCCTCAGTCAGCCACGTCCAATGCGCCAGGCCCGCCCGTTCCGCTTTCACACCAAGCAGCCGTCAGCGCCGCGAACCGCTCGTATACCGACCCTCAGCGCACTGGCACACCGCTCCAGCAGGGACAGGGCAACTTTGGCAACCGCGAGCGCGAGCAGCTTAACAACCCCAAGATGCCAATTCCCCGCCATCTCAACGTCACATCGCCCGCGCCAGTGCACATGGGCCAGGCTCGGCCAACTATGAGTGGGCCGACCAACGGCGCGCCTGGTCCTATGGGACAGCCTGTCATTCCCCGGCCTCCTCCGTTCCAGCTCGAGGGCGAGGGCGACCGTGTCCTCAGCAAGCGCAAACTCGACGAGCTTGTCCGCCAAGTCACCGGTGGATCGGAGGAGGCGCTGACGTCTGAGGTTGAAGAGGTACGTCGACTCTATCACGGTAACTATCTCGCGTGCTAACATGTCTCCCAGGCGGTCCTTCAACTCGCAGACGATTTCGTCGACAACGTCATCAGCAGCGCATGCAAGCTCAGCAAGCTCCGCGAGTCCCCACAGCTTGACATCCGCGACCTCCAACTCATCCTCGAGCGCAACTACAACATCCGCATCCCCGGCTATGCCTCGGACGAAGTGCGCACCGTGCGCAAAGTCGTGCCAGCTACAGGTTGGGTGGAGAAGATGAAAGCGGTCAACGCGGCCAAGGTCATGGGCGGGAAGACGGACTTCTAGTCTGCCATTCTTCTTCTCGCTCGTGCCGTGTCGGATATGTAATGCTAATAGTTTCCATGTGTTTGATTAGATGCGGTTATGAAATCGGATAGTCCCATTACCCAGGATGACGCTGCGGCATTCGAATCGAGACATTCACATCTTACACCTACACCTCTTCTTGCCGACTGTGATATCCTCGACGTTACTCCCGATCACACATACATACTCAAACTCCCTCTCTCCGTTCCTCCAAGCTCTACGTCTTTGTTCGCAGGCCCCGTCGACCTGCCGTCGCATTTCATTTACAACCCGGCAAGACCGCTCGGATTACGCTGGAAACGCTACTCGGTGCCACTGGCGTCCAGTGGACGGCAAGGGACTCGCCACATCACTCCATCTACACCGGAGCTGTTGGGCCGGAAGTGCATCCATGCTCACGTGCGCTGTGCCACCGTGTTTTGTTTCTGCGACAGGTGCGCGATGTGCGTGAAATTAGCCAAGGAAACAACGCCGTGGTGTGCTCCTCGGAGGGTGACATGGTCAGCGGCGGAGTTGAGGGTATTGTTTGCGCCCAAGGTGGTGAAGGAGGTGGAGGAGAAATAAAGGTTCATCTCATCACTCGGAGTAATATTCCTTCGCATCATGTCATTCATGTAAGCTATCAATAAAACTCACAACATCACAGAAGACGCCCAAGGCACATGTCTTGTTTGTTCATTTGAAGTATTTGCAATTTCCTTGCTTGTCTGTTTCGCGCATCATCTCATGGACGATCCTAGACTATCGTACATGTTTGTATGGACTAGCATCGCAGTGCTGCTAGATCCAGGAATAGAGATAAAAATGGGGAGTGTGGAGAGCTGAGTGCCACTCAAGGAAAAAGGACATCTCCGAGTAGCTCTCGATTAAAGCTTAAAAAAAAAGTCGCAGTCCAAATCGTTCTTTGCTGCAGTATGTAAAAAAAGGTGTGGGGGTATCTATCGCCTCTCTTGGGCATTTGTCGAATGTATAAAAAAACGTGAGGTATCCAAAGCGAAGATTTGGCGAAGTGAATATGAGTGGAGTGGAGTGTTGTGTGGTAATGTTGGTGTGTGGTTGTTGATATGGGCATGACTTTGATTTCGGATGCGGTCGTACAGATTATAAAATGGTGATATAGGAAAAAATATGTGACAACGAATGAAATTTGGGATGGAATGGGTTTCCAGATCCGAGGGGGTCATGTCCAAAATGTGGGGTAATAGTCGTGCTTTATACGGTTTCGTAATTGGGGTCGATTTGAAGGGTCGGCGTCCGGGCCTGGTTCTTCTGCTTCTGCCACTCCGAGGTGATTTCCTCGCGAACGCCTTGACACCATTTGAGAAGGGCGATGTCGAGCTTCTTCCAGGCAGCATCGTCGTCACCATGTACGATGCCCATGACGTCAACGTCCAGCTTGATGTCCCAGCGCAGCTCAGCTGCCTTGACCCAGTAACGCAGATTGTCTGCGCATCGGTATGGTTTTGCGGTGTCGGTGTGGTAGGACTTGATCTCCTCAAAGTGTCGTCGTGATTTTCGTACAAGGGCGTTGTGAAGATGTACAAGTCGCAGACCGTTCTGTAGTTCTGCGAGGAAGGGCGTTGGGAGCTCTCCGTCTTTGGGCTCTGTCCAGTCTGGGAGGGTCTCTGAGCTGCTGTCAAACGACTTGAGGAACAGGAGCTCCCTTTCGCGCTCTTTGCCGGTCCAGTCACCCTCCCTCCACGACCAGTTCTCTCTTTCTTCTTGCTCCTGCTTCTCCTTCTCTTCCTCGGTGTCGAGAAGCTTGCCGATATCGACGACCCATTGCTTGATTGAAATCGTCTCGTAGGGTTGTACTCCATTGGCAAAGTTGCGGATGGCAAGGCGTTTCAGCACCTCGAGCACTTCGTAGAGTTCCTTCCGGATGGTTCGTTCCGACTTGAGGGAGTAGAGTCTTTGCGGCTCCTCGTGTGCAGTGTAGTAGTTCTTTGCTGCCCTGATGGCAAGGGTGGTGACGTCGAGTAGGTTGAGGCCTTGGATCTCAAACCAGCTGGACTGGTCGACGTCGACCTTTTGCTCGGCACCGAAGCCCTTCTCCAGCTCACGCAAGTGCTTCATGGCCTCGCCCAGGGACTCGCGTAGTTCCCGGCGCAGGACCGTCATGTCGGGCGGCGGGGGCAGGTAGACAGGGTTGTTCTTGTAGGTACTGACGGTGGGGGGCAGCATCATTGGCTCGTTATCCTCCCAGCTAAGCGAGGCAGTCTCGTCAAGAGGTGAGTCAACGAAGCCCTCGCCAAGATGGTCCATGGTGCCATCTGGCGAGGGAAATGACAAGACAGACATGTCGCCCTCCATTGGCGATAGTGGGGGTTCGTTGCCGCTCGATGTGCGCGACCCGGCCTTTCGTCCCTTTGCGACGCGCCCCGTTGCCGTGTCCAACAGACCGGTGCGGGCGAAGTAGTACTGCAGATGCGCAATGGTGCCCAGGTTCTGCACGCTTTCCCTGTTCTTTGCCGATTTGGAGAACTGGGTGCCTTCGGGACGCATGTAGCCGCGTCTTCCACGGCCGCCATCAGACAGCCTGGAGCTTGCGGAGCGGCCTGAGATGGACGATACCGAAGACGCGGTTGATACAGAGCGGTCGAGCATGGGCACTGAGCCCAGTGCCAGTGAGGGGACCGCCCATGGCTCGGGCGAACCAGCACGATCGAGGGGAGGAGAGGGTGTCGTGTCCATATTGGCCATGGAAAAGAGATGGGGGCGTGAGGGGGCGGGCAATGGGCGATAGGCGATAAGCAGATACGGGCAGGTGTGGAAAAGGAATGTGAGAGGGTCTGGGGCTGCAGGCGATGACTGCAAAGATGGGGTTCAGCTGTGTGTGTGCTTGTGGAGACTCATAGATGGTGGTCGTTGCTGAGGTTTCAGGAAAGGAGAGGGAAGGAGCGATCCGACGACACGCGAAATTGCATGCAAACAACGCGACGACACTAGCGCCAACCCGCTCTCGTCCACACCCATCGGGCGAGACCACCGACCACGCATGGATGCGTATTTCATCGAGTTCCAGATTGATGGGTGAGAGAATGTGTCCACTGCTAGTCTGAGCCGCTTTCTGCGCTGCCGACTCGAGTGATAGTGCCCCGCATTCCGTCCTGGCTAGCTGCAGGGGTCGTCACTTCCCGTTTCAGCGCGTCTGCAAGTGCTTCAGGAATCGATATGACGTCGTCGCTACGGTATGCATCAGGTCGTTCAGGTCTTTCTGTTGACCCAATGCTCTCACACGTCGCGTTGCCGAGACAGCCATATCCAAAAGTCTAATCTGAATGAAGCGTGTCTTGTCGACCACAGCTAACATGTCGACCAAGCGCGTGCGTTCATCGCCAATTTGCCCAGACCAGAGCTAACGACCCCAGATCTCATACACAGTCAAAGGCGAGGTCCAAGGTGTCAACTTCAGGTACTGCTCACCTCATTGCGTCCAATTGCATTCATTCTGACGCAGAAGCAGGTCCTCCACGCAGAAGCAGGCCAGGAGCATCGGAGTCACCGGCTTCGTCACAAACGCATCGGATGGCAGTGTAGGTGTAGCCTCGTTTTCACTGTCCCCATACTAACACCATGCAGGTCCAGGGCGAGGCACAGGGTAGCGACGATGCGATTAAGCAGTTCGTCCAGCACCTGAACAAGGGTCCCCCAGCGGCATCCGTCTCTGGCGTCAAGCACGACGAAATCTCCACCAAGTCAGGCGAGAGCGGCTTCGATGTTCAGTAAAGCTGCTTCCCGTAGTCTGGACTTCAGCTAGTGGCGGGAAGCCATATGCCCTAAAGTCGCCGGCTAGTTTCTGCAGAGGACACGACAGAACTTCCATGTACATATATCAGACAATGGACTAACAAGCAACCATTTCTATGAGGCGAATCCAACGCAGCACAGAATGCTACTTACGTGTGCAGTACAGCACCGTGAAGCCCCGAGGAACACTGGAAATGTAGCATGATTCGAGACCGCTGAGCTTACACTAGGCATTGCAGAGTCTGCCAGGAGACCCGACTCTGGATATGCACTATCATGCCGATGGGAGCTTACATGATGCCGATGATGGCTTGGACCCACTTGCCTTCGTACCGCGCGTATGCCTCCCACCAAGAATCCTTCGCTTTGGGACGATGCAGCCGGAAGATGTGGGCAAGATTGAAGAAACTGTCAAGTCCACATTAAAATTGCGGTTAATCAAGGCTTCAGAAAGAATTCAAGGAGCAAAGCGTCCATGTGTCGCTGGTAACATACCAAGTGGTGTTCTGTCCCCGTAGGGCTGAGCGGGAACCCGATGGTTGACCGAGACGCCGACAGGGTCTAATCGGGATCTCCTGCCCGGCCCATTTTCGTATGAATGACAACAACATCAAACATCCGCCACAAAGTCCTCGTTGCACGCGACCCATGCACGTGGCGACAGAGCAACAATTCGCTATTTCAGCCTCTCAAATGGTGCTTATTGCTCACCGGCGCTTGCCGCAGCCGGATGTGGCGTCGATAGTGTCCTAAATCGTCCTGCCTTGATGACTGGAGGTGAGACTGGCGCACAGAACTTTTTTTATGGTCGTTGCCGTCACGAGCTGATTAGACTGTGATGATATAAAGCGCGGTGTGTGCCTCAGTCGCTTCCCTATTTACCGTCGACACTCGCCACAACAGACTCACATCACCTTCAACCAATATCGATACACTAATCGAGAACAAACATCAGGAGCATTGACCATCCATGATCTCATCTATAGCAATCGGTCGAACCTCGCCGGCTTCAAGGAAGGCGGCTGCTCAGGTGCTCAAAGCTGCCAATGGCTCTAGATCCATCAAATGTCAATCATCCTTCATCGTAGCACGACACTTCTCGTCCTCACCAAATAGTCCCAAGATGGATGTATTCTTCGAGCAGCGAGAGACTGAGAAGGTTCGCAAGACACCAGCAGCTTGGTCGCACCCTGGTATGCAATCCACACTCACTGTCCCTTTCATCGTCATGCTGACAAACTCTAGCCTACTCCAAAGAGGAGATGGAAAACGTCGTCGTCGCGCATCGCGAGGCCAAGACCATGTCTGACAAACTCGCACTCATTGCCGTCAAATTCATGCGGTGGGGACTCGACACAGCAACAGGATACAAGCATGAGAAAGCCGTAGCTCTGCACCAGAAGGACCCGGCAGCCGCACAACGCAAGTACGGCATGACGGCAAAGAAGTACATGATCAGAAATGTCTTCTTGGAGAGTATTGCTGGCGTGCCTGGAATGGTCGCCGGCATGATAAGGCATCTGAACTCAATGAGGAGGATGAAGCGAGACAACGGATGGTGAGCGAGACAACCCACATGAGCTAAACCCAGGCTAACGGTTTTTCAGGATCGAGACCCTGCTCGAGGAGAGCTACAACGAGCGAATGCATCTTCTGGTATTCCTGAAAATGCAGCAGCCGGGACGATTCATGCGCTTCATGGTACTTGCCGCGCAGGGTGTGTGGTGCAACGCAATGTTCTTCGCCTACCTCATCAGCCCCCGCATCGTGCACCGTCTTGTCGGATATCTCGAAGAGGAAGCTGTCTACACCTACACCCGCCAGATCAAGGACCTTGACGCAGGTCGCCTGCCCGAATGGGAGAAGCTACAAGCCCCTCAGATTGCCGTCGATTATTGGAAGATGCCCGAAGGTAACCGGACGATGCGCGATCTGCTTCTCTACAGTAAGTATGCCGTACATCTCCAGGGTTATCCAAGCTAACACACAGTAGTCCGCGCAGACGAGAGTAAGCACCGCGAAGTCAACCACACCTTTGGTAATCTCGATCAGAAAGAGGACCCCAACCCTTTCGTGAGCGAGTACAAGGACCCGGAGAAGCCGCACCCCTGCAAAGGCCTTGAGCACCCTAAGCCAACTGGCTGGGAGCGCCACGAGATCATTTGAGTCGAGGTTACATCTTTCTCTTCCTTCCTCTTTTTCGAATTGATTCCTACCTCATGGCATAGCGTTTACCTTTCTCCACTCTTCAAAAGCATTTCGGGCGTTCATCGGAGTTGAATCGACAGCAGACCGCGATACCTTAAGATGAACCAATATGTGCCTAGTTTCGGCGCCTCTCGTGGGTACAGTGAGTAATACAATGAATAGCAATGGGACGGATGATCCGGACCCGCATTTCCCCCACAAAAGTCCAATGTCAGCCATGCCATATCAAGTCACCGACAACCGCGGTTGGCACATATGATACCGGGAACATGTATGATGGAGATCAACAACTATTTTAGGTTACCAACGCCTTGCACTCTTGCGCGTGTTTGACGTTTTGTCAGTGTACACGTTGTGAGCAAACATACCTAGGTAGGACTCGAGGAGGTACGTCAGACGTGATCCACCACTAACCCTGAAGCGAAGCCTAACCCTGGCCACGATCTACATCGACATGATCAATTTGCTGCTACTCCTCACACCACGGCCTCTGCTTGAATATCGATTGTCTATGCAGACTCGATTGGGACCTTATCCTAGATCGTCGGGATGAACAAGGCAGCCTCGTACGAAGGCAGACAATAACCTTCCCGTCTATGCGAGCACGGAGAAGGTGCCGTAACAACGCTTCAGAGCCCGCCAAACCATAGGTAACAACGTTCATCGAAACGGTTGGCCGCAGGCGCTAACCCCGCACTCGCCTGCATTAGCCTTCACGCCAAGACGTAAGCCCCCTCCAAGTGCACGGCCTCCTGCACCCCACATCCGACCATTTGATGTTCTCCCACGACTCAGACGTCAGTGCCGCATCCTCCCCGCAAACACGCGGGGAGCTAGAAGCGTGTCCTGCCGCAGCTACATGAGCTCCAAGAGCTACCATCCCTGACCCGAAATAGAGCTCGCGGTTACACGACATTGACGAAGAACATAGAGCTTGCGTCTCAACAGCTTCGATACATATAATCCGCTGATTGCAGATACCTCACATCTTGTCCTCGTGGGGTCATCATCCAGTATCCAAGTCGTGCACGGTACATCTCACCATTGATCTGACAATATCGATCCGGTGCACAGTCTCATCTGTGATACTCCTTTTTCCTAAGGTTTCGGATCCGCTGACCTCGTGCAGAAGAAGTGGGCCTTGCTACGCAATTCAGCATATCCCCTCAAAAGCACCGGTACACTCCGTCTCTGTCACTGTCCGGTCCATCGCTTCATGTCGCCCAAATGGCCCTGCATAGTTCATCATATTTCTACAACGAGAATGTGCATAACAAAAACAAATCCAAAGCGCACTTCGTTCTTGTCATTGTAGATGTCGCTGGTGGAGAACGAACATAGGTTGAATGGGGCCTGTCGCGCTCATTGGATTGCGCCTCTTCTCCGCATGTACCTATTCAGCCAAGTACCATGCCTGCTCACGCATCCCTGATAACCTTTATCCAGTACCATTGTATTGGTAGTTTCTCACCCGGACATACTGACCAATAAGCCCGAAGCTACCTCCTCAATTGCCATGCCTGAACCCCGTAGATGGCGCAGCACATTTGCGGACCCGCAAGAGTCTTATACGCCAACCGTGGCATTGTAGCCTAGGTTCCTCCACATTCTTGACCACGACAGGGTAGCTATTGGCGTCCACTTCTGCTCGCTAGAGTAGCATGCATGAGCCTAGCACATAGTATGCTCGCCCCTCTTCTGGATATGCATAATGCACAGATCGGATCCGTAAGATGGCGGCAAGTGTAAGCTGGTAGGGGTTTAGACGCTGGATCTCCTGGCAGCCGAATACCCTGGCGATGCGGGGTTTCACAGAATAAAGGAAGCAGATGCTGCCTCGATTGATGATCATGCCCAGTTGACTTGCTCTCCTGCGGTTCATTTTATCTCATTCAAGAATAACTTATTTTGACTACACTACTTCAATTTCAAGATGGTGATTCCAGACGAGGTATGTCTGCTTCTTCATCAACTGCACAATTTCTAACAGTTACAGGTTGATATCATCGTGTGCGGTGGTGGATCGTGAGTTTATCTATAAAGTCCAAGTGAGACAAGGACTGACCCGGGTAGATGTGGTTGTGTCGTCGCCGGCCGATTGGCCAACCTGGACCATAAGCTCCAAGTGCTCCTGATCGAGGGTGGGGAGAACAACTTGAACAACCCATGGGTCTTCCGTCCTGGTATCTACCCGAGGAACATGAAGTTGGACAGCAAGACTGCCTCCTTCTACTACTCCCGCCCATCGGAATGGCTAGACGGACGCCGAGCTGTCGTGCCTTGCGCACACATTCTTGGAGGTGGATCTTCCATCAACTTCATGGTTGGTTACACTGCCCCATCACATCAAGCACGGAACTGACTGTGGCTAGATGTATACCCGCGCTTCGGCCTCCGACTACGACGACTTCCAGGCTAAGGGCTGGACTACCAAGGAACTGCTTCCTCTTATGAAGAAGCATGAGACCTACCAGCGCTCCTGCAACAACCGCGACCTCCACGGTTTCGAGGGACCCATCAAGGTGTCATTCGGCAACTACACATACCCTATCAAGGAAGACTTCCTTCGTGCGGTTGAGACTCAAGGCATTCCAGTCACGGATGATCTTCAGGACTTGGAGACTGGCCACGGTGCTGAGCATTGGCTTAAGTGGATCAACCGCGACACCGGTCGACGATCCGACTCTGCGCATGGTTATATCCACAGCACGCGGTCTGTGCACCAGAACTTGCATCTATTGACGAGCAACAAGGTCGAAAAGGTAAGTCAATTCCACTGTAATAACCAAGACTACCAGTACTAACCCTGCCCAGGTCATTCTCGAAGGCGACCGCGCTGTAGGCGTCAAGGTCGTCCCAACCAAGCACCTTTCAAACTCGGAGGTTCCCACCCGTATCATAAGGGCTCGCAAGCAGATCATCGTATCTGGTGGAACTCTGAGTTCGCCCCTCATCTTGCAGCGCTCAGGTATCGGTGACCCAGAGAAGCTTCGCAAGGTTGGTGTCAAGCCACTTGTGGACCTGCCTGGTGTTGGACTCAACTTCCAAGACCACTATCTCACGTTCGCCACCTATCGCGCGAAGCCACACGTTGAGTCTTTCGATGACTTTGCGCGTGGTGACCCAGCGGTCCAGGAGCGCGTCTTCAACCAATGGTGAGTATCAGTACACAACATCACCGAATCAGCCACTGACTTCACACAGGAACATCAACGGCACCGGCCCACTCGCCACCAACGGCATCGAAGCCGGCGTCAAGATCCGCCCCACAGAAGAAGAACTCAAGATGATGGACAGCTGGCCATGCCCCGAATTCCGCTCAGGCTGGGACAGCTACTTCAAAGACAAGCCCGACAAGCCCGTGATGCACTACTCGGTCATTGCCGGCTGGTTCGGCGACCACATGGTGATGCCACCCGGCAAGTTCTTCACCATGTTCCACTTCCTCGAGTACCCCTTCTCGCGTGGCAGCACGCACATCGTGTCGCCCAACCCGTACGAAGCGCCCGACTTCGACGCCGGCTTCATGAACGACAAGCGCGACATGGCGCCCATGGTCTGGGGCTACGTCAAGTCGCGCGAGACGGCGCGCCGCATGGATGCGTACGCCGGCGAAGTCCAGGCTATGCATCCCTTCTACGCCTTCGACAGCCCCGCGCGCGCCGTCGACATGGACCTCGCTACTACCAATGCGTACGCCCTGCCCGGGAACGTCACGGCGGGCATTCAGCATGGCAGCTGGACCATGCCACTGGAGAAGGGCAAGGCGCCCGAGCCTAGCTGGTTGAACTCGAATCAGCAAGAGATCCACCGTGACTTGCACTACACGAAGGAAGATATCGAGCACGTGATTAACTGGACTAAGCGTAAGTTCCCACTCCTTCCTGACAACCTTGGAGCTTGGGATATGAATGCAAACGACTGACACGCAACAGGCCACGTCGAAACTACATGGCACTCCCTCGGTACGTGCTCCATGGCGCCTCGCGAGGGTAACTCCATCGTCAAGCACGGCGTCCTCGATGAGCGCCTTAATGTCCACGGCGTCAAGGGCCTCAAGGTCGCTGACCTGTCCATCTGCCCCGACAACGTCGGCTGCAACACGTACAGCACCGCGCTGCTCATTGGCGAAAAGTGCGCTGTCTTGACGGGCGAGGATCTTGGATACACGGGTCGTGCGCTCGACATGAAGGTTCCGGAGTATCATGCGCCGCGCGAGATTGTGGGGTTGTCGAGGTTGTAGGTAGGGATGTGGTGGAGGTGGTGTAAGTCACTCATTGCGATTGTTGTGTGAGGGCGCGGGCGTGGTGTATGGTTATGTGAGAATGTATCATGAATTACAAATGAGTATGTAGTCGTACTGGTGCAAAAGTGGTATGTACATAAGGAGTAATGCCTCTGCGCTTTGTTCCATGTCCTCTGCGGTATCATGTGATGTATGGAAGCTGTCCGTGCGGTTCAAGGTCTCCTCGCTAGTCTTTTTCCCAAAGGCGATCTGTTTGAGAGACACGTGTGTCGAGCCCTGAACGCCGAGCGCCGGGGCACAGAGTGAATTCCATCGCTGTCAGAGCATCTTGGAATGTTCATATCGAAAAATTCGTCATCGCACTCGGTGTATCCCACAGCGCATCCCACGAAAAGTCAAACGCATTCGGATCCAAAATATCCGAAAGGAGAAACGCCGTGTCGTCGAAGTTTGGCGGTAGAGTCGTCGGCGGCTCCATTGCTCCCGCGCCATTAGGTATCATACTCCCATTCATGTTCGCCATCTCAATCTCAGAAGTCTGCGGCAGCTCTCGCGCATTGAGCGAGGCGATGCGCTGTACCGGTTCCGCACACCTCTCAAGCGCGTAGATCGCAATATCCCAGTCGTAGTTATCTCTCGCGTGCTGCATGTGCGCGACCACGCGCTCCAGCTTCGACACCATATCGTTGCGAATTTCAGAATCCTTCGTCTCGACTGTACATCGCAAGGAGACTGTGATGGCGTGCACCAAGATCTGCGTTGCGTACGGGAGCCAAAAGTCCTGGAATTGGCTTTCGCCGAGACTCAGGACGAAGTCGAGGATGGAGGAGGATGCGAGACGGAGTTGTTCCATGCGTGCTCTTCCGAGACTGCCGTCGCCGTCTAGGATGGCGGATCGGAAGGTCACGCGCGCGAGTATTAGGCGGATGCTCAGGAAGCAGAGCCATAACATGGATGATCCAGCGCGCTTGGGCAAGGGCATCCAGCTCGGTAACTGCGCTTCCATGTCTTCCAATTGCTTCTTGAATCTCGTGACTTTTCGTGCCAGCTCTTCCCTATCCGGATCTAGTTGATACACCAGCGGCAATATGTCGCCCAGCAGCTCTGTCAATTCGCACAAGTGCACGAAACATGTCGTCGCGTGCTTTTGTTGTGGCGTTGAGCGTGCTGAGATCAGGCTGCTGACGGTTGGTCTGGGTACGTCGTAGTAGCCTTTGGAGATGTACGGCGGCGCACCATACGCCATGCTAGACCAGTAATCTGTTATTAGACAGCACCACCACAGCCTCACCCGCACCGACTTCTCATTCTCCGTGATGTTCCATTTCGAAGGGTCGCGATGCAGGCCGAACGTCTGCGCAAGAGATATCGTGCGCCCACACAACGTGATATTCCCAACAATGGAAACAGACGGTCTTCCCATCTGATCGAGCACTGCAGCTTGAATCGTCGGCATTCCCGGACTCAAAAAGTCCTCAAGCGTTGCGGAAATACCCTTATTCCACACATAATACGTATCCGGTCTCGGATGCATTTTCAGGGTTTCTGAACGCGTCCACAATGGCGATCCCAAGGCATAGATGACACACATGAGGTTATTTGGAACTTTTGAAAACTGGCCGGACCGCAAGAGGTCGCAGGTCTCGTCGTCGAGAATGGGGAAGTGGTAGTGCACGTGATTGAAATACAGTTCGACAACTTCGCGTTTGAAAGGCCCCAGGATTTGCTCAACGACCTCACGCTGCTCTCGTCCGCATCCTGAGCCAGGGGGTAGACCGGTGCGAAATCTGGGGACAGATGTGTATACGACTGGATCGTTCACATCGTGGCGTAACGTTTGATATTTGGAAGGCTCCGAGTCGTCGCCGCCAGGATTGCGATGTTGTGAGATATGTCGGTTGAAGATGTCCACGTCCTCCGCCAAATGTGGTGCCAACATGATAGACGCTGATGGATTAGTACTTTGCTTGTGTAAAATAGGCGCTGAGCGTGGCCGCGAAGGGCCTTCCTCGGGTTCGCTGTGTCGTCGTCGCTTTGCTGGTCTTCCGCTTCCGCCATCTTCCGTGGGTGAATTGTTGGCAGTCGTGCTCTCAATGTATTGGCATTTCAAGCGCCTCTCTCGACATGACAGACATGGCTCTCCTGGAATGTCGATGTGGCATCTTATCTTGCGCGAGCGACATCGGGTACAGGCTGGGACTTTGTGACTCCTGTATGGCCGTGTTTGGATGGGCGCAGCGCTAGCCATCGATGCCGATATCCTGTTAGTATCGCCTGGCGAGCATATACAGAAAAAATCCACGATAATGGTAGGTGGAATTTGATTTGATGGATGCGTCTTGCAGGGTAGGAAAGATGGGATTGGATGAGGTTTGCAGAACTTGGCTGGAAGCTTCGGCTAAAACTGCCCCGCTAAGATGGCGCCTTCCTCAACTGTACCTTGGAGAGCACTTCAATCATGGAAGTGTCTGTACCATGCGACATTAGAGGGAACGCTTTAGTATTGCATTTAGTATAGTCTTTGATCCGAATTCAAGTGATGCGACTGCTCGATGATGTGAGGTGCTCGTCAGCTATTGAAACAAGATTGAAGGTCTAGGACTTCTACATTTCGATGGATTTGGACAAGGCTCGTAGACTGTTTAAAAGCCCTGTGTTTGCAGCCGGTCATTGAAAGATTAACGCGATTAACAGTGGATGTTGAGCGGAGTTCGTGACACTAATTAGTCGTGTTCATTACAGTACGACTCCTGTCATGCGACTGCGGGGAAGCGAGAAAATTCCTGTCCACACGGAGCACTTATAACTTGGGATAGCAGCACTATGGTCCTGGATATGTCGTGCACTATTATTCTATTAAACTGGAAACTCTGCATCTTAGCTCACTTGACAGATTGGTCAATTGATCGGATCCGCCCTCTTGGCTTAGTGGTAAAGCGTATCACTAGTATTGGATGCTATGATAAGATCGCTCGTTCGATTCGGGCAGAGGGCATATCATTTTTGAACTTTTGTTGATGCATTATCTCTTGCCCCAGTCTCATGTTAGGGCATCTTCTTTTTGGAAGTTTTTTTGAACTTGAAATTGAATTAGTTCAATCTGGATACACAATGTATGCACGACATTTTTTTGATGATCGACAGTCATTCGGCCGCTCCGTTTCACCATTTGTAAGACTTACATCCCATTTTTTTTTTGGAGAAGTACTGGCGCAGATCTTCCCGGGCATTCAAGCAAGCGATCATCTACATTTCGCATAGCACAGCTTGCCACACAGGGGCAAACGTACTGTCGTGCGACAGCCTCGGAAGCATGAATCAGCAATCTTCCCGTGATTGAGCTCGGAGTGGTGTTGTGCACCGCCCTCGGCTCCAACTATATAGCGTTATTGGCTGACGATCCCCGAAATTGCGACTCGTTCTTCCACCGGCTCGAAGAAGCAATTCAGGCGCTCACCTCCAACGACGAGCCTTGCAAGACAGCTTGGTAGCAATTACCGGCCCCATCTTGACACCCTGGTACGTCATATATGTCACATTCTCTTCGATGGTGCTCACAAATAGCCGTCGACCTGGCGACTGGGATTGGAATGTTGTGGCTTCAACCGTGATGAGTGCGACTTTCAGCCACAGCACATGTTGGTGTATTGAAAGCGCCGATAACCCTCGATAAGGGGTTCCTGGTGGTGCGTCCTCCAGCGCAAGCGCGCGAAATAGCACGAGCTCATCAGCGCCCGCAGTAGGTAAGTTAGATGTGAGTCGGCCAATCAACGGCCGGTGCCTGAATCCCACAGTGCCGCCCATGCCGAACGCGGTTAAGGAGATGAACTGGGCACGGCCCCTCGAGTTTGTTTGGTCAGGCACGCCGACGTTTCGAACGCGGGTTGTGCCTTCCTCTCTCGTTTCTCGCGCCCTCGCTCGCTCTCCCGTGCCTTCACCTCCACCTCACCTAATTCTCCCACCCCCTCGCGGCCGTGCTGTGTTCGCCCTTCGTTCATTGAGCGCAGCCAGTCTCGCAAGTCACTCTTTACCACCACACCCTTTTACATACACTCCTTCATGTTTAGTACCTAGTCACGATCACATTCCACGACAATTGAGCCATTAGAAGCCCAGCCCGAGACTGCGCATTCCTTGCCGCCTTCCGACCTCCCTTGAGCCTCACTTGACACGATTGTAAATATCCGCCCGTCCTCTCTGTTTGCGCCCCTACGTAATCGTGCATCAAACAACTCTTATTGTCCGGACGCGGTGAACTCGTATCCCGGATCAAACGACTAATTTCGCCCCTGGAATACTCGCCGACCTAACTTCTATTACTTGCGACACCGGATTCGACACTCAGGTCGCGCAACACCACCCACAGGATGGCGCATCACCACGGCCACGCGCACCTTGTGCGACGACAGAGAGACGACGACGACGACGACGACAACCGCGGAAACAATGCTGTAGTCGTTACAACTATAAAGGTTGTGACGGCGCCCAACACCTTCACCGTGCCTGTTACATTCGTCGGCCCAGACGACAACGACAATGGGCCAAGGGTTACGCTGGGCCCGCCAGCACAGCGCCCAATGCCACCCAGCACTACTGCCAAAGGAGACGCAAAGTCCACGAGCAAGCCAGCCGAGAGCGTTATCAAGCCATCAATTCGACCTTCGTCCGCAAAGGATAGTGCGCAACAGAGCACACTCATGGTGGCGACCAAGGCGCCAACTCCAAGTCTGGCCAACGCAGCCGGCACTCTTGCGGCTTCTGCCTCTGCTACCATCTCGGCGGCTGCTTCGGCAGGCTCATCAGAGGGCATGTCTGGAGGAGCCAAGGCTGGTCTCGCCCTCGGTATCTTGGTGGGAATCGGTGCGCTCCTCGTGGGCATCTTGCTTGTATACCGCCGCAAGAAGAACCAGACGGCGCCGGTCAAGGACGATGAGAAGATGTCTATGCATAATGCGCCCGCTCCACCACCTCCACAGGTGCAGTTCACTGCCGCTCCAGCCGCTCCAAGCGTACGAACTGAGCGCACCACGTCCACCGCGCCCCGTCTCAGTCTGAGACCCGTCACCCAATTTGACCCAGCTTTCGAGAATGGCAACAAGAGTGGAAACAACATGCTGGGTGTCGCCGCTGCTGCACCTCTCACGCCATCCAAAGAGCGTGACCTTCCGGACCGCCCAAGAAGCGCCTGGGAGCGACCCGGAGCTGCTGCGAACGTGCCAGCTGCTGAGAACCCATTCAACGATCCCCATTCTGGTCCTCCTTCTGCCAATCCGTTTGGAAACAATGCCGCGGTCGATGCCTCCCAGTCCAAGATCCCAGACTCGCCTCCCAACGCCTCTCCATTGCACTCCACCACGCCCAGCACCGACTTCGCCAACCCCGCCCCTGCCATTACTGCCGCAACCGCTGTGTCTTCTGCACCACCTGCTCAGAGCTTCCCTGCGCCACCTAGCATCAACGCTGCTTCAGAGGGAGTACCTCCCAGCCCTGCCTGGACTGAAGATCTGCCCGCGTCGCCTGGCCCCGCTCCTACCGGTGCTCTTCCTGTTGCTGGTGCTCAATCCAACGGCCCTGCTCCTGCTCCCAACAACGTTCACCGTGTCCAGCTTGACTTCAAGCCATCCATGCAAGACGAGCTCGGTCTCAACGCCGGTCAGCTCGTCAGGATGCTGCACGAGTACGATGACGGCTGGGCACTCTGCATTCGCATGGACCGCTCTCAGCAAGGTGTTGTTCCCCGTACTTGTCTCTCCAAGCACCCTGTCAAGCCTCGCGGTGGTCCACCTCGTCAAGCACCGCCCCCAGGTATGCGCGGACCTCCTCTCCGCTCTCCCATGGGCCCTGGCGGCGTTCCTCAACCTCGTCCGCTCTCGCCCGGCAGCGGACCCAACTCGCCTCATCCATCTGCCAACGGTCGCATGTCCCCTTCTCCTCACGCCATGAGCCCCGGACCTCGCCAGATGTCACCTCAGATGCAAGGACCCCCTCGCGGCCGATCCAACAGCAACGCACCTCAACAAGGCCCTCGCGGACGCTCGAACAGCAACGCACCGTATGCCGCCCCCAAGCGCTCCATGTCCCCCGGCCCGTATGGCGGTGGACCCCAGATGGCTCCTCCCCCACAGATGGGCCGTCCCAGAGCGAACTCGGCAAACCAGGCTGGTAACATGCGACGAGGCCCCGCTCCGGCGCTGAGTCCTATGAACCCCAACGCCGGTCCCATCAACCCCGGTGCCGGTCCTATGCCCTCACGGAAACCCGTGCCTGGCATGGCTTTGTGAGCGTACTGACTCGATCTGAGTCTTGACGAGGATATGTTTGCGCATTTCCTTGGTATTAGTCCGTCATCTTTTCGAATACCTACTTGCTTTTCCTTTTCCTTCTCGAAGCACCACTCCTCCCAGTTTGGGGTAATACTCAAACAGCGAGGAGTGGTGCCGGCTTCACTGTTTATAGCCTGAGGCGCTCTCGACCTGCATCTAGCCATAGACCGGGTCACGGCGTTCTCTTTTAGTTGATAATGTCTTGAAGATATTTTGGAACCTGTCCGCAGGGAAGGTGGGACGGATGGGCTGGATCTCAATTTCACTCTCTCTTCTGCCGGCTGAGCTTGCTGCATATCTAAGCTTGTCAATTGAACTTGGCGAGGGATGGGGATTGAAATCTGAATTGAAAACGTAGGGTTTGGATATGGATCCACCTTTTGGAGGCACTTAGGTTAGGTAGGAGAATTCATGAGTACAAACTGAACTTTCTGGTCTACCTTGCGAGTCGTGTGTTCTTTCCATTGTCATGTGTGATTCTCCTCTCGTCTAACTCTCAAGATTTCTAAGTCTTAAAATTAACATATCTGAGCTTTCGAGGGAAGATCCCCACCTTTCGGGAACCAAAGGTATCAGTCCAATCGATTGCGTTTCGCTAAGATAAAGTACAGTGTTAAAACTGGGCAAGCGAGGCAGATGGCGAAATTTGTCTTTCAAGTCACGTGGTTTGAGCCGCATGTCCAAGGATTCTAGTATTAAAGGTTGCATACGTAATGGCAGGTCGCGGCAGCTCCCGACAGCTGCCCAAGAAAAGTACACGACTCTCTCCTGGCGGTCAACACTCTAACTTGGCGGTAATCCTCCTGCTGGGGACAAACGTCGCACTCGGTATGACTTCGGCGTCTAGCTTTAAGCTCCCGCTCGAGTTCCCCGTATCGACTTATCCATGCCCGGGCGTCGACAGCATAGGTAAGTCACACACTGCCTCCCCAGCGTCTGACCAGCTTCCAGCGCGCTTCCCTGCAGCTTTCCCTCCTTGAGCCGTTGGATATGGGACGACGGGCACCTCTCCGCACCGTGCTATTGGATCCGTGTCTTTCGCCTACCATCCTTGTGGAGCAAGCAAGACATGCTAGTAGATTCTAATATGCATATGCAGCGTCCACGCTTGGTTGCTCAATCGTATGGGCGTTCTTTCCAGCGCAGCGATAATGAGCTTAGGTGCACTGCCCACGCCCCATCATTCTTGCAATGTGCCTTTATACAAAGGTCAAGACACGGCCGCTCTCAAATACAAAATTCAGTCCACTTTCAAAACTTTAACCTTGTAGCCTATTCCTTCGCCTACCTTCATCAGTAACGCTTTCTACAGCCTTACTTCCATAACCTAGACCACTTTCCTTTCCTTCCGCCACAACTAACAGCTGCACGCTACCAGCAACAACTAATTCGACGTTGTCCAAACAGTCATCGTAGGCTACAACTCGTCACACTTTTGTTCAACCTAGACCTTTTGCAACTTATGCCCACGCATGTCACGTCGAAGTATCAAATCGAATCATACTCTCAAGTACGCTAAATGGATCTTCCACTGAGCTGCATTGAATTTGATCTATACTGACCAATGGATGTCTCGGAGTAGGGGTCAACCACACTTCATACTTGTCAGGCACCATGATCCTCACGGTACCGCTCCCCCTAAAGACTCTTTCTTCCTGAACTCTACCCATTTCCGAATGCGGCTTACGCTCGCGAAGACATACATCCTACCGTTGCCTCAGCTACCTCCTCCGCATGGTCCAACGAAGCAATATTCGCCCTAATTGGCCTCTTCATCATGGTGCTGCTCTCAGCTCTCAGCTTGACATGCAAGTACCAGCCTGGCATTTGGCGATACCTCCGCTTTTGTCGAAGACCAACGGAATTGGATACTCACGGTATGTTTCCTGAATAACTTCACGTCGAGATATTAATACCTAGTAGATATCGAATTGGCATCCACACGTCAAAACATAATCTCACAAGGTTGGCTTGATTTGGCTGATGTCCGACGATACCAGCAAGATACATACAGCTCACTTCTACGCATGCGACGGGATCCAATTCGTTTAAGAAGACGTTCTTTGTCGAGTAGGGGTTAATTAATGTCGAACTGGATACCGTTACATTCACCCTAGAAACCCTTGATTGCCTCTCCTCGGTTAGTGTAGTTGCGTAGATAGAGGGAAATATTATCTCAGCTCTTGTTCTCAAATACGCAACATTTGATATGGATGCGAACCAAAAGCGTCTTTGCTCTTTCGATCTTAGCGCCAACTTCCAAAGTTCGTGGTGAAGCTTAGTGACATGTGACCCTAGCCTATCGCGACAGCTCATCCACACCAGTATAAGTTGATTGTCATATTCTAATGCAGGTTTGATAACCAAGTGGTTATTTTGACAGCCTGATGGAAATTTTTGTACGTACTCCGAGATGCATTAGTGCCTCGCGTCCGATGATGGGCGTCCGTCACCTCCTGCCACCACCGCCACCAAGGCAGATGCAACAACCCCGTTTCAGTGCACAAACATATATCACGATAAACTCATGATGGCAGCTTTGGCTTCTCAGAGCTACTTCTCAGCGTAACTCTTGAGAGCGGCACACATATTGCACAACCTGCGGCATAACTGTGGCTCACCTACCATAGATCTGAATCTACAAACGTCATCCGATCTATCGACACAGAGATTTCTAAGCCAGTTACAATTGTTGACCTATATCTATCTGCAGGTAGTACCCCGTGAGTCCGCCCAATGCAACGAATGCAGGCATGCGATCACGTCCTCCAAATCGATGCGTCCGATATGTACTAGGTGCTTACATATGATTGCCCGTTATTTCAGTCGCTTATAAAGGTAGTATCTCGGATGCGAGCCGAATGCACGTTGAAAACTCTGAGTGGGACAACCGGCTTGCATAGCCCCCCCTTGTCACTTTGAACCCTGCATGATCATGCGGCGGGTTGATTGATGACGGAACTGCACCATCGGCGGCCTTTTGCTGCGTTACGAGTGGTTGCCATGCACCTTGGTAGTGTCCTACCTCCTGCTCCGATCAATTTGCCTGAAATGGATTGTTCTGTTTCCACGTCACTCTCGATTAGCAGTATTGTATAAAGCCATGCATTTCCCTGGCGTTAAAGCCATGTACAAACTGCCTCAATTTCATGATTATCTGCTTAAGCTTGAGATCGCAGCTTCACGGTCCTGTTTCAATACTCCTGGTATAGCATTATATAACACTCAGCCTGCCCAGTTTCACCTGTCTTCGAGAACTTTCGATCCCACGTCAGCTATATCTCTTGAAGGCTTCTGGAGCTCCGAAAGCGGCACAAAAACCATTCTCAAGTCTTGTCGACATGATCAATAATGGTACAAGATGGCTTCTTTCTAGATTTGGGTGAACTGTTTTATGCCCTCATACTGATTCATAACAGATACAAGCAGTGATTCATCCTCGAATGGCACGTCATCGTGGACCAAGGAAGCCATCGTCGCTTGCATCACCCTCGTTGTCATGTTCATCTTCTCTAGCTTAGGGTTCTTGTACAATTATAAAGCCCGAACACTGAACATAGTGCTCTCAAGACTATGGCCAACGCGAAGAAATACATTTTATGGTATGTGCTTCTCTGCGCAACTTCGCGAGTATTCAATGGGCTAACGAATCAGTGGATATGGAGCTACTTCCTCTTCGGTCCTCGTATGATCATAAATGCTGGGTGAGCATGCCGGATGTGCGCCGTTATCAGCAAGATACGTATACGTTCAATGTACGGATGCGACGAGGTCTAGCTAGAGAAAACTGTTTGTAGTTCAATTGGAATCAAATAATTTACACATGCACAATTGCCTGTGGCCTAACATAATTCTCTGGGTAAGAGACTTATTCTACAACCGCGTGCCTTCCATGTATCATATCCTGTGTCTGACGGCAGCTATCATACTCGAGCTGAAGTTAGACCATGCGATCATCATTGCATGCTGCATAGGTTCAAGCTAAGAAATTTGACACTACTCCGGGGCTCGCAATGAACCACGGCAAGCCTGGAAAGAGAAACATGTCCGGGTACCAGCATCTATATATGTACCGCATGTTTTGTTCGCTCGACGCATTTGGCGATGCAAGTCCCTCAAGCTTCCATCGATGCGACAACGCTTGTACCTTGTTCGCGGGATAAAGAAACACCCTCCCCACCACTTCGGTTCTTACTAGGGCCATAAATTTATTGAAAAAATGGGATGAGAGATGCCCAAGTATCATTGGTTGAGTCGCGATATTCCTCCGTGTGCCTGCAAATCTTAGCATTGCCACTCTTGACGCTTCGCTCGCCTATACCGAGCACCGCAACCATGACAAAAGCCAGCAATCCGGTACACAGGTGCCCTGTTCGAAGCGCAAATGAATCTCAAGAGTTCTACATGTGCCAATTAAAACTAGAGCTATATCTAGTCAGTCTTCAGCCAATGTCCAACGTCGAGAAATTCTTCAACTTCCATGAAGATTTCCCCAGCAATCTTTAACGATCTACCAACTCTCTCCACACACAATGTCAACGAACAGTACGTCACTAGTTCCAAATAGCGCTGCTCCGTGTCGAATCTTCCGGGTCAATGCTTACATACCAAGCCACCTACATCCCTCCCGCCTCTAAGAACAACTCTTCGTGGTCAAAAGAGGCTGTCCTTGCCTTGGTGACCATCATAATATCGCTACTCATGTCCGGTCTAGGTTTTCTCTTCAAGCATCGATTGAGAAACTTCCTTCTACCGCAGCTAAAGAGACCGCCCCCGCAAGGTGCGTGTAGAAACTAGATGCATGACTTTTCACTTATGCATGCAGATGTCGAGCTTGCGTACGGATCACATGTCGATGCGGATTTCGAATGGGTCGACATGGAACACATCCGGAGATATCAGCAAGATACATATACGTCACTGCTGCATACGAGGCACGGTCCGGATGATTCACGGAGGAGGGGGGCGAACTTGTTAAGCAGAGAACGACCATAGAGCAACTAGACGCTTGACTTGTATACGCACTTGATACATGTGTGATTTTTGCAATGATTAGAGCTGTACATCAATATCATTGTGTATCTAATTTAAGAGAAGAAACTCTTGCAGACTGACGGGCCGCCAGAGCAAATCAATTTACTTGATGTAGACTGGTTCGAGCATACCTATTGATGGAAAGCCACAAGCATGTAATATCTCCATTGGTGAAGGCCAGTTTGAGTATGAAATGACGGACCGCCGCTAGTCTAAACTTGTTCAACCTTGTCCAATTCATCGCCGCCCCAGCCTATTTGATCCTTGTCCCGGCTATCGTACGTACCTGAGCCTTTAGTAAGCAATCTATCGCCGTTCTGGGTCTCGCGCTCTCTTAGAAAGCTGTCGGCTGCTTGCGTCGCTAAGCCTTGGGTGAACATGATGCCGTCGGTCACAATTGCATGCTATTTGAGCAGGCTTTCGGCCGCTTCGATAGCTGAGCTCTCGACACTCAAGCGCGTGTCCATCTGTCTTGCGGTGCTCTGGGTAGCTAGACGCTCGTATATCCCTTCGTGCCCTTCTCGGGGGTTCCGCTAGGCTGCGTGCTCACACTGGCACCATACAACGTACAGGCCGAGGTAATGAGGCAAGGCCACAAATCGAAAGTAGTGTCTTTGGGACAGTACTTTACTCTGCCTATGGACCAAGAGTTCTCTGCTCTAAAACCCCAGGAAGTTCTTAGTGTGTTCGAGAACATGCTCATTCTCGGCCAGTGTCACTGAGTGCAGCAACACTGGAGGAGCGTGGAGGGTCACTGGTCGTGCTGCGCGCAAGATGATCACCTCGCCCAGTATCAATGAACTCAGGAATACTTGACGAGCGTTGGTCACTGTGCTGTGCATCGCCTGGCCTGGAAATTCGATCCCTACGCGTCGCAGAACCACCTCTACCAGAGTTGCTGATCCCAGCACCACTGGACAACTGCGACCTAACATAGCTCATAACCTGCTCCATTAGATCCGATAAGCGCTGGTGCTGATAAAAATTGAGTCTGTTGGTACTACCTCGGATACTACCGCCGCGGGGCGGGTGGTTGATTCCACCGCCTCTCCTCCGTTGGGCCCTTACACGCCAATTTCTTGGTCTTTGTGGCGAACCGAAGCCCGATTCGTCCGCCATGTCGATTCGCATTGTGTATGGTGTTATTGACAGCAGGCGCGTAAGAATTCTTAAGCACCATACTGTCGCGTGGGCGCACGGTCTCCGACTCGGCCAAAGCATTTATAGTGAACACTGGACAGCCATGGTGGAAATGCGAGACTGTTCTGAATGACAGCAAGAATATAGAGAAACTTTAGCCCAGTGCGTGATCGTGTGATGGACTGTGCGAGGATCAATGCTTGTGGGAATCAATATACCTTGCAAGGCGCAGACGATTTGCCGCATTACCTGTTCTGGTATGACAAAAGGGACATTTTAGACGAAAACATGTTGTCATGAGAGATGAGACGAAAAAGGGATGGAAAACGCCGGGTTCCAGGTTGAAAGCCTTGCTCTAAAAGCGGTGTTGACATGGAGACATCCACGTGCCAGCCTCCCGATTATTCCATACATGTCGCGCATCATGTTATCCTGGCCGAAGAATGAGTATGCTTCATGCATGGAAAGGCAAGCTGACAGCCTCCGTTCAAGTTGTCTCATCGTATGCCTCATTATCTTGCTGCAAACTTTTGCTTGTTATCAACCCAGAAGCCTCTCCACAAAAAGACTCTTCGAGGTCAATGAAAGCGCGTGTCCTTCTCCCAGCACATATAACACCGAAGCCCCAAGTCTACACACAGAAACGACATTAGGCGAAGAGGCGTTCCGATTGATGTTTTGAATTTGCAAGATGAGGGCGTGGGGAGCGAGGTTGGATTTGACTTACTAGCGCATCGGAAGCCGGGAGGTTCCGCTGTCGATTCTGAGGTCCGGCACTGCGAGAACAACCTCCTGAGGAGCGACATTGTTGCGTGCGAAATCATCCTGGCGCAACAAATCATCTTCAACATCAGTGGACATAAGCGTGCTGTGAAAGAACACACGTTACTTCTTGCGTGCGACCAGCGTTCCTCGATATTTTGCTTAAGTCACCATCATCCGTAGCTCGTAG
>Ga0265780_10001186_pt1 | contig 37955 bp, 39 predicted proteins | sample P1T30metagenome_FD_192432 | JGI IMG/M metagenome (GOLD analysis project Ga0265780, IMG submission 192432) | Plant litter microbial communities from East Loma Ridge, Irvine, California - P1 T30 | ecosystem: Environmental > Terrestrial > Plant litter > Unclassified | place: USA: California...
TACTATCTCATTTTCTATTATATCTTTGTCAAGTACTTGGTACATCATAGGCTTGCTTTATATTTTTATGTCTCGCAACACAAAAATAAGCAAGCCTTTTTTTATAGAAAAGTTTAAATGACCTCAACAAATAGTAATTGTTAGACCATTATAAATGTACTTATTTATGTTATCATTATAAACTTCTGTAATATCTGGTTTTTCCTGAAAATACAGTACAAAAACAGAATTGTCAATTTTTATTTTTGCTTTATTAGAAAATTGATAAATAATATTTTCAGTCAATTTAGTATCATTTACTGATTTAATAGTTTTTTGTTGAGATTTACAAGAGCTAATTAAAGATAGTGTTAAAACTAAAATTATACTTTTCATGTTATTTTTTGCCTTGATTTGTTATTGATATAATCTTTTGACCATCATAATATATCCTAAGTGCTCCTTGTATATACTTTGGAGAATACATAATAAATTTTGCACCTGAATGATTTCCTGCTACTTTCATATCGCCACTTCGCAAGCCATGAGTGTAGCTAAATTTTCCAGTTTCTGACGAATAGTCCACATTGAAGCCACTGGGTGAATTTGAATAAGAATCAGGATGGTTATGTTCTGATTCTATTAGTGTAGTCCCAAACATAATTAAAGCAACCTTATCTTCCATATGCATTGTTCCTACAAAACTAAATCTATCAGTTGTGTCATTTGTAAATACATTTTTATTAAATTCCACATTAGTATTTTCAGCTAAATAGTCAAAAACTTTTTGTGCTTTTTCACCATTACTTCCAAATTTTATATAGTTATAATCTTTTTCAGTAGTATTGCCAGAAGCATCTTTAACTTCTGCTTTCTCAGAACCTGAATTTTTTGCAATAAATCCTTTCTCGCCCACATCAACACCACCATCATTCTCTGCTTTTAAATTTCCACTACTATCGAAATTTTTAGAAGCATAAATTACATCCCTTTCTGATGCTGCTTTCCATGCTAAATTCCCATCATTATCAACCTCGTAAATATCCTCAAGCATTCCTGTCGGATCTGTAAAAGTTATAGGATTATTGTATCCATATCTAAATGGAAATAAATTTGGAGCCTTCTCTGCCAACGGATCAATCACGCCCCATCTTCCGATATCCGGCATATAAAACCTGGCGCCATAATCATACATCCCGCTTTCCTGGATCTCCTTTCCGTTGTACTTATACTGATAAGAAGGATTCCCTGCCAGAGGGTTGTACCCTTCATGCTTCAAACCGAACGGATAGTAATTATTCTCTTCAAGAACTTCTGTGATGCTCCCATTGTTGAAATAACTTAAGCGTACGTTTCCTAAATGGTCTTCATAATTGTAAATATATTTATTTTTTACAAAATCATAATACCCTTCTGCTGTCGGCACAAACTGTAAATCCATAGGCAAGGCTCCGTCCGGGCTGATCAGTAAATTCTGGTCGGTGCTGTACTGGAAACCATCCAGGTAATCCGTATGCTTTACAGCTCCTATAGAAGTATTTCCTATAAAATAATTATGCCTTTTGGAAAGCTTTACCCCATCGGCCCGGTAAGTATAATTGGTGTTGACGTAATACATCTGCCCTCGCCGGGAAACGTACTTATTAAATTTCAGATAATCCGGAAGGTTTAGAAAGTTGTACCTGATCTGAAGGATTCCTTTATCTTCATGGGAGGTTATGTTCCCGTTATTATCGTAGGGAATGGCAATTCCTGACGTGTCAGGATATCCCCTGTAATCCCACGAGGAATCGGTGACGGAAACAAGCCTGTTGCTTGCATTACCATTGGCATAAGCATAGGTCAGGTTATCAATAGCGGAAGCCATGGTATTCTGGCCTTTCGATGCCGATCTTTTCAGATGAGAGATATTCCCGTTCAGGTCATAATCCTTCTTCTCAAAATATTCCTTCGCTAAAGGATTGCTATCCGCCTGGTAGAAGCCTGCCGAAAGGCGGTTGAGCCTGTCATATACATAGCCGTACCTTCTGAGATTGTCACCCTGGACGGTACCGGTGCGCCAGTCTACTTCGGCAATATTTCCGTTGTACCTTGGCAGCACTTTTAAGCCGGCATCCAGAGCATCCGGGGTTTCCAGCCCTTCCACCTGGTTGTATTTGATCTCATATCCAAACAGCTTTCCATTCAGGTTTTTAGGATCATTGATCTTAGTCATCCAGCCACGGATGTTGTAACTATAATCGATACTCTGCAGAAAACGGCAGCTACGACCAGTGAAACGGATAAGCGCCAGAGGGATAATAAGGAAACACCTAAAAACGATCCGTCACTTAAGCCTCACAAACACAAAAAGGGAGATTGAGATCCAGACTGAAATTGTAACTGAATGTCATCTGGCCATAATCTGAAAACCAGAAATTGGTATAATATTACTCCAAATGAGCATTCAAAAAGCTTACACAATTCAAAACCACTGCAAAGTCAGTGGTTTTATTATTTTCAATTACCTGAACCGGTTTTTATATTTTTCCGGATTAAGATGCCCAAATCTCTTCTTTCTGTTCAATCCTTATTTTTAAGCTTCATGAACCTAAAGCGGAAGGCACGGAATAGGAATGAATGTTTTGTTGTTTTTAGTTTAAACTAACGAAATATTTTCTGTGCAAACTGATAAAGGCAGCGTCTCCAGGTAAGCCATTCGTGATACGTCCCTTCTGACTGGTACTGGACGTATGGGTATCTGTTTTGCCCAAGATAAGCGGTAAGGATATGATTGTAATCCCGGAACCGCAGGTCTTCTTCTGTACCGATCCCGATAAATAAAAACGGCTTTTGTTTTGTCTTCAACAGGTTATCTATGGGAAGTTCTCTGAAAGGCTGAAGCGCCGTTCCTTCATAAATAACAGGACTGAAAACTCCGATGGCTGAAAATATCTCCGGATGACGGGCACCGATAAGCATTGCCTGATAGCTTCCTCTTGAAAGCCCTGCAACCGCTTTTTTTCCGTTGGCCTTATATTTTCTTTCGATGTAAGGAATAAGTTCGTGAACCATGATTTTGTCTATATTATGTGAAGAAAGTACCGTTCTTGGATAATCGTCCGGCATTTTTTCTTCTTCAGCAGTCAGGGCCACGCCGTAATCCATAACCACAATCATTTCTTTCGCTTTTTTTTCTGCAAAAAAATTGTCAAGGATATTACTTAGGTATCCCTGCTTTTCCCAGCCTGTAATATCTTCCCCCGTTCCGTGATACAGGTATAAAACCGGAAATCGTCTGGTTCCGTAGCCCGGTGGCAGATACACTTTAATGTTTCTTTTACTTTTAGTAATTTCAGAATACAGACTATCATTAATAATTTTCCCGTGTCTTACCTTTTTTTCAAAGAAGAAATCTTCGCCGGAATCGATCTCGATTCCGCTTGTGGGCTGGCCGTAACCGAAGTAAAGTTCTGTATTCGGGTCATTGGTCCGTCTGCCGTCCACATTGAACCAATAATAATGGAATCCGATCTCCAAAGGTGACGTTGTGATATTCCAAAAGCCCTCCGGATCTTTAATGACCGTTGATTTTACATCTTGCATGCCGTCTCCCCCTTCCAGAACAACGGATTTGGCATTAGGAAAATAAACTTTGAACACCGCTTTTCGCTCAGCATCTGTTTTCGGGAATTCTTTCCCGTGTTTTGCTGTAACCGATGTTTTAAAATTCTGTGAAAATACCATGGAAGAGCACAGCGCAAACACGGCTGACATCCTTATAAAGTTTTGCATTGACTTCAATTTAAAGCTTAGATAAAAGTGTAATTTAGGATTCTTTCGTAAACTGATGGCTAAATAAAAACGTCTCTTAAATACATTTTCATGATAATGCATATTTGTCATCACATATTCCTGTTTCCTTTAGCTCCTTTAGCTGTACTTATAGTTCGTAGCTTTCCTTCTTAAACATGGCAACTATCTATCTCCAGGTGTTTAACATGAATAATAATAGGCATCTGTAAATTCAAGAGCACCTGCATTGTTCTTCTAAAACGCCCACCTCATCATTTCCAGAATGTTCCTGCCAATTAATTATACTCCGCTGTAATATCATCTATATAACAATACATCCATTGCTCACTGGCCTCTGATGAGATTACGACCGGGTGTAATTCCTTTTTACAATGGTGTGACATATGCTGCATAGGAGATGAATCACAACATAATGTTATGCCACAAGCCTGGCAGGTACGTAAATGCACCCATTGTGTACCTTCTTCTATACAGCTGCTGCACAGATTTTCCTGAGCTGTCTTCAGCTTTTCTATTGCTGTGATATGCTTACATACATTATTATTTTCCATCATTATAGTTTTGATAAGTATTGGTGTACCTGTGTTACTGCCATCGCCCCTTCCCCGACAGCCGAAGCAACCCTTTTTACTGAATTAAACCGTACATCACCTGCGGCGAATGATCCGGGAACGCTTGTTTCCAAATGATAAGGGTGTCTTTCTTCTTTCCAGCAACTTGTAAATTGATCAAGCCCAATAAGATCACTGCCGGTATAAAGATAACCATTGGTATCTCTACAAATAGCCGTTTCGGAAGCCCATTCTGTATTTGGTTTGCCTCCGATACAGATAAATAATTTTGAAGTTTCATGCCACTGCTCCGTTTGTTCTTTAGAATTGATAATTTTGATTCGCTGCAGGTAATCATCACCGTCCAGTTCAATAACCTGAGAGTGATATAAAACATGTATATTACCAATAGTAGAAATTCTCTGAATAAGGTAATCTGATAAGGTATCTGAAAGATTACCTTTTCTGATGACCATGAATACACGTCTTGCAAAACCTGAGAAATAAACGGCAGCCTGACCTGCAGAATTTCCCCCTCCTACAATATACAGATCTTTATCCTGACAAAAATAGGCTTCGCTGGCACCGGCACCATAATAAACACCCTTATGAAAAAATTGGGCTTCATTGTCAAGATTTAGTCGGGCATATTCCACTCCCGTAGCACATATATTGGACTTGGCAACAAGCTTTTCACCTGTAGCAAAATCAACATGGATTTTTTTATCGTAAAATACACCTTTAACGCCTTCTTTCAGAAGCAGTATTTCTACACCGAACTTTAAAGCCTGCTGCCTTGCCCGTTCAGCTAAATTTGCTCCTGATATTCCTTCAGGGAAACCTAAATAATTTTCAATCATCGAACTTGTTCCTGCCTGGCCGCCGACTGTCTCCCGTTCTATCAAAATCGTTTTAAGACCTTCGGAAGCTGCATAAACGGCAGCACTTAAACCAGCAGGTCCTGCACCATAAATTGAAAGGTCATATTCTTTGTATTTTGGTTTAGTAATCCATCCAAGAATATTGGCAATCTCCTCCAGTGAGGGGTTTACAATCACTTTTCCATCAGGAAATTCTATCATGGGATGAGACTCAGGATTTAAAGCAGCTATTTTTCTTTGTCCAGAATTATCAGATGTCATGTCAATCCACTCAAAGTCGACAACACTTCTGTTTAAAAAGTCTCTTATTGGATAAATTTCCGATGAATCTGGTCTGCCGTACAATTTTAATTTATTCATAAGTTAATTTATTTAACAAGCTCGAATACCGTTAATTTATAAAAACTAAACGAATTTAACCCTTTATACTGAGAGCCTGTTTAGATTTTATTCAATAATAATTTTGCAGCAGATAATTTGACCATATTTTCAGAAGTTTCCATCAGCAGCTCGTAATTCCTGCACAGCCTCCTGTCGTTGTCAAACCAGGGGAAAGTACGTTCAACAATCCATCTTTTTTGAATGGGCTCAACTTTTTTTCTTTTCTGTTATTTCTCATAACGATTTGAATGATGTATCCAAACCTGGCTTTTATTTCTGCAATATGACCTCCCCTGCAGCCTGTGTCTGCAAGGATTACTTGCAGCGGAATCAGTAAATACGGCAGCATTCTCATTAATAATACGGTTGATTTACTGTCATGGATATGAGCTGCACCATGACAGCCAACAGAAATCCGTTTTTATCAACTACGATATGCCTTTTGATTTCTTTTACTTTTTTGCATCCGTCAAAGCTATTGAGTGAGCGGTTGTTTCCCCAGCGGACACTCTGCTGTCTATAATGCCAAGGCTTGCTTCTGCTTTCTGTCCTCTTTTTACCCTAACCCTTTCTCTTAATTCCGATAATAATAATAAATCAAAAACCTCCGGATCGGACCATTTTGAGTAATAGTAATATACCAATTGCCATTTGGGAAAGCCTGATGGTAAAAGCCTCCACTGGCAGCCTGTTTTTTACCAAATACAGAACCGCATTCCAAATGACAGTCAGATCATATTTCCTTTTTTCTGTTATCAAAATCTAAAGCTTTTTTATAAATTGCCACTATGTTTGGGTTAAGTCTGTTGAATACATTGATATTTTTTGTTTTGCAACTCTAAAATGACAATTTTTATTAAAATTCTTATCGCTTACTCTTTTTATTCTTACTCTTTTAAACAGGCTCTCAGTTGTTATAATCATATTAATACCTTAGCGACAGATTCTAATATCATAAAATTCCCAATAGATAATGATCTCGTCGAAAAATCCATATTCATTTCTCATCTGAGAGTGAAAAATCATGGTAAGAATGACCTCAATCAGGAAAAAAACATCCGTAACCATCATACTGACAACTATTTAATTAATAACAATAAATATTTTGGTCATGTCAGATAATGTTATTAGATTTGATTTAATGATATTTGAATAACAATATTTTACTACAGCACCATTAAATTTATTTAAATCATGAAAAAACAAATCCTTATTGCTGCGCTGTCTTTGGGAGCAATCGCCTTAGGAACAGATCATGTTCGGGCACAAAATTCTGAGCATGTAACTAAGTCGGTAAATATTATTTTATCAGACGTTATTGCAATGGACATAGGCACTGTTGCTTCAGGAGGCACTGTTGATTTTAATTATTTGAATACAACAGATTATAATTCATCAAAAAACGTGACCGTTCCCAACAGTTTAGTCATTATTTCCTCCAAAAATTTTGATGTAAAAGTAAAATCTGAAGGCACACATTTTGTAAGTGGCGCAAACGCAATTCCAGTAGATGTATTACAGGTAAAAGCAATACCGGGCGGAAGTTTGATGGGAACAATGAATGAGGTTACCTTATCTACAACCGATCAGGTGCTGGTAAGTAACGCAAGTTCAGGGGCAAAACAATCTTTAAATATTGCCTATTCTATTTCGGCAGAAAAAGCATCGAAAGTACTTCTGGGGAAACCACAGGGTACTTACACTCAAAAAATAACGTATACTGCCACTGCTTTATAAATAACGAAGCAACCATTTCTATATAAGCCCTCAATACTTCTAAGTGTTGAGGGCTTTTCTATTTAAACTGAATGAATAATGCGTGTAGTTATTTTACTACATGAACTTCCATTTTCAACTACAAAGAAAATTTTATCGCCGCCGTAGATTTGTATTGTTCAAAAGAGAACAATTAAACAGGAATAAAAATAAAATAATACGATCATGACAAAATTAATCGCAATCGCAGCTTTAACTATCGGAGCAACCATATTAGGAACGAACAATGTTCAGGCTCAAAATACTACCGCAACAACAACCGTAAATATTACCCTGAACGATGTGATCTCCATCGACGCGGGAAGTACGGCAATAGGTAATACGGTTGACTTCAACTATGCTACTGCAGCGGATTATAACTCTGATCAAACGGTTACTAAAGCTAACTCTTTAAAAGTTACTTCAACAAAGAACTTTAACGTTAAAGTAAAAGCAGGCGGTGCTAATTTCATGAACGGAACCAACTTGATCCCTGTAAATGTTCTGACGATCAAAGCTGCTGCAGCTGCCGGAACTATGGGTGGAACAAAAAGCGCGGTTGTTTTATCTGCAACGGATCAGACTTTAGTATCAAATGCTCCTCTTGGAAGTGCCTTAACACTGAACTTGGATTACACGATTCCTGCAGCAAAATCATCATCTTCTGATATCTTAGGTAAACCGGCCGGAACTTATACTCAAACAGTAACTTATACTGCAACAGCTTTATAAATAAATTTTTTTCATATTAATATTTTGTGATTTGGTGTTTCGAAGGCTTCCTACGGGCGGCCTTTGATTTTTGTATGTATTGATACCGATATAGAGAAAATTCAAAATCCGGGATAAGTATCGATCAGCTGTAAGGTAGAATCTATGTTTTTGGACATCTAAATCTAATTAATACATCACACCAAATATACCGTAAATTTATTAAGCCGTTTTATATTTTTTTAAAGTTATCAAATCTCAAAAAACGATAACAAATTTACCAACCTATCAATATTTTTTTTGAAAGCCTAAAGAAAAATTATACGCAAACGGTAATGTATATTACGACAGCTTTATAATAGAAATAACAGCAATTTATATAAGCCCTCAACACTTTTATGTGTTGAGGGCTTTTCTATTTAAACCGAATGAATAGTGTGTGTAGTTATTTTACTACAGGAACTTCCATTTTCAACTACAAAGAAACTTTTATCGCCGCCGTAGATTTGTATTGTTCAAAAGAGAACAATTAAACAGGAATAAAAATAAAATAATACGATCATGACAAAATTAATCGCAATCGCAGCTTTAACTATCGGAGCAACTATATTAGGAACGAACAATGTTCAGGCTCAGAATACTACTGCAACCACAACCGTAAACATTACCCTGAACGATGTAATCTCCATCGATGCGGGAAGTACGGCAATAGGTAATACAGTTGACTTCAACTATGCGACTGCAGCAGATTATAACTCTGATCAAACGGTTACTAAAGCCAACTCTTTAAAAGTTACTTCAACGAAGAATTTTAATGTAAAAGTAAAAGCAGGAGGTGCTAATTTCATGAACGGAACCAACCTAATCCCTGTAAATGTTCTGACCATCAAAGCTGCTGCAGCTGCCGGAACAATGGGAGGAACAAAAAGCGCGGTCGTTTTATCTGCAACGGATCAGACTTTAGTGTCAAATGCTCCTCTTGGAAGTGCCTTAACACTGAACTTGGATTACACGATTCCTGCAGCAAAATCATCTTCTTCTGATATCTTAGGTAAACCGGCCGGAACTTATACGCAGACGGTTACGTATACTGCTACTGCTTTATAATAAATTTTTTTAGGTTTAAAGGTTCCTTTTGTTACGTTTTCAGTAGTTTTGGGAATCTTTTATTTTTAAACAATTTACACCATGCGCAAGTTTATTCACCTTTTCATTTTCTTTATCCTCACAGGATCTTCTTCAATTCTGGCACAAAGCATCTCGATGTCGCCTACACGTTTGTTTTTTACCGGTAATCCAGGAGAAAAAGTGTCACAGACAGTCACGCTTCAAAACAGCTCGGATAAAGAATATGTTTTTAATCTTAACTATAAAGATTGGGCCAGAGAAGAAGACGGAAATAAAGTATATCTTGAAGCAGGAAGTTCAAAAACCTCCAATGCCGCCTGGGTGTCTACCTTAGAAAACGCAGTAACAGTTCCTGCGAGAAGCACAAAGGAGATTGTAGTAACCATGCAGATTCCTGCAAACGCACCAAAGTCTGTTACAAACAGTATGTTATTTTTCACCCAACTTCCTCAGCAGGCAGATCAGGCACGTATTCAGAACGGGATTGGTATTATTACCTTGTTTGAAGTTGGACTTCACATCTTTTACACGCCGCCTGGGAACCAGACAAAAAGTTTGGATATTACCAATATATCAGAGGTAAACAGTGATAATGCAGTAAGCAAAAAAGTCGCAGTAAGCATCCATAACGATGGGAATACCATCAATGATGCCACCGTTGAGTTTGAACTGACCAATACCGACAGTGGTAAGGAAATAAAATTACCCGCAATTTCCATCTCCATGCTTCCCGATACCAATCAGGTCGTTCAATTTTCTTTACCGGAGAATATTTCAGGGAACTTTTTGGGCGTGGTGATTATCAAAATGGCAGGGTCCAATGATTTACGCGTAGGCGAAAAAAACTTTAAATTTTAAATTTTAAAAATTAAGTCTTGAAACCACAGAATGGAATATCGATATCAATCCTAAGAAGAACAGTCTTATCTTTTGCATTGGTTCTTCTGCATTTTTCGTTGGCCTTTGCGCAGGACAAGAAGGATATCGGGATCCGTTTTGAAAATAGCAGTATCGCTGTTGAGAAAGGTTCTACTTTTACTAATTTACTGGTTATTGAGAATAAAAGTTCCGAACAGATTACCATTCAGAATATCATGCCTCAGGAAAACTATCCGGGTTTACTGTTCTATCCTAAAAATGATTTTATATTAGATGCCGGTCAGTCTAAAAAATTTCCTGTGAAACTGATTGCTAATGTGGATTTCATGAAACGTATATCCAATGAGATCACCTTCCAGGTTTCGTATACCACTCCAACGGCCACCAGAACTCAGAGCGCCTCTTTCTCCGTTGATAAAGAAGAGAACAGCAACATCGCCATTTATACGGCATCATACGAAAACTTCATTAATCCTTCTGCGCCCCACTCCTCAATTCTACTGACGGTAGAAAACCAGGGCTATAGTAAGCGAACCGTTAAGATTGATTTGCAATCTATTCCTGATGGTTTGGAAATGATGCCAAAACAACAAACCGTTTCTCTGGAAGGTTTAGAAAAACAAACCGTTGAGATCAAAATTACGGTCAGAAAACAGAATACGCTTTTCCCGGAATTTAATATTAATGCAACCGCCACAGACCAACTTAATAATGAAATCGTGGGAAGCAACACGCTTCACTTAGTCATTTTATCGAACAACAGACAAATTGCGAGAGGAAACGAAGCGGTGAACGGAAGTAATTTTGCAGAAATCAGTTATAACGAAAACAGTTCTGGTTTCAATTTTCTTCAATTAAGAGGAAATACAGCGTTCCGGGTAACTGAAAATCTGAAATCGCGCTTCAATATTGGTGCAGATTACTATCATGAAGACGGCCGTTATAACCTGTATGATACCTGGCTGGAGCTGGAGAAAAAAAACACGGTATTACGGGTTGGGAATGTTAACAGTAATGACTACGATTATCCGGTTTTCGGGAGAGGTGGGAAAGTTTCTACCAGATTTGGTAAAAATAATCAGCTTGAAATTCTCGCGCTGGAAAATAATTATAACCTGTACGGCACTTATTTCCAGCAAACAAAAGGATCTACCATAGTGGGTGCAAAATATGGTTTTGGAAATGCTAAATCTTTTAATGGAAAAGTATCCTACCTATTTGACCATGATCCGCGCTTTAATGTTGATACGCAGGTAGCGAACGCAACAGCATCATTATTAATTAATGAGAAACATACGGTACGTACGGAGGTGGGTGTGAGCCACGAAAAAGGCCTTTTGAACAAAGATGAAAACGCAGGAGTTTCAATGGGAGCGAATTACGAGGGCAAATTAGGAAGTTGGGATATACAGTCTGTGAATACCTTTGCCACCAAAAGTTATGCGGGGATCAAAAGGGGTTCTTTTTTTTCAAATCAGCGGATCAGCCGCCAATTTTCCGCTTCTCAGCGCGCTTTTATACAATATCAGAATTCAGAAGTAGACCCCGAGTTCCTAAGTTTCCAGAGCACGCCAATCCAGCCTGGGAATACGGCCAATCTGCGTTATTATTTCAACAGCACAGAATCTTTGGGATCAGGTTACCAGCTTTCTGCAAAAAATTGGAATTTCCTGGTATCCCCAAAGATTGAAAAACAGAAAACAGCTAATTTTTACACATCGTACGAACTTTTTTCTTACCGACTGGAAACAAACATCAGCGCAACATTGGGCGCCCACGCAGTAAATCTTACAGCGGAATATTCTTATTCGAAAGAGAACAACAGACCGGATTGGTTTAACAGCCTGAAAACCACTTTGTCTTACAGATATAAATCATTCTCTCTCAACGGAACGGCCCAGTGGAATGCAACGAACGTTTTTGATTTAAATTCTTACTACAACACAGACCGCAATTTTGCCAACTACAATGTATATGCCTCGTATAATTTCCAGATGCTCAGTAATAATCTGATCGGATCTTTTTCAGCAGGAACTTTCTATTCGGAACTTTATAAAAATTTAAACAGCAATATCACCGGGAGCCTGGAATATAAGATTTCACCTTCCTGGTCCAGCACAGGGTATTTTAATCTTTCAGGATATAAATCTACTGCCGAATATGCAAGCAGCGGCAGTTATTACCAGTTCAGAGTGGGGATCAGAAAATATTTTACTGCAGCCACGGCTTTGGGAAATCATAAGGTGGCATTCCAGTTCTTTGAAGATAAAAATTTCAACGGACTTTTAGATTCAGGCGAACAAGTAATCGCTGATGAAATTGTAAAACTTGACAATTATGTCGCGATGACGGACAAGAACGGAAAAGTAGTTTTTCAAAATGTGCCTGAAGGTATTTACACCCTGAAAGTAAACGAAAGTGCGGGTGCAAGATTGATGATGAACCCCGTAATAATGGTTAATAACAATATCAACCGCAAAGTAGGTTTGGTAAAAAATATAAGGGTAAGTGGAAAATTAACAGAGATCAAACAGGCCTACGATGTTTTGGAGACTGATGTAACAGGGATTGTAGTGTATGCAAAAGGTGAAGATGGCGCGATCTATACCGCCGTAGTCAACCAAAAAAATGAGTTTGAGTTTTTCCTGAAAGATGGAAAATACGAACTCTATATTGAAAATGACAAATACAGCTACGTACAACCCACGAAAACGATTCGGGTGACAAAAGATGGTAATCCGGAAGCCGTGATTTTTGAATATAAGAAGAAAGACACCACTATTAAGGTGAAAAAGTTTTAAATTTAAAGGTATGAAAACGAGGAGGTTTTTTTTATGGGGTATTTTTGCTGTGTGTTCAGGATCAACAGTTACGAAAGCTCAGGACGTGTACCTGACTATCCCGGAAAATAATATTTTTAACAGGACCGAATTTACTTCGGTCCCTACAAGATTAATGACAAACGCCAACAGGACAAATTGGGATTATGGCTTTTTTGGAATTGGCCCGACAGCTCCGACCTTTACCTCTACATCCGGACCGACTTTTACCCACTTTTCCTCTTCACTGTTCACTTTGCCCAACTCTGTTCTCCTATGGCAGTTAGAAAGTATGGGAGGACAGTTGCCATCTACAGGGTTTTCGGGTTTTCTACCGGGTTTTCAGTCATTCAGTACAAGTGCTTTAAAATGGTTTGAGCCGCCAACAATCAGTTTTGGAGGAGGATTCAACCGGGGAAATATCAATTTTACATTTAAAATTCCTGCCGCACAATTTGCTGCCAATGCCTTCCGGGCCGGAAATTACTCCATGGATATTACTCAGAATTATAACGACTTCACACCACGTAATTTTAAAACAATTTTAGTCATCCCTTCATCGATAAGATGGGTCACAACCTCTTTAACGAAATATATTGAAATATCTTCTTTGAATGACTATCGCAGTACAGGTACGCGGGTATGGGATCTGGGGAATACGGAAATTGCGCATACAGTCGATTTTAATTTTTGGGCAAAAGCTGCTGCCACAACCGTGCAGTTCACTTCATCTAAAGGTGTTCCCGGAACAAGAAATATTGCCAGCATTAAATTGGGAAGTAATGGATCTGCTCTCACGACCAAAGCTTTATCTGCCACTTTTCAAAATTTTTCCGCTGTTAATTTAAATGTTGCAGCAGGAAACAGAAACAGCTTCATCCCGGAGCTTTATGTATCTGCAGATGATTTTAAGAACAATTTTTTTGAAGCCGGAACGTATACTTTTGAGTTGAACCTCAACGCCAGAAGTACAGATAATTCAATTAACAGTTTGCAGAATACAGCTGTCCAGTTAAAGGTGCTTCCCCGGTCGGAGATCACCATCCCCAGTTCCGGGCGAAATGTAAACTTCAATTTTAATACAGCCTCCCATTACACCAATGGGCAGTCACAAATGATTCCGAACCATATCATACTGTCCAATAATGAGAGTTTTGAACTGTATGTAAAATCGGATGAAAATTATTTCAAGAAGGGCGGCCTGCAGACCGACATCAACTCCAACATATTACAAATTGGTGTGGATGGAAGTTCTGTAAATGCTCCCTTATCCAAAACTCCCCAAAAAATACTCTTTAACGGAACACCGGTTTTGGACCAGGGACTGAACGTAAGTTACACCATACCACCTGCGGGTGCCCAAAGTTTGGTAGGTAAAGAAAATACCACTTACTCTATCAATGTTTATTACAGCTTCACAGCAATTTAACAATACTTTTTAAAAAACGCTTTCTCATGGATCACTTTAACAGCAATAATCAATTGCCGGATCAGCACGATATTGATAAATTAAATGCATTCAAAAAAAAATATGCCGATGCTTTTGATTTATTGGTATTTGCAGCTGCCAAGATGACCAACATGGAACTTTGTACCATGAGTATTGCCTCGGAAGGGCAAGTTTATATTATCGCCTCCAGTGATGCGTCTGTCAATCAGATTTATCCTCAGAATCCTTACTTTCTTTTTGATGATCAGACTTCGGTCTATGAGTTTAAGAACCCGGAATTTAAATTTCATAAAAGTTATCCCATCCCGGGTCTTGAGGGCAATCTTATCGCTCATTTAAATTTATTTGACAGGGAAGAGAAAAATTTAGATAAAGAAGAGGAAGAGTTAGTCAATAAGATCCTGAACCAGGCTTCAAAATGGTATTTGGGCAATGCAGCGGACCTCACAGAAAGAAAAAATATGGAGCATAAGATCTTGGAAGCAAATGAGCAAGCAGAGAAAGCCTATGTTTTAAAATCCGAGTTTGTGGCGAATATGAGCCATGAGATCAAAACCCCTTTGAATGGTATAATCGGCTTTACAGAACTTCTTTTAGATACCACTCTGGACGAAACACAGAGGCAGTATTTAGAAATAATCAATCAATCCGGAGTTTCCTTAAACAGCATCATCAACGATATTTTAGATTTCTCAAAATTAGAAAAGCAAAAACTTAAGCTAAAGACTGACAAAGTAGAGATTGAAGAACTGGTTTCAGAAGCTTTTAATATTGTTGTGTACAGTAATATCAAAAAGCAGTTAGAACTGCTCATCGATATTGACGAAACCATACCTAAATATATATGGACTGATAAGATGCGCTTAAAACAGGTTTTCGTCAATCTTTTGGGCAATGCTTTGAAATTTACCGAGGAAGGCGAGATTGTGTTATATGTTAAAGTTTCAGAGGATTCAGGAGAAGGAAAAAAACAAATCCGGTTTGGAGTTCGGGATACAGGTATTGGAATAAACAGCGAAAAACAGGCGGAAATTTTCAACGCTTTTTCACAGGAAGATGGCAGTAATACAAAAAGATATGGGGGTACCGGTCTGGGGCTTACCATTTCTAACCAGATTCTGGCACTTTTCGGCAGTGTCTTACAACTCGAAAGCGATCAGGGAAAGGGCAGTGATTTTTTCTTTGATATTCAGTTTGATACGGAGGAAGAGGAATATGATGTAAGCTTAACCGGTATTAAGCGAGTTTTGGTTGTGGACGATCATGAATACAACCGGAAAATCCTGAAAAGGATGCTGGAACGAAAAAATATCGAAGTCATAGAGTGCGACAGCGGGTTGAAGGCCCTGCTTTTGATGATGGACAAGTCCGAATTTGATGTGATCATTATGGATTATCATATGCCTATTATGGATGGCATTGAAACCATTAGAAAAATGAAAAATATTATTCCCGACGCCCCCCATGCAACACCGTATGTTGTTTTGTACAGCTCGTCCGATGATACTAATTTACAGGATGCATGTGACGAATTGGAAATAGAAAATCGGCTCGTAAAACAGGTTCGTATGAAACAGATGTACCAGGTTTTATCCACCCTAAAGAGTTCTCAAAAGAAAAAACCTGAGCAAATAAAAGATATCGCAACTGAAGTAAGTGAGCGCGAAATAAAAATTTTAATTGCTGAAGATAATGCTATTAATTTACTTCTTACCAAAACGTATTTAAAGGATATCATTCCTCAAGCTTTGATCATCGAGGCAAAGGATGGCACTGAAGCGGTTGAAAAATTCCAAAAAGAAAGCCCCGATCTTATTTTAATGGATATTCAGATGCCCCATCTCAATGGCATTGAAGCAACCCGGAAAATAAGAGCCCTGGAAAAAAATATAGAAATACCTATTATTGCGCTAACCGCAGGGGGTCTTCCCGGAGAAAAAGAAAAATGCCTGCAAGCCGGAATGTCTGATTTTTTAACCAAACCTTTATTGAAACAAACCCTTTCTGATATGATCAAAAAGTGGTATGGAATAGGAATGGAAGAAAAATAATAATTAGATACCTTTGTGCATTGATAAGAAATTTATGAATGCTCTAATTAACGAACTACAATTAAAAATAGAAAAACTTGAACATGAAATCAATTTTAAGAACGGATTGATCTCGATATTGTCTCATGATTCAAAAGAAATATTCGGAAATTATCTGTTGCTTATAGAAGCGGTAGAGCAAAAAACCATAAGTGAGGAAGATTTTTTTAAGTTGTTGCCGCAGATAAAAAGCGATGCCCAGAAGAATCTGCAAACCGTTCAGGACAGCACCGCCTGGTTAAAAACACAATACGGGGAATTTAAGATTAAACCCGTTAAAATCATGGTGATGGGTCTTTTTCACCATCTAGAAGAAAAATACGCTGCTAAATTAAAAGAAAAAAACCTTAAATTTCATTTTAAAGGAGATCACAATGCATTTCTTACAACCGACCGTCTGTTGCTGGAATATGTCTTAGACAAAATTCTTAACAATGCAGTTAAATACTCTTTTCCGGGACAGGACATTCACTTCCAATACTTTACAGAGAACAATGAGGATGTAATTTCTGTGGTCGACTCCGGTATAGGAATTGGTGAAAAGTACTTATCCGCAATATTTAATTATGACAACCCAGTATTCACTGGTACTGCCGGTGAGACAGGAGTAGGTTTAAGTTTAAAAATTGTTAAAAATTTTGTATCCTTACTGCATGGAAATATAAAAATTATTTCGTCTGAAAATAACGGTACTGCTGTTTCCATTTTTTTACCAAAAATTTAAAAGAATGAACAATAAAAAAAATAACGACCGGATTATTGTTGCAGATGATCATGGTATCGTCCGAATGGGTTTAATACAAACGATTAAAAAGTTCAGACCCGAAGCCATGATTTATGAAGTAGAAGATTTTAAATCATTGTATAAAGCAATTTTGACAGAAGAATTGGACCTGGCAATCATGGACGTCAATATGCCTAATGGTTCTATTCAGGAAGCAATAGATTACATCAGAATTCACAAACCCCAATTAAAAATTCTGATATTTTCTTCTCAGGATGAGGAGGTGTACGCAATGCGTTATCTAAAGATGGGCGCCGGTGGCTATCTAAGCAAGCAAAGCTCCACGGCAGCAATTGAAACGGCCTTGACGGCGATGCTCAGTACCGGCCGGTATGCAAGTGACAACGTAAAAGAAGCGATGTTTTTAGAATCATTAAATGGCGCAACAAAAAACTCACCTTTTGAAGCCTTATCCGACCGCGAACTGCAAATTGCCAATAAACTTGCAGAAGGTCTTCCCCTCAAAGAAATTTCAAATCAGCTTAATCTCCATTCATCAACGATCAGCACTTACAAAAACAGGCTGTTTGAGAAGCTGAAAATACGATCCATACCCGAATTGGTGGAAATTCTCCGGCTGTATAATCAGTAAACATTCTATTTTCCGCTTTGTCATCCCGAAGAAACAGGGATCTTTAAAGTACTCTAGATTTCACTCGGCTACTTCACCTCAATTAACCACAAAAGCGAAATAGCGATTTTAAGTTTAATGCTTAACGTGCCACATTGATTTTATAAACATATGGTTAGCAGTTCGTTGTTTTAATCTCTTGTCGGCTCATAATAAAATACGGTTGCCTCTACCTTCAGCAATTTTGTCTTAAGAAGTTTCAAAACAATTATATTGCTGATTTGGTCAAATAGGAAAAGTGCTTTCCTTTCAATGGCAGGATGTATAAATTTGAAACTCGTCATTAAGATTACTGCTTAAATTTGAATAATCAAATTCTAATTTCCAGTAAGAATGTCCTTTCCTAAGTGTTGTTTTGAGTCCCAAAATTTCTTCGTCAAGAGGTTTTTCTGCAAGTTTATGCTGACCTGTCGTTTTTTGAGATTTCGAGCTGGCTTATTAATTGTCTAAATATTTTTGCCTATATTGACTTCTTAGAATTGTATTTATCTATATTTTGTTGTTCAATATTTTCTAATTCCTTAAGCAAATCAATATTTGTTATGACAAGCAAATTATCCATTTGAGAATAATATTCGTCCTCGTTGTTTTTAAGTTCAGAAGCTAATACAAAAATTGATTTTCCGTTTTCTACAATAATTTCAAATGTTTGCGGATATGTTGTATAAATTTTATTTGAACCGTCAAGGTTTGAAGTCCAAGTTTCTTTCCATAATATTTTAAAGTCAGTGATTTTTTGTCCTATAAATTCATGCCATTTTATATCGTTTGAAACGTCCCATTTTTGTTCATAGTCATTAGTTGTTTCTGTTAGATTAAGTTGTTTAGATTGAAGCCCATAGCAAATAAATGTATTGTCCCAAAAAACGTAAATAGTTTTGTCTTCTGTTTTGAAATAAATAGAATGGTCAAGAGTGTCAATTTCTACATACTTTGTTTTGTATGATGGCTTTGGATTTATATTATTTCCGTCTTCATCAGCATAGTACTTTAATTCTCCATAAATAACAGCACGAATTACCTGTCCAACGAACATTTGTCGGCAGTCATTTTCGTAAGTTATATGTTCGTTTGTTATTGTCATTTTATGGTTCTCCCTGATTATCATATAAAAGTACACTTATACTTTTAGAACCAAAAGCATCTATTATATAATTATAAAAAAACTCATTTAATAAGAGGACAAACGCCTTTAGTAGACATTTCATAGTGGTACTTATTTTTAATTACAATTTTTGATATAAAGAATTTGTAATCTTCCCCAAAAGCTAGAGCATTTAAAAATATAGTTTTTAAATTTGGAAGAGTATGAAAAACAGTAAATTTTCAGAAGTTCAGATTATTAAGATTTTATCTGAACAAAATCAAGGTAAAACGGTGAATGAGATTTGACTTGAACACGGCATCAGTCAGCCCACCTTTTACAAATGGAAGAGTAAATATGGCGGTCTGGATGTTGGGCAACTTTCAAAAATGAAAGAACTGGAGAAAGAGCTTTCCCAATACAAAAAAATCGTAGCGGAACTTACTCTTGAAAATGTGGTGATGAAAGATGTAATTGCAAAAAAGCTTTAACACCTTCCGAGAAGCGGGAACTGGTTGCTTATTCCGGATTAGAACACGGAATAAGCACTCGGAATGCGTGTAGGCTTTTTACCATAAACAGTTCGGTATTTTATTACAAAAAGAAGAAAAACAATGAGGATGATAAGATCCGGGAAGAGCTGGTTTTACTCGCAGACCAGCATCAGACCTGGGGTTTCTGGACAATGCATCACCGATTGAGGAATTTAAGTTTTGGCTGGAAATCGAAGATTCGACGTAGTCAATCATAAACGGGTTTACAGGATTTATACCTCGATGAAACTGAATCTGCGAAGCAAACGCAAGAAAAGGCTTCCCGCAAGAATAAAGGAGCCTATTCTTCGCCCTGTTTATCCCAATGTAACGTGGATGGAGCATGGACTTCATGCATGATACTCTGGAATGTGGTAAAAGTGTGAGAAGCCTGAATATCATTGATGAATTGCGAAGCACATCACGAATACAAAAAAAATAAAAGCCAATGAGTAATTCAACAGAGAAATTCTGGACATTACGATTGACACCAGCCTGCCATCTGCAAAAGTGGTTTCACAGTTGGAAGAATTGGTTGAATGGCGTGGAAAACCCGAGAAAATTCGTGTTGACAACGGCCCTGAGTTTATTGAAGGAAAATTGAAGGACTGATGCGAAAAAAGCGGGATTACCGTCCATTACATTCAGCCCGGAAAACCAACGCAAAACTCTCTGATAGAAAGATTCAACCGGACTTTCCGTACAGAGTTTCTGGACGTTTATCTATTTGAAAACTTAAAGCAAATGAGAAATTATTCAGAAACCTGGATGTGGATGTACAACAATGAGCGACCTCACAGTGCGCTACAATACCTCACACCCAGAGACTTTTTATTGAAATATGGAAAAATCAAAAACAATAATCCTCAGGATTTTCCCACATTCCAACAAAATTTTAACAACGACAACAAGAAATTAATAACGAAAAACTCTACTTTTGAGTGTGCCTAAGTTGGGTGAGATTACAATATTGTAAAATGTTTATATATATTCAAACACAGAGTTTTACATATCCTGCTATACTGTAATTTTTTTGATCATTTTCATACTCTTAAAGAGTATAAGAATTGTGTTCTAAAAAAGTTAGCACTTTCATCAGATACTTCACAATAAATTTACTATATTTCTTTTTTCTCCAACTCTAATTTTCTTTTTCTTATAAAATCTACAGGCCGGATGCCATTCATCTCAGTGAAAAAATCAGAAAAATTCTGTCTGGAAGAGATCCCGCATTGTTCAGCTAAGCCTTCGATAGTATAATCAAGAAGTTTGGGATTATGATATAGTTCCTGGGTAATATAAAGAATACGAAGTTCATTCAAATAAGTATTGAAATTCTTACCTTTTATATCATTTATTACGTGAGAAAGATATGTGGTATTAGTATTAAAATTTTTTGCTAATTCTTGTTGAGTTATCCCCTTTTTAATAAAACCTCGTTTTTTTTCAAAATTATCAAGTTTTTTTAGAATATCATTTATTACTGCAATAGGAGCTATTAATTTATTTTCTTTTACTATATCAGAAATTACAATAGATTCTAGTGATAATTTTTCCTGGTCAACAATTCTTTTTTCCAGCTCCACATACTTACGCTGAATTTCCTTTTCCTTCTTTTTCTTATAAATGATAATTACTATGAGAACAAAAATCAGAATAGACGCACCAATTAAAGATACTAAGCCAAGAGAATTTTTATTTTCTAGTTGACTTTGCTTTTCCAATAAAGCTTTTGTATCATATTCCTTATGAATTTTATCAGAAAGGTATTGAAAATCTTTATTAAGTATATTGTCTGCTTTCAATAATTGTTTAGTGTAATATAACTCCTTTTCAGGATCTTTGATTACATGATAACGATTAATTAAACTCTCATAATTGCCCCTTAATTCAGGAATAATAAACCTTTGCTTTTCAAAAATAGAATCAACTTTGGTAAAGTAATGAATAGCAAGTTTTTCCTTATTCATTCTCTCATAGGACTTTCCTAAATAGAAATAGCTAACTGAAACCCAAGTAAAGTCATCAATCTTTTTTAATTCTGGTAATGCAAGTGATATATTTTCAATAGCTTTTCCAAATTCTTTTTTTCTAAACTTAGAAATCCCTAGACATTTAAATAAATAAGCCCTTTCCAAATTAAATTCAGCAGATTGAGGTAATGAATAAAATCCAGCTTGAATCAAAGAATCGCTTTTTGAATATTCACCTAATTTACTGTAGCAGATAATTTGTTGATGTAAACTATTGAAATATCCCTTTCTGTTATTAAAAATAAGGTTAGGGTGGATCTTAGCATGTGTAAGAGGTTCAAAATGGGATGAGCATTCCTTAAATAGTTTCAAAGCATCAGCATAGTAGCCCAGATAACTTTTAACAACACCCAAATGATAAATAATTCTATATCTCAAAAACTTATCTTCAATATTTTTAGAATATTCATAGGCTTTTAGATATTCATTTAGTGCAGGCTGATATTGTTTATAGAAAAAATAATAAATAACACCTTTTTCCAAATATGCACTACTGATCAGTTCATGGTTTTTTGACCTCAGAACATAATTTACACAACTATCAGCATATTTTAATTTTATAGTTTTATCGCCTGAATAAAATGCAGCATCCTGATAACCTTGATAGATCTTTTCGTAGTTCTTCTCTTTTTTTGCTTTCTTTAAATAGATATTTATAAGAGGTAAAGCACTCTTATCATTTTCATGTTTATTTTCATAATGTTTTCTCAGTTCCAGATAATTTTTACTATCTGAAATTAAGATATTTTGATTTTGCCCGTATATAACTCCCCAAAAAAGAAGATAAAAGAGTAAAATATAGGGTAGGGAAAATCTCAATTTGTATTTTATTTAATCAAATTTAATCAAAAATAAGGTAAAACTCCAAACAATAGTGAATTGTTATAATAGCAACCTAATAAACTGTTAATCAGTGTTATAAATATGATATGATTTATAAATTAATCGTCTTGATTTATAAATCACAACAAAATTGCTGAAAAGAAATTCAACTTAATCTATAAATTCGTTCTAAGCTTAAGCAAGAATCCGGTATCGGGTAAACATCAATATCATTAAATATCACAAAATGAGTACAAAGTTTATCCAAATATTAGTTCCATTATTGACATTAATCTCTTGTAGAGAGTATGAGCAAATCTCGATTATTGAAAACAATAATGAAACATTACAGACATTAGAAAAAAAGAATCTTAATGGAGATTCTGCCTCAGGGAGTTATTCTTTAATAGTTCAGGATAGTTCCAGGATTAATCCAAAGCCTGAAGAAGATCCGCCTGTAAAACACGGAGGACATTGGAAAATGAAATGATTTATGATCCATTAGGATTTTAGATAAAATTAATTAAAAATTTTCAACCTGAAGTAAAGAAAAAGTTCCCAGCTTTGCTTCTCTAAACAAAGGGAACAATCACTTTTATTATGAAAAAGCTATTATTATTAGCAAGTGGCGTTGTAGTTATGTCACTGATGTCATTTGCAACAGACAAAGACAATGAAATCGTTGAAGTTAATGGTAAAATAATTACGATTAAAGACACCAGAAAAATTTCAGAAAAAGACTTGAAATTTTTGAGTCAGAACGTTAGTGGCTGGACAACATGTGATACACAATCCGTAACTAATCAATGTAACACAAGAAATGAAACATTTCCTGACACACCGGTTATAAAAGCAGAGATTGAAAAAATCATTGCAAAATATCAATAAAGGATAATTTGGTATTAGGTTGAGCATACTCAACCTAATACTTTTAATAACTATTGATGATATGAAATTAAGATTTTTTGAAATGATCGTTTTTGCAGTAATTATTGGGAAAATTTTTATTATAGGAGTTACAACTACAGTATCTTCTTTTTGTGAGTTTTATAAATTCAATAAACCTGCAATAATCAATATCTTGTCATCTGACAATAGATATAATAATGCTTTAACAACATATACGGGTTTCGATACGGGTTATGGATTTTTTGCACCTAATGTGTCAAGCAATTTCATCATTATAAGTAAAAGTGTTACTGATGATAAAACATATTTTTCAGATGATTTACTCAGTACAACTGAAGGAAAATCACGTTTTTTAAGTATTAATAATATTTTTTTAAAAAATATGGATGAGGATAAACAAAAGATTAGGATTAATCATGTTATTTTAAAACAGATTAACAAGTATTTTGAATCTAAATACCATGAAAAATTCCAAACATATACATTCCTATATGATTATCCTACACTAAAGGATACAAAATTAAATAGAACTGGAAGATTAATAAAAATAGACAGCATCAAATGAAAAAGATAAATATCTATTTTAATGAAAAGTTTTCTTCGACATTCGTAGTATTTTTCAGAATTGCTATTGGATTATTAGTGCTTATCCATTTTCTGTCATACTGGAAGGATTTTGAACTTCTATATACAGATAAAAGTATTGTGCCTATTGAGTTACATTCGCTTCACCGAAATTATGATATTATTACGATTAATGATATTCTGAGTTTTATTAACATTTACTTTTCAAATGATGTTTCAATTAGTATTTTCAAATATTTTTATATTATACTATGTATCTTTATTGTTGTAGGATTTTTCAGCAGAATTAGTGCACTCTTTCTTATGTTTTTACAGGTTTCTTTTATAAAATATGCCAGTCTGCTATACTATGGTGCTGATTTTTTCACTACAATGTCATTGTTTTATGTCTTTCTTTTCCCTACAAGTTCTTACTTCTCTTTACAAAAGAAATATTTTCAGAAATCTTTACGTCTTTTACCGGAGCAGTCTTTAACTCTTTCCAAAAGACTCATTCAAATTCATTTGTGTATTGCTTATTTTTTTTCCGGACTTGATAAAGTTATTGGTTATAACTGGTGGAATGGTGAAGCTGTATGGAAAGCAATGCATCTGCCAAACTTTAATCGTTTTATTGTCTTAAGTGATTATATCACATCCCCAATATTTTACATATTTATAGGATGGGGAACAATTGTTATTGAACTTTTATATCCAATATGTATTAATTTTGATAAAACAAGAAAATTATGGCTGATACTTACCATACTGATGCATATTGGCATCATTGTCAGTTTCAATCTTTTCTTTTTCTCTGCTATAATGATCACCTGGAATTTAACCTCTTATTATTTTAATTATTATGAAAAATCCGATTTTAAAATCCCTTCTGCTAATCCTGTTAGCATTGTTAAATCATAATTTTTTTTATGCACAGTCTTATAAAATTATTTATGAAATGACATGGAAGCCATCAAAGAATTCCACCAAGGCCTATAAAAAAGAATTAATGACATTGATTACAAATGAGAAAGAACCTTCGTACTTTGAATCCTATAATAAGTTCAGGTATGACTCTCTCAAAACAAAATTGGTCAATGATTATGTAGAAAACGGCGGCAAATCTCTGCGCTTTCCGAACGAAAGCAATGATTCCAAATACAGAACATTTATTATAAAAAATCTACAAAATAACATTATAAAAGAGGAAAATAAATTTTATACCACTATTTTTCTTACAGAATATCAACTTCAATTTAAGTGGAAAATTGATAATACCCAAAATCAAAATATATTTGGATATAAAACTTATAGAGCAACAACCAGTTTCGGCGGAAGAAACTGGACAGCCTGGTATACAACTGATATTCCTATACTTGACGGACCTTATAAATTTTATGGCTTACCGGGGTTAATCTTAAAAATATCAGATGATTCAGGTGATTTTGATTTTGAGGTAAAAGGTATAACTAAAGAGAAAAACGACATAAGCCAAAGAAGATTTTCATATAAAAAGGCAGTTGAACTTAATCCAAGACAATGGTGTGATTTCTGGGACAAATATAAAAAGCAACCTTCTATAATTCTGGAAAATCTTAATACATCACAAACAACATATGTAATAAATGGTAAAGATATAAACAGCCGTGAAGTAAAAGATGAGTATAATAAAAAGGAATGGGAAATGATAAATTTTTTTGAAAATCCTATAGAGCCTACCCCCACCTGTAAATAAAAACAGGTAACTACATACTACTTTATACAAAAAAGTAAATAAAAATTAAATTAGCACGGAAACTCAGAAGATAAGTTGGAAGTCTGCTCTCTGCCCCCACCCGAAAACCAACAGCAAAATAAGCATATAGAAATCTTATGTATTGCTTGTTTGGAAGAGAGTTCGAATCCCTCCAACTCCACAGAGAACCCTTTAAATTAATAATTTAAAGGGTTTTTATTTTGGATACTGCTCTGCTTTAGTTTAAAGAGCTCGTCATTTTAGCAAAATAGACATGGTTATATTAAAAGCTAAAGTAAAAGAATTGATTAGTACAGGAGCGAAATTTAAAAAAAAGATATAAAACGGCTTAATAAATTTACGGTATGTTTGGTGTGATGTATTAATTAGATTTAAATGTCCAAAAACATAGATTCTACCTTACAGCTGATCGATATTTATTCCCGGATTTTGAACTTTTCTCTATATCGGTATCAATACATACAAAATCAAAGGCCTCCCGTAGGAAGCCTTCGAACACCAAATCACAAAATATTAATATGAAAAAAATTTATTATAAAGCAGTAGCAGTATACGTAACCGTCTGCGTATAAGTTCCGGCCGGTTTACCTAAGATATCAGAAGAAGATGATTTTGCTGCAGGAATCGTGTAATCCAAGTTCAGTGTTAATGCGCTTCCAAGCGGAGCGTTTGATACTAAAGTTTGATCCGTTGCAGATAAAACAACAGCACTTTTTGTTCCTCCCATGGTTCCGGCAGCTGCGGCAGCTTTGATCGTCAGAACATTTACAGGAATTAGGTTAACTCCATTCATGAAATTAGCACCGCCTGCTTTTACTTTAACGTTAAAGTTCTTTGTTGAAGTAACTTTTAAAGAGTTGGCTTTAGTAACCGTTTGATCAGAATTATAGTCTGCTGCAGTCGCATAGTTGAAGTCAACCGTATTACCGATTGCCGTACTTCCGGCGTCGATGGAGATCACATCGTTCAGGGTAATGTTTACGGTTGTTGTTGCAGTAGTATTCTGAGCTTTAACATTGTTCGTTCCTAATATAGTTGCTCCGATAGTTAAAGCTGCGATTGCGATTAATTTTGTCATGATCGTATTATTTTATTTTTATTTCTGTTTAGTTGTTCTCTTTTGAACACTACAAATCTACGGCGGTGATAAAATCTTCTTTGTAGTGGAACATGGAAGTTGATGTAGTAAAATAACTACACGCACTATTCATTCGGTTTAAATAGAAAAGCCCTCAACACTTTTATGTGTTGAGGGCTTATATAAATTGCTGTTATTTCTATTATAAAGCTGTTGTAATATACATTACCGTCTGCATATAAATTTTCATTAGGTTTTTACAAAAAATATTGATAGGTTGATAAATTTGTTATCATTATTTTTTGAGATTACCTTTTACGTTTATTCATTAACTATATAAGCTTTTGGCTTATCTGCAGCGCCATTTTCATTCAATTCTTCTTTTCTGCTACTTAATTTTGCTGATTTTATGGAACTCTTTTTTCTAAAAAAATTTAAACAAGTCTTTTATCGTTTGTACGTAATATTATTGTTCTGTATTCCTCATTTTTATGGCTAAAATTTGTTTAATTTTACTTCCAATCAGAACAAAAGGGATAATCCCTGTAAGCAATAATGCCCAGAACCATAAGGGATGAATCGTGCTTATCCACAACCATGTTACGATCAAGATGATGCTGATTGCCATTATATACTGCTCTCTTTTTTTCCCGCCAAATACTGATATTACAATACCTCCTGCAATACAACTAAGGTAAACGCATACTAATTTGATGATAAGCTGAATGATATCATAAGAAGTCCATGTGACCTGATTAAACATCTGCAAAGAAGCGGGAAAGAAAATGCCCTGTATTTTGGCAAATACTGAACTTAAAAGACCAATGGCGCCAAATCCAATAATGATGGAAAATATTTTTTTGAAGTTCATAACTTAACTGATTATAAAATTCAACTGATCTTCGGTGAGTATGATCGGATCAGTCATAATTTTTTTAAGTTCGATGTCAGAAGCCGCCCTGAATGTATTGATAAACTCATGAAGCTGCTGTTCATCGGCAGGGATAAAAGAAGCGGCATTATTTCTCGCATTACTTTGAAATTTGTGGATGATAGGTTGCATCCATCCATTATAATTGTTGCAGGCGGATCTTAAATCATCGGGTGTTTCGTTGATAAAATGAGACAATGCCTTAGCTCCATAGATTGAAAGCGATGCTCCCATTCCCGACATGGCGGTGGGACAATACCCCGCATCACCAAGCAAAACCACATTTCCATTGACTAAGTCAGGTGCGTCTACCATTCCCATCTTATCAATGAACATCATGCCTTCTTCAGCAAAACGATTGAGCAGATCCGTTATTTCGATGCCATAATGACCGAAAGAGCGGTGTAACAGTTCCGCCGGTCTTTCCTTCATCGTTGCGAGATCACCTGTATGGTGGATATAACATTGGATAGCAATTTCATTATTAGCAATCGGATAAATAGAGAGCATCTTATTCACATCGATATAAATTTTAAAATCACCCACATTACAGGAATGTTCAATTTGCAGTCTTCCACCCATATAAAGTGTATTGAAATCTACTATTCGAGCATTCGTGAAGTAACGTTCCCGTGTTGAAGAACGTAAACCCTCAGAAATAATAATGATATCAGGTTCCATTTCGCGTCCGTCAGATAATACCACCTCTGTTCTCTCACCTACTGAAGTAATTTTGGAAATCGTTGTGTCGAAAAATACATTTATCTGATCTTCTAAACAATCATATAACACATTATGAAGCCCGCCACGGGAAATCAGTACTGAACGTTCAATATTCTCGTTCATTTTTTCATAGCTGATGTGTTGAATAACCTGCCCATCTTTTTCTAAAAAGCTTACAAACTCGGATGGAGAAGATGATGCTTGCAATTCTGCCTTCAAACCGAGTTCCTCCATGATACGGACACCAAAGCTCTTCAGCGATATCAGGAAACCTGCCTTACCAAAGGAAGAAGCTCTGTCAATTACTGTAACTTGATGTCCTTGTGCCGACAGAAATTTTGCGGCGGTCAGTCCTGCAATTCCCCCGCCTGATATTAAAATATTTTTTCCCATTTTTAAAATCTTTTAAGTTATTATTACAAAATTAGCTTTACATTTAGGGATAAAATAGTCTTATTTTATAATAAAAATAGTCCATAAAATGAATTTAACGGATAATAAGAAGCAAATGTTAGATCTGGTAGAAAAATTGGGGATGCCGGCATCTGAATTTAGTGACAATCTGGATCTCTTGCGGCTCAACGAGATTCATATCGTTGATATGCTTCCTGAAATGCTGCTGATGGTCCGGTCTGTGATTGCAGAAGAAACATTTATATACAGAAGAAAATCTGTTGATGGGGTTAGAAGAGGCTTGCTTTTTTCTTTTCAGAACATATTTAATCATTCTTCAAATAATCATATAGATCAATATTCCGAAAAATCCCTCCAGGCAAGACCTCATATCCGTATAACGCCATTCCACCTGGAAAGCGAAGTAGTATTTCCGAAAGGGCTTACCATTACCCAGATTACGATACTGATCGAATTCGATTTTCTCAAAAATTTCATTGGCAATGATCAAGAGGCATTCCGCTATCTTTTCAATGATGAAAAAACATTTTTGATCGAAGAATTTATGTCGCCGGAGATGGCTGATCTTATTACTGAGATTGCCGGAATTCCCGTATCCGATATACTTTCCGAAGCTTATTACAAATTAAGAGCGCTGGAGCTGTTATACCTGCTTTTTAAAAATCTTTCCAAACGACAACATGTCAAATATCAAAGCCTTCGTGGTGATGAAATAGCAGCTCTCTACCGTGTAAGGGATGCGATTTCATTTTCTCTTGACAATCCTTTGACCCAGGAAGAACTTGTAACAATAAGCGGTATGAATGTGCTTAAACTCAGAAAACTTTTCACGCAAATTTTCGGGAAGGGTATTTACGAATACTGCCAATACCTAAGAATGCAGGAAGCCGCCAGATTGATGAAGGAGAAACATCTCTCGGTTTCTGAAACTGGATATCACTTAGGTTTTACTAATTTGAGTCATTTCGGAAGGTTGTTTGAGCAGCATTTTGGAATGAAACCTAAGAAATGGAGTGCTCAGCATCGACTGAAAGGCAAATAAGCACACTTCTAATGATCGCTTTGTGACACCTTACCTTCAGAAACAGTTTGACGTTAAATGTAAACTTCGTGTTTCTGATTTCAAGTTTATTTTGCTATTCGATTTTTTTAATGCTTCTTATTACTGTTTCTACCCTCAATCCTGTCATAGAAGCCAGCTGCTGTCCGGTGAGCGAATTCCGTAACCTTTTCGAACCGGAACTTCTACCATCTTCAAGAAGAACACCTTTCCATCCTCGATGAACTGGCACAAGGTTTCCTTGACTTCGTAGACAAGCCGTTTGAAAAGTAATAACAAAAAGCCAGCTCAATTGAGTTGGCTTTCTTGTTGTTATTTTTATAATCTTGGATTGAGATCTAAACTATCAAGGTCTAATTTTATTATGATTTAATGTAATATATTCCACCATCGTGTCTGATTGATATTATCCAGCTCAAATCTTGATTTAATACATCAATATCATCAGCTACAGGATACCAAATATCATCAAAATATTTACAGAAATCCTTTATTGAGAACTTATCTATATCTACAAAAGAATTCCAAGTTACATATATATTATTGTCTTCTTTTAAATTTAATTCTTTGATCAAATTTAAAAAATTAAAATTTTCATCTTCAGCATTTAATTTGTCAAAAAAAATGTGCATTTTGCTTAAATCCTTATCAAAATATCTATCCTGGATTTGATATTTATTTTCAATATCCTCTTTTATTTTAATACATTCTTCAGTTTTTAACTCATCATAAAAAGGAAAATCCGTATTATACTCTTTCCTAAATAATTCTTTTTTGAAATTTTCCATTATTTAATGTTTTATTGGTATTGCTCCACTAACTCCCCCTTTTCCTCTTTTACCTCCTGAGTAATCCCAATAATTTACGTGTGGATATTCTTCACCAGTACCAGGCTTAGCGTTTGGATGTGCAGGATCTAATCTGTACCCTTTCAATCCAGTCCCTCTTTGAGGACTTCCGAATTTCCCAGTTCCCATTTTAGGTAATGTTTCTGAGGCCTCTAAGCCAATCATTGACTTCGCTTCACTTAATGCACCTTTTGTACCTGTAAGACTACCTTTTGCAGCTCCTAAAAGTTTTAATGCATCATCTCCGTCCCCTCTTGTTATTAAAAATGCGGCTAAAATATAATTTCCACCGGAATTATCACTACTTGACATAGCCATTCCTCCAACTTCAAAAACCCCTGTCACATCACCTGCACCACCAACATATTTTATAGGGCCATCACTCCAGCCTCGACCGCTAGCCTGTACATTACCAATAGAAGTTCCTGCTTCAGTAGAAAAATCAGAATTGAGTGAATTTCCTTGAGTATCATACGCTGCCCCATTAGATGCTAAACTATAAGAATAATGATTGATTTCAACTCCGGCAACAGTAGTTTTCCCGTTTATAGTAGCGCTTTCATATACATTACTTACTCCTTTATATCCCGCTGCTTCAGCTGTCGTATTGACATTTGGGTCATAAGTGTAAGATTTGCCTTTAGCTAAATCAAACTGCTCGATCCACCCAGTTCCTTCTCTACCATCAGGATCAACAAACATTATCGGGTTGTTGTAAGCATAATTGTAGGTAGACCAACGTCTGGAAGTTTCCGCCTGCGGATCAACAACACCCCATCTTCCAATATCCGGCATATAAAATCTTGCGCCATAATCATACATCCCACTTTCTGTCTGTAGCTCCTTTCCATTGTATTTGTACTGGTAAGCCGAGTTTCCTGCCAGAGGGTTGTACCCTTCATGCTTCAAACCGAACGGATAGTAATTATTCTCCTCAAGAACTTCTGTGCTGCTCCCATTATTGAAATAACTAAGCGTACTGAACTCCGTTCGTAGCCTGCGTAAAAGCATTTCTTTTACTTGTCTATCTAAATGGTCCACATAGCTGTAAATATACTTATTATTTTCAAAATTGTAATACCCTTCTGCGGTAGGCACAAATTTTAAAACACGCACCATTCTTAATGAAGCTCCTTGAGTTTCATACTGGAAACCATCAAAATACTCTGTGATCTTCAAAACCTCAGACTGGTTTTTGACACTTCCGTACGTATAGAGTTTATTCATTTTTGCCCCGTCGGCCCTGTATAAATATTTCGTATTGATATTACGGGTTTCAGTGGCCCCTCCGAAATTTTAAAACTAAACAGGCTTTAGATAAACACCAAACCCGCTCAGTGAGCGGGTTTGGTGTTTATCTAATCAAAGTCATAGACTTTGCCTTTATTTTATAATGTATAAAATTAAATAAAAATCCTTTTTTATTGACAGATTCAGATTGTACTAATCAATAAATGCAAAGAACAGTAAAATTATACACAAAGTGAAAAATTATTGGATAAATAAGATTTCTCTCTTTTATGTAAATTAGAGCCGTTATTATCCCAAGAATCAAAGCGTAAAACATCTGTCCTATTGAAGGTAAGTGGCTAAGACTAAATAAAACTGAAATAAAAATAGTAATAAACACTGGAGAAATATTTTTTCTCAATAAATATTCTATTGGCAATCCTTTATTAAAAATTTCCTCATAAAAAGGTGCCACAAAAATAGCACTCAATAAAAAATAAGCACGGTCTGGTGGCCAGTGAAAGCTATATTCTGTAAAATTTTGATTTTTAATAAAAATTACTATAAAAGAATAGATTATCCCTCCCAGAAAAAAAAGCATTATTTTTTTTAAAGCGATTATATTGAATTTTAAATAGTCAAATACTCTTCTATTTAAAATAGCAATTATTAAAAATAACAAAATGACAAATAATCGACTATAAATTACACTTAAGTCATAATTAATCTTATTATCATAGCCACCTAATAATTTTATAAATATAAAATTGATTAAAAATTCCAATAAAAAATATAAAATTATTAATGATATTAAATAAATATAATTATTTTTTCTTTTCATTATTATCTTGTTTTTGAGGAAATAAAACATGCCAAAGTAAATGATTTATTCCTATTCCTATTCCTATTCCCATTCTATAACTATTATATGCATTCGCATCCTGCGAACCCATAGGACCCGGTCCAGCTTCAGGATTAAAAAAACATATTCATAAAATATTGCGGCATTATAATGATAAACCCACCGCAAATTGCGGTGGTTTCTTTATAATCTGATTACGGATTACAAATCCGCGAAATTGGTTTTTTCCTTTAATATATTTTATAATAACACTTTTTTAATTATTAAAAGTATTATTGTAATGGAATAGAGAATTAATAAAACAGAGCTTATTTTAAAGCTTCGATAAAACCAACATTCATTTATTATTTCGATAACTTTGGGATGATTTTTTGTGTATTTTAAATAGTATTTGATAATTCTATTTGGAGAATATATACCTACTATTCCCAAAATTAAAATTAATATCATGAAAATAATTGTTAAAATATAATAAATATCCATATTATTATTTGTTAAAAATAAATTTATTAGGTGTGTAATTATATGAAGCCCCAAATTGAGGTGTATAAAAACCTAAACTTGTAGCCGTTCCATTTCCTGGAGAATATGAAACTCCGCCTCCTACTACATTACCACCACCTATATTATATCCGTGACCACTTAAAAAATTATTTAATTGTGGTCCTGTGGGTGTTTTTAATTGATTACCCAATTTGCTGTTAAACTTCCTGAGAATAAGCCAGTTGATTTTCCTACACTTGCTCCAAGCGGAGAGGCGTAAACAGTAAAATTCCTATCAACAGTCAGAGTACCATTCCAACCAACAAAGGAAGCAGTAAGCGGATTAGGTATTGCAATACTAAAATTTGCCGTATAATAGTCAGGAAATCTAAATCCTGGATTTCCTCCTTGACCTGGTTCTCCACCATCCGCATTCACGATTGCTTCCCAGGGTTGTCTAGAGGTTATTGTTCTATCAGCAACCGTTGTTACAGAATAACCATTAGTAATTGTTTCATCATTTCGAGTGATGCTTCCATCACTATTAAGCATATTGGTATTCGTGACATTTCCAGAACCATTTTTTTCTATTACAGCTATTGGCTTTCCTTCTGCTTTCTGAGTGAGGTTAGTCTCACCTTTTCTTTCAGCACTGCCATCATGCCATTCAATATTTTTTGTTAAATTATTTTCGTACCAGTCTTTTGTTTCTCTACCATCAGGGTCAATAAACCTTATCGAATTATTATAGGCGTAATTATAAGGACTATGTCTCGTCATCTTCTGCGCCAACGGATCTATAACACCCCATCTTCCGATATCCGGCATATAGAACCTTGCTCCGTAATCATACATCCCGCTTTCCTGGATTCCTTCCCATTGTATTTGTACTGATACGCAGGGTTTGCAGCCAATGAATTGTAACCTTCAAGCCGAACGCATAGTAGCTGTTTTCTTTAATAACTTCTATGCTTTTTTTAGTTTTTAAAAATATAGTACTGAATTTCAACACCATATTTTATTATCAATATGTTTTGAACATGGTCAAAAATTACATGCACTCATAATGAGATGTCCAATTTTTTGCTTCTATAATATTATTTTTTGTATCAAAAATTAATAAATACTTATTAATAGTACCACAATATTTTAAACCCTCATTTGAATTTGATATAACATCAACCCTTAGAGAATCATTTCTTAATTCATTAAAAACTGCTATATGAGAAGGTCCTTTAAATTTATTCTTTGTGAACACATTTGGTGTTTTATAGTAGTCTGATAATTTCCAATACTTTTCCCAATATTTTTTATTCAATTTATATAAGCAATCGTTTTTCTTATTTGGTTTTGTTTTTTCAATATTTAACCAAGTAAAATAATTATCCGATTTATATATAGGAAAAAAACTATCATAGATGGCTATTCCATAAGCTTTTGGATTTAAAATATTTTTAAAGTTTTTTTCTATACCTTTATTTTTAAAATCCTGTTTTATATATCCAATTCCCTTTTCATACCTTTCACAATCACATTGAGCAGATATTATATTGAAGCATAAGAATAAAATTATTATTAGATATTTCATTATTTAGTTTTTGGAGTTAGTATAAATAAATTCTTCTTCATATTGATTTTATTAAAATCATATTGCATAACGGCAGGAGCGCTTTCAAATGGAGTGAAATAATGTGATTTTCCCTTATATAAAGTTTCTATTGGGCTATATGACTTTCTTTGTCCAAATGGTAAGGTAAATTGCCCAGAAGAGTCTAATTCTGTTCTAATAGTATTTATGACTTTTTCATTGTCACCAGATAATCCGTAAATATAGTTTTGATCTTCCAATTTATTATATTTATGACTTATTTCATGTAAAGTAGACATTCCATAGCCCATAGTTAAAGGATTAAGAGCTTCACTCGTTCCTGCTATAAATTTATCAATCTGATCAGTATTAATATTTAGATCATATGTTACAGTTGCACTATAAACTCCATCGATTACCTCTCCACGAGAACCTGTAGGGTCAATAGATGTTCCTTTAGAATTATCCGAATTGACTTGATATTCTGTTCGATGATTATCAATAGCTCCCTTTAACATATCACGAGCCGTTTTACTTCCTCCTGCATCAGCAGACTCTTGGTAACTTAATTTCCCATCATCTCCAACCGATAATTTCAATCCTGTTTCTTTTTCTAAATCACCTACGATTTTATTTTGGGTCTCAGCGGAAACACTTTTTCCAAATATTATATCTTGATTCTGGATTCCATCCGGATCAATAAACCTGATCGGATTATTGAATGCATAAGTATAAGTTGACCAACGTCTGGAAGTTTCTGCCAGCGGATCCACAACACCCCATCTTCCGATATCCGGCATATAGAACCTCCATCCAGATCCACAAACATGATCGGGTTGTCTAAAGCATAAGTAGAAAACTTTCTTGATTTATTTTATTTAATTATTTCTCCATTGAGATTAAATTTTATATTAAAAATATTATCTCTGATATTGATGGTTTTTCTTATCTCTTTATCAGTGCCTAATTTTTTCAATACTTCTTCTCCTTTTTCCGCATAGGAAAAATATTCATCCGCATAAAAATAAAGAGGTATTAGATTGCCTTGTAAAAAAACAGATCTATTGCTACACTCGACCCAAATATTTTTTGGAGAATCAGAAGAAAGCTGATTTAAATACACTATATAGGTATCTGTACTCTCTTTATCCAAGACCAGATAAAAATTGTTATCCTGTTTTTTTTGAAGCTCTTTAATAAGAATATCATTAACAGATGTAGGCAAAAAATATATTATATCTGAACTCTTATTTTGTGAATAACAACTCAGTATAACAAAGTTTAATAATAATAAAAATTTTCTCATTATGGATTTTTTTGTCTGTTAATAAAATGATTTAAGGATTCCTGTCCGATATTATTGGTGGTGGTTGTCCCTATATTATTGGTTTGAGTACCATGCTGTTTTCAATCCCATTGAATCTTAAAATCTACTGTTGAATTTAACACTGTATTTTATTAACATGATATTTTGGGTTTGCCATATTATATCATTAACTTTGAAATAATATTTCATTATGTTCAAGGTTAGAGCAATTATTAAAGATTCTATCTTGATTTTCCCATTTGTTCTTTCCTATCAAAATCCCACCAGCTATTACATAATAGTTGGATTCGTTTGATTGAAGTTCAAATATTCTCATATCAAATATTAAAAGCTCCCTATTAAATTCTTTAGGTAATGCTTCTGCTGAAATCTCTCTAATATTTATGCCTAAAAAATCAGATGGTAAATGGATGTAACTTACTGCCCAAAATTCTATATCTATATTTGACGACATACTTTCAGAATAATTATCTTGATCAGGATATTTCATTTCACTACGTAAAATCAGAGAAGAATGACTTACCGTATATGCCCATATTCTAAATTTTCTGTTCGAATTATAAAATGTTTTCATAATAATGTATTATAATTAATAACCATATGGTGAAAAGTTAGATAATATTTCATAATCGTTTCCAACTTTTCTGTAAAATTGTGTTTTATTTAATAAACTCGGATTATTAAATATAGTGTGCATTTCCCAATTAGTATAGTTTTTATAGTTTAATGGATTTGCAGAGTTGAATTTTGAAAATTGATATTTACTAAAACCTGTAACATTAAAATGTATCTTTTCATACCCTTCCATGGCTTCTAAAATCTTTTTTTCTTGGAAGCCTGAAGAAAAAGTTCTATATGTATCAAAATTTTTAGCCTTTGCAAACGCAAATAAATCATCACCTAAACCTAAAGCAAGATTTCCTTCCACTTTAGCCAACGCCGGTTTCTTCAAAGCAACAATACCAACAATACCTAAAACCATTCCCAAATGCGGATGATCTTCTGAAAGCCTTTCTATACCAATACCCGCCAAATCCGAGAAACCGAACATATCACCACTCATCATTCTTATACCCCCATCACTTCTCACCCATGCCATTGGATCCATTGGTCGGTTAGCATTATTCCATGCAGATTGCATTCCAGCAATACCGTTGTAAAGAATACCGTGGTTGATATTATACGTGCTTATTGCACCTCCCCAGTTTTTGGAATTTCCATATCCACTCAATACAAGCGGTGGCAAAGTATATACTCCGTCGCCCATTGTGAATATACCTCCGTAACTTACCGTAGAGCCTGAAGTAAGACTTCCTCCTCCGCCAGTTCCACCTTTGGGACCACCGTCATAGCTTGTAAATCCTCCATTGCCATTATTAAACCAATAAGAATTTGTACCGTCCGGAGTCGCATCCCATATTGTCTGCCATGGCTCTGTTGCTCTGCCATCAGGATCAAACATATTTATCGGGTTGTTCATTACATACGCATACGGGCTTGCAGAAATATAATCTTCTGCCAATTGGTCTATACCGTTCCATCTTCCAATATCAGGCATGTATTCTCTCCAGCCATAGCTGTACATTCCGGTTTCCTGTAGCTCCTTACCGTTGTACTTATTGCTTTTGTAGCTTCCTTGGGCGAAATAAGCATTTCCGGTTTTTAAATGATTCATCCCAAACGGATAATAATCATTGGCATCTGTAATCTCAAGAGCGCCTGAGCTGTTTCTTCCGAAACTCACCCTGCTGTTTCCCAGGTGATCTTTATACTGGTAAATATACTGATCTTTTTTGTAATCATAATAGCCTTCTGCCGTCGGGAAAAACTGAATATCAGCATCTTTAGGAACATAGGATTAGGTAAAATAGTAAAA
>Ga0265780_10001189_pt1 | contig 37862 bp, 39 predicted proteins | sample P1T30metagenome_FD_192432 | JGI IMG/M metagenome (GOLD analysis project Ga0265780, IMG submission 192432) | Plant litter microbial communities from East Loma Ridge, Irvine, California - P1 T30 | ecosystem: Environmental > Terrestrial > Plant litter > Unclassified | place: USA: California...
ATCGCCGACTAGCACGTGCTGTTCATCGGCGCCGGCGAGATGATCGAGCTGTGCGCGGCCCACTTCGCGGCCCAGAATCCCAGGTCGATCACGGTGGCCAACCGCACCATGGAACGCGGCGAGGCGCTGGCCAACCGCTACGGTGGCCGCGCGATCCGCCTGGCCGACCTGCAGGGCAGCCTGCAGCAATTCGACATCGTGATCTCGTGCACCGCGTCGAGCCTGCCCCTGATCGGCCTCGGCCTGGTCGAGCGCGCGGTCAAGGCGCGCCGCCATCGCCCGATCTTCATGGTCGACCTGGCGGTGCCGCGCGATATCGAGCCCGAAGTCGCGCGCCTGGACGATGTGTTCCTGTACACGGTCGACGACCTGGCGCAGGTGGTGCAGACCGGCATGGAAAGCCGCCAGGCGGCCGTGCGCCAGGCCGAAGCCATCATCGAAACCCGGGTCCAGTCGTTCATGCACTGGGTGGGCGACCGCGCCGTGGTGCCGGTCATCCGCGACCTGCACGAATCGGGCGAGGCCTTGCGCCAGGCCGAACTCGAACGCGCACGCAAGATGCTGGCGCGCGGCGAGGACGCCGAAGCGGTGCTCGAAGCGCTGTCGCGGGGCCTGACCGCCAAGTTCCTGCACGGCCCGCAACAGGCCCTGCACCGCGCCCAGGGCGACGAACGCGCGCGCCTGGCCGACCTGCTGCCGCAGCTGTTCCGCGGCCGCCGTTAGCGCCCCATACCTGCGGCGGCCCTGCCCGCCCGCGCCACCGGCGCATCCCGGCCGCAAGTAGCGCGCCTGTCGATCACCCCATTTTTTTTCGAGACTGCCCATGAAACCTTCCATGCTGTTCAAGCTGGACCAACTCGCCAACCGCCTGGTCGAAGTCGATGAACTCCTGATGGGCGAAGGCGCCACCGCCAACATGGACAGCTACCGCAAGATGACGCGCGAACGCGCCGAGCTGGCGCCGCTGGTGGACGTGTACCGCCAGTACCAGGGCGCGCTCGAGGACATCGCGGCCGCCGAGGAGCTGCTGCAGGATCCCGAGATGAAGGAGTTCGCCCAGGAAGAGATCGGGGCCGCGAAGGAGCGCATGGCGGGCCTCGAGCGCGAGCTGCAGAAAATGCTGCTGCCGAAGGACGTCAACGACGAGCGTAATATCTTCCTCGAGATCCGCGCCGGCACCGGCGGCGACGAGTCGGCCCTGTTCGCGGGCGACCTGCTGCGCATGTACACCCGTTTCGCCGAGCGCAATCGCTGGCAGGTCGAGATGGTGTCCGAATCGAGCTCCGACCTGGGCGGCTACCGCGAGGTGATCGTGCGCGTGGTGGGCAACGGCGCCTACTCGAAACTCAAGTTCGAGTCGGGCGGCCACCGCGTACAGCGTGTGCCGGCCACCGAGACGCAAGGCCGCATCCACACCTCGGCCTGCACCGTGGCGGTGATGCCCGAAGCCGACGAAGTCGAGGACGTCGACATCAACCCGGCCGACCTGCGCATCGATACCTATCGCGCCTCCGGCGCCGGCGGCCAGCACATCAATAAAACCGACTCGGCGGTGCGGATTACCCACCTGCCGACCGGCCTCGTGGTCGAGTGCCAGGACGACCGCAGCCAGCACAAGAACAAGGCGTCGGCCTTGAAGGTGCTGGCGGCGCGCCTGAAGGACGCCCAGCTGCGCGAGCAGCAGTCGAAGGAAGCGGCCACCCGCAAGAGCCTGATCGGTTCGGGCGACCGCAGCGAGCGGATCCGCACCTACAACTTCCCGCAGGGCCGCCTGACCGACCACCGCATCAACCTGACCTTGTACAAGCTCGACTTCATCATGGACGGCGACCTGAAGGAATTGACCGATGCGCTGGCCCAGGAGCACCAGGCCGAGCTGCTGGCGGCGCTGGGCGACTAGGCTGACTTAAGTCATCGTTAAGTTGCCAGATTGAAAATGCTCGACGTCGGGCGCCGCCGCTTCGTGCGAAAATAAACGCCTGTTTCGCCTTCCCTTGGTACCTGTTTCAAGAAAGCGCCCCATGCCGATAACCAACCGCCAGGTCCTGTTCGCCATTTCATCGATCTCGTTCGCGCTGATCGCCGTCGCCCTCTACCTGCAGCACATCATGGAAATGCGGCCATGCCCGCTGTGCGTGATCCAGCGCTACATGTTCCTGGCCATCGGCGTGTTCAGCCTGGTCGGCGCCATCAGCGGCAAGGTGCGCGCATGGACCATCCTCGCGCTGCTGGGGGCCATCGGCGGGCTGGCCACCGTCGGCAAGCATCTGTATGTGATTGCGAACCCCGGCTTCTCGTGCGGCATCGATCCGATGGAAACCATGCTCAATAAGATTCCGAGCGCCGTGTACCTGCCGGGAGTGTTCCGGGCCGACGGCCTGTGCGAAGGCGCGACCGACGCCATCCTGGGCCTGGCGATCCCGCAATGGTCGGCGCTGTGGTTCGTGGTGCTGACCGTGCTGCTGGGCTGGGTGCTGGTGCGCGCGCTGCGCCGCACGCCGGCATGATCGAGGCCGGCGTCACGCTCGGCCAGGCGCGCCTGGCGCTGCCGCTCGACGCGCTCGAAAACCGCATCCTGCTGTGCCATGCGCTGGGGTTGCCGCGGGTGGCGCTGATCACGCAGTCCGAGCGTATCCTGACGGCCGGTGAGAGTGCGACCCTGAACGCCCTCGTGCAGCGCCGCCTGGACGGCGAACCGATCGCCTACATCGTGGGCGAGCGCGAATTCTTCGGGCTGCCCTTCAAGGTCACGCCCGCGGTATTGATTCCCCGTCCGGACACCGAGCTGCTGGTGGAACTGGCGCTCGAGCGAATCGGCGCCGGCTCAGGCCAGCGCCTGCTCGATATGGGCACCGGCAGCGGCGCGATCGCGGTGGCCATCGCGCATACGCGTGCCGATCTGGCCGTCACCGCGCTCGACGTCAGCGCCGACGCGCTCGACATCGCCCGCGCCAACGCCGCCGCCAACGCGGTGCGCGTGCGCTTCCTGCGCAGCGACTGGTATGCGGCGTTGGGCGCCGAACGGTTCCACCTGATCGTCTCCAACCCGCCCTACATCGTGGCGGGCGACCGCCACCTGGGCGAAGGCGACCTGCGCTTCGAGCCGGTCGACGCCCTCACCGACCATGCCGACGGCCTGTCGGATATCCGCACCATCATCGATGGCGCCGGCGCCCATCTCGAGACTGGTGGCTGGCTGCTGCTGGAACACGGCTACGACCAAGCCGAGGCGGTGCGCGCGTACTTGAAGGCATGCGGCTTCACTGACGTGCAGAGCTGGCGCGACCTGGCCGGCATCGAGCGCGTCAGCGGAGGCCGTCGCGCCAGCTGAGAATCTGCCGCGGAGATTTCCAGGAACCTGTCCCGCAGGTTCTCAGGCGCGCACGGCCTGGAGCAAGCTTGTTAAAATGACTAGTCTCGATTCCGGAGTATCAATGCGCATCCTGTTTGCCTCGCTGCTTGCAGCCCCGTTCCTGCTCGCCCCATCGGCCGGCGCCGCCGTGGCGCCGCCTGCGGCCGCGCAGGAAGCGACGGCCGAGAAGCAGGCCGAGAAACCAGCTGATAAGCAGGCCGAGAAGCCGGCCGAGAGACCGGCGGAAAAGCCGGCCGTGCTGGCCGCACAGCTGTTCGAGCGCGACTGGCAATGGCAGTTGCGGCGCGCGCCCGAGAAAGCCACGGCGCTGGGCGACCACCGCCACGACGCCTGGCTGAGCGACACGTCGCTGGCCGCACGCGCGGCCGCGCTGGCGCATGAGCGCGAGATGCTGGCGGCGGCGCAGAAGATCGAGCGCGCACAGCTGTCCGGCCAGGACCGGCTTTCCTACGATCTGTTCGTGGCCGCCAAGGAGCGCGCGATTGACGCCGGCGCCCTGACGCCGTTCGATCCGCAGCCGCTCACCGCCTACGACGGCCTGCAGGTCCAGTTGCCGCGCCTGGTCGCCGGGATGCCGTTCACGAGCGGCGCCGACTACCTGACCTACCTGGCGCGCCTGCAGGCGCTGCCGGCCCACGTCGACGGCCTGATCGCCCAGCTGCGCGCCGGCAAAGAGGCCGGCTGGACCACGCCGAAGGCGGCCATCGCACCGGTGCCGGACGCGCTGCGCGCGCTGCGCGAAACACTGACGGACGGTCCGCTCGGCGCGCCGTTCCAGCGCATCCCGGCCACCATTGCGCCCGACGTACGCGAGCAGTTGCGTACGCTTGGCGCGGCGACCCTGGCGACGCAGGCAGGACCCAGCCTGCGCAAGCTCGAAGACTACCTGCGCCAGGACTACCTGCCGGCCGCGCGCGACAGCATCGGCGCTGCGGCCGTGCCCGGCGGCGCCGAGTGGTATGCCCAGCTGGTGCGCGCCAGCACCACCAGCGCCATGACGCCGGCCCAGGTGCACGCGCTCGGCCTGCAAGAGGTGGCGCGCCTGCGCGCCGCGATCGAACGCGTGATCCCGCGCACCGGTTTTCGCGGCGGCTTCGCCGACTTCATCGCGTTCGCGCGCAGCGACAAGCGCCTGTTCTTCACCGAACCAGCCGCCCTGCTCGACCGCTACCGGCGCACGCTGGCGCTGGCCCAGGCACGCCTGGGCCGCGTGGTCACGGTGATTCCGGCGGCCGAAGTGGTCGTGAAACCGATGGGCGGCAGCGGCGCCGGCCAGCCGGCCGCCTACTACGAGGCCGGCAGCGCCGGGCGCACCGCGGCGCTGGTGGTCGACACCGCGCGCCTGGATGCGCGCCCGATCTGGCAGGTCGATACGGTCGCCCTGCACGAGGCGGTGCCGGGCCACCACCTGCAAGTGGCGCGCGCCCAGGAACTCGACCTGCCGGCGTTTCGCCGCAACGGCTGGTACGACGCCTTCGGCGAAGGCTGGGCCACCTATGCCGAGAGCCTGGGACCTGAACTCGGCCTGTTCCAGGATCCGTTCTCGCTGTTCGGCCACCTGAACGAAGACATGTTCCGCGCCGCGCGCCTGGTGGTCGATACCGGCATCCATACGCTGGGCTGGTCACGCCAGCAGGCGATCGACTACCTGAACGCGAACACCGCCAATCCGCCGCCGGACAATGCGGCCGAGGTCGACCGGTATATCGCGCGCCCGGCCCAGGCGCTGGGCTACAAGATCGGCCAGCTGCGCATCCTGGCGCTGCGCACCCAGGCGCGCGCCGCGCTCGGCCCGCGCTTCGAGCTGCGCCGCTTCCATGACGCGGTGCTCGGCGGCGGTGCGCTGCCGCTGCCGGAGCTCGAGCGCCAGCTGGCGCGCTGGATCGCGGCGGAGAAGAATCCGGCGCCGGCAGCCGGCGCAGCGCTGACTGGCGGCGACGGCGAATTCAATGCGCCGTTCGAATCGGTGCCGGCGCCAAGCGTCGCGCCGGCGTTCGAATTCGACTTCGCGCTCGACGGCGAACTGGAACCGGGATACGACCCCGGTCCCGCGCCGGATTTCGAAGCACCGGCGATCGTCGCGCCGCCGCCGGTGAGCAGGACCTTCCAGGCGCCGCCCTGGCTTGAATGAGGGGCGCCCGAACGCGCCGCCCGTTTTTCGGTTAATCTCTGCACCAATCGAAATAGGCAGTATAAGAAAGGAAACACCGTGTCGAACCAATTCAACCGCCGCCTGGCCCTGCTCGACGACGACGAACACCGCGCCCTGCTGGGCCAGGGCCTGCGTGGCATCGAGCGCGAGACCCTGCGCGTGGACACGGCCGGCAAGCTGGCGCGCACCCCGCACGCCCCCGCCCTCGGTTCGGCATTGACGCACCCGCAGATCACCACCGACTACGCCGAGGCGCTGATGGAATTCATCACGCCGGCCGAGCACGACATCTCGCTGGCGCTGCACCGCCTGGACGCGATCCACCGCTACGCCCACGCCAAGCTGGGCGACGAGATCCTGTGGAGCGTGTCGATGCCGGGCGAACTGCCGGCCGAACAAGACATCGAGATCGCGTGGTACGGCAAGTCGAATATCGGGATGCTCAAGCACGTCTACCGGCGCGGCCTGGCGCTGCGCTATGGCAAGGCGATGCAGTGCATCGCCGGCATCCACTACAACTATTCGCTGCCCGAGCAGTTGTGGCGGCTGTTCGCGCAGGACGAGGGCATCGCCGAGGAACGCCGCAATGCGCTGCGCGACTTCCAGTCCGAGAGCTATATCGCGATGATCCGCAACTTCCGCCGCTATTCCTGGCTGCTGATGTATCTGTTCGGCGCGACCCCGGCCGTCACCACCAGCTTCCTGCGCGGGCGCGAACACCATCTCGAGACGCTGTCCGACGATACGCTGTACCTGCCGTATGCGACCAGCCTGCGCATGAGCGACCTGGGTTACCAGAACGATGCCCAGTCGGGCCTGCGCCCGCACGAGAACAGCCTGGAAAGCTATGTCACCAGCCTGATGGATGCGGTCAACCGTCCCTACGAGCCGTACGAAAAACTCGGCACGAAAAAGGACGGCGAATGGATCCAGCTGTCGACCAATGTGCTGCAGATCGAGAACGAGTACTACTCGACCATCCGTCCCAAGCGCGTGATCCGCACCGGCGAGCGTCCGGTGCAGGCGCTGTGCAACCGCGGCGTGCAATACATCGAGGTGCGCTGCCTGGACGTCGATCCGTTCGAGCCGGTCGGCATCTCGCTCGAGACCGGCCGCTTCCTGGACGCCTTCCTGCTGTTCTGCGCGCTCGAGGAAAGCCCGCTGATCAGCGCCCACGACAGCCAGCTGCATGCGCGTAATTTCGCGCGCACGGTCAAGGAAGGCCGCAAGCCGGGCCTCACCCTGACCCGCGACGGCCTCGAGGTGCCGCTGCAGGAATGGGCGCTCGAACTGATCGAACGCATCCTCCCGGTGGCGCAGCTGCTGGACGACCAGCACAACGACGGCGAGGTGCACCAGGCCTCGCTCGGCCGCCAGAAGGCCAAGGTCGAGGATCCGTCGCTGACGCCGTCGGCGCGCGTGCTGGAAGAAGTGCGCGCGCTGGGCTCGGCCGCGGCGTTCGGCCTGCAGCAGAGCCGCCTGCATGCGGCCACCTTCCGCGACAGCCCGCTGATGCCTGCCGAAGAAGCGCTGTTCGACGAGATGGCCGCGGCCTCGCAGGCCGAGCAGGTGATCGTCGAGCAGACCGACACCGGCAGCTTCGACGCGTTCGTTGCGGCGTATAACGGCAGTCGGCTATGCTCCGACCATTGAGGTAGCACGAACCTGGCGGCGCGCCACGACAAGCCCCGCCTGCGCGCGGTACCGGGACACGACTTCGCCGCGAGGACCACTTGCTCACGTTTTTCAACGAACACCATGCCCAGCACGACGGCGGCGGTGACGTCCGCAGTGACGCCGCCAGCGACGCCCGCAGTGATATCGGCATTGACGCCGGTCGCGGCGGGCATGGCGTGTACGGCGAACGACCCGCGCGCGCCGCCATGGTGCTGCGCGAATGCGAGCGGCGCGGCCTGGGCGCCATCGTGACGCCGCATGGGGTGCCGCTGATGACGCTCGAGCGCGTGCACAGCCCGCGCTACCTGCACTTCTTGCGCAATGCCTGGCACGAATGGACCGCGCTCGATCCGGCGCATGCGGGTCGCGACGCCATCCCGGCGGTATGGCCGGTGCGCGGCCAGCGCCTCGATGTCGAGCCGGACGATTTCAGCGCCCGCCTCGGCCTGTACGCGATGGATGCCGGCACCCCGCTCACGAGCGGCACCTGGGTCGCGGCCAAGACCGGCGCCGACTGCGCCGTCAACGCCGCGCATGCACTGCAGCGCGGCGAGCGCGGCACCTTCGCCCTGACGCGCCCGCCGGGCCACCATGCGGGCGCGGATTTCTTCGGCGGCGCCTGCTTTTTGAACAATGCGGCGCTGGCGGCCCAGCACCTGCTCGACGACGGCCTGGAACGGGTGGCCATCCTCGACATCGACCATCACCACGGCAGCGGCACCCAGGGCATTTTCTACCATCGCAACGACGTGCTGGTGGCGTCGCTCCACGCCGACCCGCGCGTTGCCTTCCCGTTCTACCTGGGTCACGCCGACGAGACCGGCAGCGGCGCCGGCCTTGGCTACAATATGAATATCCCGCTGGCGCCCGGCAGCAGCAGCGACGCCTGGTTCGCGGCGCTGGAAACGGCCTGCGTCAAGATCGCGATGACGCGGCCGCAGGCGCTGGTGGTGTCGCTCGGTGTCGGCGCCGCCGCGCCAGGCCTGGCGCCGTGCTTTGCCCTGGGCGGCGCCGACTACCTGCGCGCCGGCGAACGCATCGCCCACCTCGGTCTGCCGACCGCCTTCATCTTCGAGGGCGGCGCCGCCGGTCCCGAGCTGGGCATCCATACCGTCAACGTGCTCGAAGGTTTCGAGACCGCCGCCGACTGACCCTGCACCGTTCTATCATCCACTATCTCGCCGCACATCCATGACTACCCCGAGCCGCATCGACTGGCAATTCTCCACCTTCGCCGACCTCACGCCCTTCGACCTGTATGAAGTACTGGCCCAGCGCCAGAACGTCTTCATCCTCGAGCAGACCTGCCTGTATCCCGACATCGACGGCCACGACCTCGCGGCCCATCACCTGCTCGGCTGGCGCACGGTGGACGGCAAGCGCACGCTGGCCGCCTACCTGCGCCTGCTGGCGCCGGGCGCCAAGTATGACGAGATGTCGATCGGCCGCGTGATCACCACCCCGGCCGCGCGCGGCACCGGCGCCGGACGCGCGCTGCTCGAGCAGGGCATCGCCCATGCCGAAGCGCTGTATCCGGGCCACCGGATCCGCATCGGCGCCCAGCAATACCTGGAGCGCTTCTATGGCGGCTTCGGCTTCGAGACGGTGTCGGCACCTTACGACGAAGACGGCATCATGCACATCGATATGCTGCGCTGAGACAGGGCATCAGGCCGGGCATGACACGACGGTCGCGGCCCGTCACGCCTGGACTCGGACGCGGCGCCGGCACTTGTCGGCTAGCTTTTCATGATATGCGCCTGGTACAGGAATCCGCGCGTGTGGTGGTACTGGAAGCGCGCCTTGAAGTTGCCTTCGCGATCGCCACGCAATATTGCCAGTCCGATTTGCAGCGCATGGTGGATTTTCTTGGTGTATAGCCAGCGAGGAGCCCCGAGCAACTGGGGGTAATGCGCCAGCGAACCGGCTTCCACGCACGAGCCGCGACCGCCGCGGAAAGCACGCCCAAGGCAGAATTCCTCGGTCAGCTGATGCGGGCGCACGAAGTGGTTGACCCGCGCGCTGTTGCAGAACCAGGCCAGATGGCCTGCCGCAACGACCCGCTTGTTGAATTCGGTCTCGCTGCCCATGACATAGTTGCCGCGGTTGGGGCCAATGTCTGGATTGAAGCGGTGGCCGGCCTCGAACACGCACCGCCGCACCGCCATATTCGGTCCCCAGATCGCGCCGGGCTGAATCGGGCCGTCCGCGAAACTGCTGATCGCAAACACGAGTCCAAGCGGAACATTGCGGAGAAGCCAGTCGGGAGGGGGAGCGCCCCAGTCCGCCACGATCGCACCGCCGAACAGGTCATGGTCGGGGTGTGCGGCCGCACATGCCTGCATGGCGACCAGCCAGTCCGGGTCGGGCGTGGCGTCATCGTCCGTCATCACGAACAAGCCCACATCCGGCGCCAGGAGCGCCGTCTCGACACCCAGATTGATTGCCGTATTCTTGCCGCTACGCTCCTGCAGGAAATACAGCAGCGGCAATCGCGCTGTGTAAGATTCGACGACCGCGCGCGTATCGTCCGTACTGCCATCATCCACGACGATGACTGACCAGCCACCGTCCGGTGAGACAAGCCTTGTGTACCCCTCTAATACTTTCGGCAACGTTTTAGCGCCATCATGTGTTGCCATTATTATCGTTGTAGACACGGCTCACCTCCTGTGATCCTTAGGCATCGCAGATGCCTATCAAGCAATCCTCCTCCTTATGCGAAGAACATCGACGCAGTAAAACCAAATATAATTTGGCTGCGCAACACATGATAAAAAAGTCATCGTATTTATTAAAAAATCATGTGAGTTTGCCTTCATAGGTTTAATATTTCAGCGCGCGGCCGAACTCGCATTTGGCATTAGCGCCATGCGGAATCAAGCCGTACATAGAGGCAATCTTCGAGATAGCATGCCAGCGTCGGTATTTGACGCGCATCGTTGATATCGATCGCTTCGCTGATCTCTGCGCCGAGTGAGCCGAGATCGTGCTGCACACCGTCGCCAGACCGAGGCATGGCGCGCCGTGAGCGTGGACTCTCAACGATGTCGCAAACAGGACCGGGCCGTTCTGCGCCGGCGCATGGTGTTCGAGGCCTGGCTCCCGGCCAGCCGCCCTGCGCCCAGCAGCGCCACGGCACCGGCCAGCACCATCCACGCAGGCGGCTCGGCGACCGGCGCGGGCGTCAGGACGATCACACTGCAAGAAGGGAAGGAGACGACGCGCGTGTGGTCGGCCGCGGCGGCGCTGGTCCAGGCGAGCGCCAGGAAAAAGAGGACAGGAAAGAAGTAGCGCATCACCGGCTCGGCAGGAAAATGCCCAGCATCGCGCTGCGCCGCATGGCGGTTGCTGCGCCAGATCAGCCGTGTGCACCGCGAAAAAAAACCGGGGCAAGCCCCGGTTCCTTACGCTGCCGGCATTACTTGCCGTTATTCCACCTTGCTCAGCGTGACTTCGAACACCAGACCCGAATTCGGCGGGATCGGGTAGTTGCCGCTGGCGCCATAGGCCAGTGCCGATGGGATCAGGATGGTGCGCTTGCCGCCGACCTTCATGCCCGTCACGCCCTGGTCGAAACCGCTGATGGTGTCGCGGCTGCCGACGGTGAAGGTGAACGAGTTCGACTCCATGCGCGTCCCCTTGTTCTCGGTCGCCGTGGTGCTGTACAGCCACAAGGTGTACTGGACCGTGGCGCGCTTGCCGGGCACCGCCTCGGCGCCGGTGCCGACCGTGTTGTCGGTCCTGGTCAGTGCTGCCGGGCTGCTGACGGCAGGGGTGCTCGGACCACCGCTGTCGCTGCTACCACCGCCGCAGGCGGTCAGTAAAAGCATGGCGGAAAAGGCGGCGATCAGGGGGAGTTTCATGGTGTGGATCCTTGATGGGAAAAGGCTGACAAAGTTTGTGTAGCGAAACTTCGTACCTTATCGAATCAGTCACATGAAACTGTGTGTAATTTGTCTAAGAATTGTCGTGGACCATTATTCTGGTCCACGACCGGCATCTCAGACCGCTACTGTCGCGTAGTCGTGCTTGAGGCGCTCGATCTGCCCCATGAGCCGCTCCAAAGCTACCGCCTGCAGGCGTTCGTCGCTCAGATACGACTGGCCGCTGCTGGCCAGCTTCGACAGCGCGCCGACGACGGCGTCCTCGACCTGGCGCACGTTCTTCGCCGGCGGCGGCGGCGTCCAGTCGTCTTTCCAGATGCCTACGCCGCGCAGGCTGCGCTTGACGTTGGCGGCCAGGCGATCGCGCGGGCTGAGCGTCTTGTCGATGTCCCACACGCTCGGCAGCGTCTGCGGCACATAGGGCACCGACATCGACTGGCACCAGTCTTCCCACTTGAAACCCAGGATGTGTTCGTAGCATGCCACTGGCACCCATGGCACGCGGTAGGCGTCGGCCACGATCGCCGCGTGCATGGCTTCGGCGATGACCAGCTTGGCGCCGCGAATCTTGGTGAGCACCTCGTGCATGTCGGCTTCCGGATCGAGGAAAGTGATGCCGGCCTTGGCGCAGAATGGCGCCCAGTCGGCATTGAGCATGCTGGAGTGGTGTGGCATGAACACCACTTCGCCGGTCGGCGCCACCGGCTGGTTGACGACCTGGGTCAGCAGCAGCGCCGGATCGGTGATCGCGAGGTTCTTGTCGAGCCCCAGTTGCGCGGCGGTGAGCGGGCCGCGCACGCAGTAGAATTTCCACTTGTCGTCGACGCGGGCCTGCTTGTTGTAGCCGTAGCCCGACCCGAACACGAGTTTTTGCGGTTCGGCAGGCACCCGCGAATTGATCAGGGTACCCATCCCCACCAGCAAGGTGCTGTCATCGTCGTCCAGCAGGTCGGGAATCAGGGACTCCCAGATCACTGGATTCAGTTTGTCGCCGAAGTTATTGCCTCGATAGTAAAAAAGCTTCATGTCTCGCCAATGAAAGGGATGGTCGGTTCGATCGTTCGATCGGCCGGGACTAATCGGGAATTGTTGATTAATCAATAATTCCCGATTATAAGACAGTTTCTCTCGATTACGGCATGACGTCGGCTCCCGTGCGCGGGGTGGCGCCGGCGTCGTGTCAAATCTCGATCTGCGTGCCCAGCTCGATCACCCGGTTGCTGCGGATCTGATAATAGTCGGCCGCGCTGCGCGCATTGCGCGACAGCGCCACGTACAGGTGCTCGCGCCACGGCGCCATGCCGCCGCCCGGGGCCGAGATCACGGTCTGGCGCGCGATGAAGAACGAGGTTTCCATCATCTCGAACGACAGGCCCAGCGCGGCGCAGCGCTCCAGGATGTCGGGGATGTCTGCTTCGTCCTTGAACCCGTAGTGGATATTCAGCTGGTAGCAGTTGTGGCCCAGGTCGACGATGTCGATCTGCTCCTCGCTCGGCACCCACGGCTCCTCGCGCATGTGCACGGTCAAAAACACCACCCGCTCGTGCAGCACCTTATTGTGGGACAGGTTGTGCAGCATCGCATGCGGCACGCCGTCGCTTTCGCCGCGCAGGAAGATCGCGGTGCCGTGCACGCGGGTCGGCGGCGCCACGAACAGCGACTCCATGAACGCCTCGAGCGGGATCGCATGCCGCTGCAGGTTCTCGAACACCAGCTCGCGCCCGCGCTTCCAGGTCAGCATCAAGGTCAGGAGCACGCCGCCCATCAGCAGCGGGAACCAACCGCCGTGGAACAGCTTGGTCGTGGTGGCGGCAAACAGCAGCACGTCGATCACCAGGAAGAAGCCGGTCGCGGCCACGCACACCCACAGCGGCAGGCGCCAGCGGTAGCGCGTGACGAAGAAGGTCAGCACGGTGGTCATCATCATGGTCGCGGTAACCGCGATGCCGTAGGCGCCGGCCAGCTCGTCCGAGGAACCGAAGCCGATCACGGCGACCAGCACTACCGCCAGCTGCAGCCAGTTGACGGCCGGGATATAGATCTGCCCGATCTCGCTTTCCGAGGTGTGCATGATGCGCATGCGCGGCAGCAGGCCGAGGGAGATCGCCTGCTTGGTCATCGAATACGTGCCCGAGATCGTCGCCTGCGAGGCGATCACCGCCGCCATGGTCGACAGGATCACCAGCGGGATCACGCTCCAGGTGCCGAGCTGGTGGTAGAACGGGTTCTCGACCGCATCCGGCTGCGCGATCAACAGGCCGCCCTGGCCCAGGTAGTTCAGGGTCAGCGCCGGATAGGCGATCAGGAACCAGGCCATGCGGATCGGCTTGGCGCCGAAGTGGCCCATGTCGGCGTACAGCGCTTCGGCGCCGGTGATCGCCAGCACCACCGCGCCCAGCGCGATAAAGGCCAGCATCTTGTTTTCCAACATGAAATGCAGGGCGTAATAGGGATTGAGCGCATTCAGGATGACCGGCGACTCGATGATATTGACGATGCCCATCGCCGCCAGTGCCAGGAACCAGACCAGCATCACCGGGCCGAAGAAGCGGCCGATGCCGGCCGTGCCATGGCGCTGCACGCTGTACAGCAGCACCAGCACCACCACCGCCAGCGGCACCACGTAGTGCTCCATGCCGGGCGCCGCGACCTCGAGGCCCTCGATCGCGCCAAGCACCGAAATCGCCGGCGTGATCACGCTGTCGCCATAGAACATGGTGGCGCCGATCACCCCGATCGCCAGCAGCGGGAAGCTCCAGCGCGATTGACGCGTCACCGAGGTGGTGGCCAGCGCCATCAGGGCCATGATGCCGCCTTCGCCGCGATTGTGCGCGCGCAGCACCAGGACCACGTACTTGAGCGACACGATGACCGTCAGCGCCCAGAAGATCAGGGAGATGACGCCGAGGATGTTCGGCGTATTCAGGGACAGGCCATGGTCCTCGTCGAACACGGCGCGCAGTGTATACAGGGGGCTGGTGCCGATGTCGCCGTAGACGATTCCGACGGCAGCCAGGGTGAGGGCCGCCAGGCTGCTTTTCTTGCTATCTGAGGTCAAGAGTCACCGTCGCTTTTTATTGTTGGTGCGGCGCACCATAAAATAGTGGCCGGCAAAATGCAAGAATATTTCGTTGTGCATGATACACCTGTGCAAAACGAGGGGCGCACCAACAGTTCAGACCGTATTCAAGGATAATGTCATCCCAGCAATCCTGCACTCTTCCCTCCCTACTCATGCGTTCCGGCATCATTTACGCGGCCCTGGCCTTCCTCTGCTGGGGGCTGTTCCCCATTTATTTCCATGCACTGGGCGACGTGCCGCCGCTGCAGATCCTGGCGCATCGCATGCTGTGGTCGCTGGTCTTCCTGCTTACCATCCTGCTCTTGCGGCGCCAGTGGAAATGGCTGCACCTGGTGCGCCAGCCGAAGGTGTTCTTCAGCTTCGTGCTGTCCGCCCTGCTGCTCAGCGCCAACTGGCTGGTGTATATCTGGTCGGTCACCAACCACCACGTGATCGAGGCCAGTCTCGGCTATTTCATCAATCCGCTGGTGAACATCATGCTGGGTTACCTGATCCTGAAGGAACGCCTGCGCACCATCCAGTGGGTGGCGATCGCCCTCGCCGCGCTGGGCGTCGGCTGGCTCACCTGGCAAACGGGGACGGTGCCGTGGATCGCCCTGTTCCTGGCCTTCTCGTTCGGCGGCTACGGCCTGCTGCGCAAGACCGCGGCGCTGGGCGCGCTCGAAGGCCTGTCGTTCGAGACCATCGTGCTGTTCCCGCTGGCGGCCGGCTATGTAATCTGGCTGACCCTCAATGGCCAGAACATGTTCATCAATACGCCATCCGACACCACCCGCGTGCTGCTGGTCATGGCCGGTCCGCTCACCGCGATCCCGCTGCTGCTGTTCGCCACCGGCGCGCGCAAGATCCCGCTGTCGATCCTGGGACTGTTGCAATACCTGTCGCCCACCCTGCAATTCCTGCTCGGCGTGTGGCTGTTCAAGGAAGCGTTCACGGCCGACCGCCTGGTGGGCTTCGCGATGATCTGGGCCGCGCTGGCGCTGTTCGCCGGCGAAGGCTTGCTGCGCCGCCAGAGCGCGCCGGCCAAGGGCTGATCGCGCGCAGACCCGGTTCCCGATTTTGGCCTGCACGGCCAAGAAATCCTGTGTCGGGGCCGGGTTCTGTCGTATCCTGTGCACCTTAAACAACACCAGAGTCAAAGCATGGCCAATTACGTCTATACGATGAACCGCGTGGGCAAGATCGTCCCGCCGAAACGTCAAATCCTCAAGGACATCTCGCTGTCCTTCTTCCCGGGCGCCAAGATCGGCGTGCTGGGCCTGAACGGCTCGGGCAAGTCGACCCTGCTCAAGATCATGGCGGGCATCGATACCGACATCCAGGGCGAAGCACGCCCGATGCCGGGCCTGAACATCGGCTACCTGCCGCAGGAGCCGCAGCTCGATCCCGCGAAAACCGTGCGCCAGGAAGTCGAGTCCGGCCTGGGCGAAGCGTTCGAGGCGCAAGCCAAGCTCGAAGCCGTGTACGCCGCCTATGCCGACGAAAACGCCGACTTCGATGCGCTGGCCAAAGAGCAGGAGCGCCTGGAAGCGATCATCTCGGCGTCCGACGGCGGCAACCTGAACCTGCAGCTCGAAATGGCCGCCGACGCGCTGCGCCTGCCGCCATGGGATGCCCAGATCGGCGTGCTGTCGGGCGGTGAAAAGCGCCGCGTGGCGCTGTGCAAGCTGCTGCTGTCGAAGCCCGACATGCTGCTGCTCGACGAACCCACCAACCACCTGGACGCCGAATCGGTCGAGTGGCTCGAGCAATTCCTGCTGCGCTTCCCGGGCACCGTGGTCGGCATCACCCACGATCGCTACTTCCTCGACAACGCCGCCGAATGGATCCTGGAACTCGACCGCGGCCATGGCATCCCATGGAAGGGCAATTACTCGTCTTGGCTGGACCAGAAGCAGGCCCGCCTGAAGCAAGAGGAATCGACCGAGTCGGCGCGCCAGAAGGCGCTGCAGAAAGAACTGGAATGGTCGCGCCAGAATCCAAAGGCGCGCCAGGCCAAGTCGAAGGCACGTCTGGCCCGCTTCAATGAGCTGTCCGAGTTCGAATACCAGAAGCGCAACGAGACGCAAGAGATCTTCATCCCGGTCGCCGAGCGCCTGGGCAATGAAGTCATCGAGTTCAAGAATGTCTCGAAAGCCTTCGGCGACCGTCTGCTGATCGACAACCTGTCGTTCACCGTGCCGCCAGGCGCGATCGTCGGCATCATCGGTCCCAACGGCGCCGGCAAGTCGACGCTGTTCAAGATGATCGCCGGCAAAGAGCAGCCGGACAGCGGCGAAGTGGCGATCGGCCAGACCGCCCGCGTCTCGCTGGTCGACCAGCACCGCGACGAACTGGCCAACGCCAAGACCGTGTTCGAGGACGTCTCGGGCGGCGCCGACATGCTCAGCGTCGGCCGCTTCGAGATGCCGTCGCGCGCCTACCTGGGCCGCTTCAACTTCAAGGGTTCTGACCAGCAGAAGATTGTCGGCAACCTGTCGGGTGGTGAACGCGGCCGCCTGCACCTGGCGAAGACCCTGCTGCAAGGCGGCAACGTCCTGCTGCTCGATGAACCGTCGAACGACCTGGACGTCGAAACCCTGCGCGCGCTCGAAGACGCGCTGCTCGAGTTCGCCGGCAGCGTGATGGTGATCTCCCACGACCGCTGGTTCCTGGACCGTATCGCGACCCACATCCTGGCGTTCGAAGGCGACTCGCAAGTCACCTTCTTCGACGGTAACTACCAGGAATACGAAGCCGACAAGAAGAAGCGCCTGGGTGAAGAAGGCGCCAAGCCGAAGCGTATCCGCTACAAGCCGCTCACGACCTGATCCATTCAGTCGTCAGCTTGCAAGCACTTGTTTTGCAAGGAAAAGCCTGCCATCCAGCAGGCTTTTTTTATTAGCGGAAACGGAAACAGGTCTGTCGGCAGGGTGTGTAAAATCCTCGAGGATGAGGACTTTCGGATGCTTGTCGACCGCGCCCGCCTGGTGCGCGCGGTACCGGCCAGACCATGCTCGATTACCGCGATAACCGTGTCCCTGGCGGGACCTTCTTTTTCACGGTGCGGCTGCTCGATCGCGGCAGTCACCTGCTGACAGAACATATCTCCGCATTCGGCGAAGCCATGCGGCTGGCGCGCACGCGCCGCCCTTTCCATGTCGATGCCTGGGCCGTGATGCCCGATCACGCACATGCCATCTGGACCTTGCCGCCGGGCGACCATGACTGCTCCAGCCGCTGGCGTGCGGTAAAGATCGCCTTTTCCAAGGCCCTGCACAAGACCTGCCGCGCAGTGTCCGACGACGGCGCGGTCTGGGAACGCCATTACCGCCACTACCGGGTCGGCCATGACGCCGAATACGCGGCGCTGGTCGATTACGTCCATACCGATGCTGTACGCCACGGCCATTGCGCCGATGCACGAGAATGGCCATGGTCTTCGCTGCACCGCTTCATGTCGGCTGGCCATGAAGCGCCACCTCATGCACTGATCGTGCCGCCGTGGATCACGCGCCCGCAAGGGCAGGTGCTGGCGCGGATCTAGTACCCGCAGTCGGCGAGGAACCGTCCACGCCTGCTTTTCGCAGGCAACAAAAAAGGCCCCGCAGGGCCTTTTTTGATTGTTACGCGTTCAGCTTAGAACGAGTATTTTGCACCGATGGTCAGCGCGTTCGGACGCACGCCGAAGTCGCGGGTGCCGCCGAAGCGTTCGTATTCGGCGATCACGGCCACGTCCTGGTTGATGTTGTACTGCACACCCAGGGCGCCGTAGGCGTTGTTGTCGCTGTCACGACGGCTCAGCGACGAGTTGATCGCCGACAGTTCGTTCACGTCGTGCGACATGCCCAGCTTGGCGTAGCCGACCAGCTTCTCGGTCAGCGGCGAGCTGAACTTGGCTGCGACGTAGGTCGAACGGCCTTCGACCTGACCGCTGGCGCTCACTGGACCCAGGGTGTAGTAGATGTCGGCGCTGCGGAAATCGGTATGGCCGACTTCGACTGCCCAGTTCGGGGTGAACTCGTAGCCACCGAACAGCTTGGCCGATGCCTTGATGGTGTCGATCTCGGCGGTGGTTGCGCCTGGAATACGCGACTCATAGTCGGTCGCGACGGCGCCGGCGCCAACGTAGGCGCGTGGGGTGAATTCTTGTGCCTGGACGGCCGACACAGCGGCGGTGGTGGCGAGCAGGGCGACGATCAGCTTTTTCATCTCTAATTCCTCTTCTTGTTCATCTGGCTCGTGATTCCCAACGAATCGCGATGTGACCAAGATAGCACTGTCAAATCGACATGTCCGTGCTGATTCCGTAAGAACTGTAAGCAAGTGTAACTTAATGACCGATGGGTTAGTAATATTTCCCAGTGGATCGATGATATTACATGAGGATTAAACGATTTTCCGGAAAGTTAGATTGATTCTGCCCTGTAACGTGCGTGTCATCTTGTTTATGCCGTGCAACCAGTATTTCTGCGTATCACCTGACATCAAGAGAAGACTTCCATCAGTCAATTCCACCCGAACGGTCTTGTTGTTGTATTTATGCTTCAGGATGAAGGTGCGCGCGGCCCCAAAGCTGAGCGAGGCGATGGCTGGCTGCGGCCCCAGTTCGGGTTCATCGTCGCTGTGCATTCCCATGCTGTCGCGCTGATCGCGGTAATAGTTCACCAGCACGCTGTTGAACTCACAGCCAGTCGTAGCCTGCACCGCATCGCGCAAGGACACGAGCAGGGGCGTGAATGGCGCCGGCTGCAGGCGCAGGCCGGAATAGCTATACGCGGCGTCCCCATACCAAGCCGAGAGGCGTGGCTGCAGGTGGCGCTTGCCATAGACGAGCACTGTTTCTTCACGCCAGGCCGTTTCTTGCAGCAGGCGCGCGAAGACATCGGCGTTCGGCCAGGGCAGCGCCAGCTGGGGCGTCCAGGCCAGCTGGCCATCTTCGAAGGGGAGCGGGGTCAAGCCCGCATCGGCGGCAAATAAATCCATCGACCGCGATCATAGCGAGGATGGCGGTTGGTCACCAACACCTGTGACCGCGGGCGATCGCCCGCAGGTGTGCCTCAGGCGTAGGCTTCTGCCAGGCTCATCACGCGTGGCGCGACCTTGATGCCGACATTGCCGAACAGGGACTCGATGGCGGCCAGGTTGGCGCTGCACTCGTCGGCCTTCCAGCCCTTGAACATATCGGTCCCGTCCTTCTGGAAATGCAGGTCGAGCACCTTGCCCTTGTCGCGGTGGACATAGTTCTGCTGGTGGATGTTCTGGAAGCCCAGCTCGGCGAGGCCGGCCAGTACCGTATGTGGCGGATTTTCCGGATCGGTGGCGAGGAACACGCCGAAAGTCTTGCCTGGCGGCTTGGCCGCGACATCCACTTCATAGATGCCTGGCGCCTTGGTGACACTGGTGCTCTTTAAAAACAACATGCTCTGTTCTCCTGGCGCCAGTGACCTAGAGGACAGGAGGCGCAATGCTTGTTAGTTGGTAGTGCTCAAGCATATTTCCATTGGGGAACTTTGTCGATGTTTGTGTACGATTTGTTCGTTTTAGCGCACTAAAAGCCCGAAAACTGTGGCGCCGATTAACACGGCAGAGGCAAGCATGCCCAAAATGAAACCGGCTTCGCGCTTGGCCGGATCGCGGTAATAGCCCAGGGCATACATGATGCGGCCCACGCACCAGGCCAGGCCGCCGGCCGCCGCCCACACATCGCCCATCGTGCTTGCGCACAACCACAGTGGCACCAGCACCAGCGGCAGCATCTCCAGCGTGTTCATCTGCACCCGATGCGCGCGCAGGAAGGCTTCCGGACCGTCCATCGACGGCGCCGGCACCCGGTGGACGATGCGGGCCCGCCCGGCGACTGCCCAGGTCCAGAAATACACGGCCAGCACGGCCAAGGTGGCCCACGTGGTCAACACCATGAAAGTTCCTTGTAAAAGTGATATCAGGATTGGCGCTTGCGCCGCGCCAGGTCGGCGGTCGGGGGCACCAGCGCTTCGTAGAGCCGCCCGGTCGCCGCGTCCCAGTCCAGCAAGGCCTGCTGCTGGCGCGCCACCGTCGCGTGGTCGCCGCGCGCCACCGGTCCGCTCAGGGCCGCCGCCGGGCCGAGGCGAAACACATTGTCCATGGTTTCGGTGGCCAGCGGGCGCGCCAGTTCGCGCGCCACGTCCGGCGGCACGCCGGCGGCCTGGTAGGCGCGCAGCGCGGCGTCGAGCACCGTGGTCAGGTAGTTCGAGGCAAATACCGCCGCCGCGTGATACACCGTCTTGGCGCTGGCGTCGATCGGCACCAGGCGCGCGCCGATCGCTTCGAACGGGGGGCCGAGCAGCGCCAGCGCATCGGCATGGCCCTCGATGCCGCAGAACGTGCCGGCGAAGCCGTCCGCCACGGCCTGCGGATCGGCGAAGCTGCGGATCGGGTGCACGCTGGCCACCAGCGCGCCCTGCTGCTGCGCGGCCTGCAGTTCGCCCGAGGCCCTGGCGCCGCTGCAGTGGAACACCACCGTGTCCCTGAGGTCGTGCGCCTGCGCCAGCGCCGCGCAGACCGGCGCGATCTGGTCGTCGCTCACGGCCAGCAGCCACACGCGCGCGGCGCGCATGGACCCCAGTTCGGTACGGGCCTGGCCGGCGCCGATGAAGTCGACGGCGGCCTGCGCACTCGACGCCGAGCGCGTCAGCACATCCTGCAGCGCCATGGCGCCGCTTGCGGCGAACAGGCGGCCGAGCACGCGCCCGACGTGGCCGGCGCCGACCAGGTTGAGGGTCGGCGCCATGCTAGAAGCCCGCACCCGGCCGGCTCAGGTAGTCGATCTCCTCTGGCGTCGAGGCGCGGCCCAGGATCGGGTTACGGTGCGGGAAGCGGCCGAAGCGCGCGATCACGCCGCGGTGGCGGTGGGCGTAGTCGAGCGACTCGTTGAACCCTTCGTGCTGCGCCGCCAGTTCGGTGAACAGGTCGACCGCGCGCTCCTGCATGCGCGCGTCCTCGGCATGCTCGAACGGCATGTAGACGAACGAGCGCTCGATCGGCGCGAGCTCCAGGTGGCGGCCGCTGTCGACCAGCTGCTGCGCGGCGGCCAGCGCCAGCGCGTCGCCGACGAAGGATTCGGGCGCGCCCCGATGGGCGTTGCGGGTGAACTGGTCGAGCACCAGGATGCGCGCCAGCACGCCGCGCGGACCCTGCTCGTCCCACTCGCGCAAGCCGCCCGCGAGCGCACGGTCGATCGCCGCGCCGAAACGCTCGCGCACCGCGGCGTCGAAAGCGTCGTCCTTGCGGAACCACTCGGCGCGCTGCTTGCCGTGACCTGCATGCGAAGGCGGCAGGAACCAGAAATCGAGTACTTCTCTTACGTCCATGGGTAAATCCGTTTGATGGTGATGTTGCGAATGGCGGCGTCAGTTACGCGCGTGCGACAGCTGGAAGGCCTCGACGCCGTCGAAGGCGGCCAGCTCGCGCGCCAGTTCGGACAGGGGCGCACCGGTCTTGCGCGACAGCGCCAGCGCCACGAAGCGCCATTCCTGGCGGCCGTCGTCGCTGCTGATGGTGAGCGAACTGGCGGCGATCTCGTAGCCGCGCTCGAGCGCCACCTTGCGCAGCGCGTCCTCGCGCGGCAAGAAGGCCTGGCGGAAGCGCATCCGCACCGCCACCGCGTGGCGCGACGGCAGGAAGGTCTCCAGGCGGTTCAGGTAGATCATGATCATCGCCGACAGGAAGGCCAGGCCCATCGCCGCGAGATAGAAGCCGATGCCGACCAGGATGCCGATCGCCGACGAGGCCCAGATCGAGGCCGCCGTGGTCAGGCCGCTGATATTGAAGCCTTCGCGCATGATAACGCCGGCCCCGAGGAAGCCCACGCCGGTGACGACGCCCTGGATGATGCGGGTCGGATCGATCGGCGCCAGCAGGCCCGCATGACCGCCGTACCAGAGGTCGGGATAGCCGGCCAGGATGGTCAGCCCGGCCGAGGCCATGCACACCAGGCCATAGGTGCGCATGCCGGCCGCGCGCCCGTGGTAGGCGCGCTCGTAGCCGACCAGGAGGCCCAGCATCAGGGCGCCCACCAGGTGCAGCAGGATCAAGCCGTTGGTGAACAGCTCCTGCTGCGACCAGTAGCTGCCGATCAGGTCGAATTCCCTCATGCGCGCATCAGTCCCGAGCCAGGCCTGGGTTCAGGGCTTCTTGCGCACCAGCTGCTGCTCGAACTTGAGGTCGTTCTTGCTGATGCGCGGCTGTTCCTGCGGCCCGAGTCCCTTGACGAAGGCGACGAAGTCGTCCAGCTCCAGCGGCGGGCACAGGGGCGGGCTGCCGGGGGATTCGGACAGGAAGAAATGGCCATCGCCGGTGCGCGCCATCGAGTACAGATTGTTCCCGGTGCGCTGCTTGAGGCGCTCGACAGCCGTGCTGGCGCGGGTGGAACGTGCGCTGGCCATTTAGATCGCCTCCGTACGCAGCATGAGCCATTCGAATGCCGGACCTTCGACGTGCGGCGTCAGGCGCGCGCGCACGGTCGCGTGATAGTCGTTGAGCCACGCGATCTCGTCGGCGCGCAGCAGCGCGCGGTCGAGGCAGCGGGTATCGATCGGGCACAGGGTCAGGGTCTCGAAGCCGAGATACTCGCCGAACTCGGTGGTCTGAACATGCTGGTTCAGCACCAGGTTCTCGATGCGGATGCCCCAGCGGCCCGGGCGATAGATGCCCGGCTCGATCGAGGTGATCATGCCCTCTTCCATCGCGGTATGCGGCTCCGGCGGCGCCGACGGCGAAATCGTCTGCGGGCCTTCGTGCACGTTCAGGAAGTAGCCGACGCCATGGCCGGTGCCGTGGCCGTAGTCGATGCCGGCGGCCCAGATCGGTGCGCGCGCGATGGCGTCGAGCATCGGTGCGCGGGTGCCGCGCGGGAAGCGCGTGGCCGACAGGTTGATCAGGCCCTTGAGCACCAGCGTGTAGTCGCGCATCTGCGCTGCGTCTGGCGTGCCGACCGGGATCACGCGCGTGATGTCGGTGGTGCCGCCCAGGTACTGGCCGCCCGAGTCGATCAGCAGCAGGCCGTCGCCCTCGATGGTGGCGCAGCTGTGCGCTTCGGCGCGATAGTGCATGATCGCGCCATTGCTGTTGAAGCCGGCGATGGTCGAGAAGCTGGCGCTCACGAAATCCGGACAGCGCGCACGGGCGGCCGTGATGCGGGTATCGATGTCGACTTCGTTGATCGCGGCGCGGTGCGGGTCCGCCAGCAGCGGCTCGAGCGCGGCGAAGAATTCGCACAATGCGGCGCCATCCTGTTCCATCGCGGCGCGCACATTGACGGCTTCCGATGCGAGCTTGCGCGACTTGGCGAAGGTGGTCGGGTTGATCGCCTCGACCACGTTCACGCCCGGCGCGACGGCGGCGCGCATGCCGGCGGTGATGCGGCGCGGATCGAGCAGCAGGGTCGCGCCGTCCGGCAGCGCTGCCAGCGCGTGGGCCGCATTGGCGTAGGGCGCCAGGTGCACGTCGTCCGCTTCCAGGCGCGCGCGCAGGTCGTCCGGCACCTTGCCTTCGCCGACGAACAGCGTGGCGTCGCCGCGGCCGATCAGCGCATGCGCCAGGAACACCGGGTTGAAGCTGACGTCGGCGCCGCGCAGGTTGAACAGGTAGGCGATGTCGTCGAGCGTCGAGATGAAGTGGAAACCGGCGCCGTGCGCTTCCATCGCCGCGCGCGTGGCGTGCAGCTTGTCGGCGCGGGTGACGGTGGCGTACGGCGGCAGGTGTTCGAATACGGGTTCGGTCGGCAGCGCCGGACGCTCGTTCCAGACCTCGTCGAGCACATCGATGTCGGTACGCAGCATCACGCCCTTGGCCTGCAAGGCCTCGCCCAGCAGGCGCGCGCCGGCCAGGCCGAGCACGCGCGCATCGACGGCGGCGCTCTGTCCCGCGCCCAGGTTGGCGGCCAGCCAGTCGACGTGCAGCTGGCTCGCGGCCGCCGGGATCTTCATCAGCGCGATCCCGCTGCCGGCCAGTTCGGTCTCGGCCTGGGTGAAATAGCGGCCATCGGTCCAGACGCCGGCAAAATTGGCGGTGGCGATGAAGGTGCCGACCGAGCCGGTGAAGCCGGACAGCCATTCGCGGCCCTTCCAGTGGCCGGGCAAATATTCCGACAGGTGCGGGTCGCTCGATGGAATGACACAGGCGTCGATGCCGTGGCGCGCCATGGCGGCGCGCAGTTGCGCCAGGCGGTCGGCGCGGGCGGCCTGGGATGCTTGATTGGACATGGCTGGATACATCGGTTTGTTTTCCAAGCCACGTATGATACGCCGCAATGGCGGCGAGTGGCATTTCCCGCTCTTGCGCCATCCCATCGAAGCGCGTGATGGACGCCCCCGATGCCAACGGGAACGCCCCCATGGGACCGGATGACGCATAATGGTCCGGCACTCAACTGACTTTGATGACCATGCACGACTTCCATCACGAGCGCGCCCGCGCGCTGCTGGCGAATGCCACCCAGATCGTCGATCCCACCGAAGTCGCCGACGCCGTGCGCCGCGTCGCCGACGAGCTCAACACCCGCTTCGATGCCGAAGGCGCCACCGAATTCCCGCTCGTGTTGGGCGTGATGGGCGGCGCGGTGGTGTTCACCGGCACCCTGCTGCCGCAACTGGCCTTCCCGCTCGACTTCGACTACATCCACGTCAGCCGCTACGGCGACGACGACCGCGGCGGCGAGATCGTGTGGAAGGTGATCCCGCGCCAGAACGTGGCCGGGCGTACGATCATCGTGGTCGACGACATCCTGGACGAAGGAGAGACCCTGGCCCACGTCAAGCAGCGCCTGCTCGACATGGGCGCGGCCGAGGTCATCATCGTGGTGTTCGCCGACAAGGACCTGGGACGCGCCAAGCCGATCCAGGCCGACCTGGTCGGCCTGACGCTGCCGAACAAGTTCGTGGTGGGGTTCGGGATGGATGTGTACGGCTACTGGCGCAACCTGCCTGGCCTGTGGACGATCCGGCCGCAGGATCTGAAGCAGCCAGGCTAGGGAAGCACTGATTTATTCTGAGGGTTGGGATTGGCCAGCAAAAAAGGTGGCCTGCAAGGCGCGAAATCGCAGCAATAGCTAGCTATTGCAAGATTTTGCAACGCCGCAGGACGCCTATTTTTGCGGCCAAGTCCGCCCTCGTGAATAAATCAGTGCTTCCCTAGCGTCTACAGCGCCAGCCTGGCACGCGCCGCAGCATATTCCTGCTGCAGGCGCGCCACCATCTCGGCCACCGTGGGCACGTCGTCCATCAAGCCGACGCCCTGCCCCGCGCCCCAGATATCGCGCCACGCCTTGGCGCTGCTGGAGCCGAAACTCATCTTGCTCTTGTCCGATTCCGGCAGGTTGTCCGGGTCGAGCCCGGCCGCCACGATCGACTTCTTGAGGTAGTTGCCGTGCACGCCGGTGAACAGGTTCGTGTACACCACATCGGCCGCGCGCGATTCGACGATGGCGTCGCGGTAGGCGTCGCTGACGTTCGACTCGCGCGTGGCCAGCCAGCGCGAACCGATATACGCAAAATCGGCGCCCATCGCCTGCGCCGCCAGGATGGCGTCGCCGGTCGCGATCGATCCCGACAGGGCGATCGGCCCCTTGAAGAACTTGCGCACCTCGCCCACCAGCGCGAACGGCGACAGCGCGCCCGCGTGGCCGCCGGCGCCGGCGGCCACCAGGATCAGGCCATCCACGCCCGCTTCGAGCGCCTTCTCGGCATGCCGGATCGAGACCACGTCGTGCAGCACGATGCCGCCATACGCATGCACGGCGTCCATCATCTCGCGCGGCGGCGCGCGCAGCGACGAAATGATGATCGGCACCTGGTGCCTGACGCAGACCTCGACGTCATGCGCCAGCCGGTCGTTCGACCCATGCACGATCTGGTTCACCGCGATCGGCCCTACCCTGGCGCCCGGATTGGCCGCCGCGTAGGCGGCCAGTTCGGCCTGCAATTCGGTCAGCCAGGTATCGAGCAGCTCGGCCGGACGGGCATTCAGCGCCGGAAAGGAACCGACGATGCCGGCCTTGCACTGGGCCGCCACCAGGGCCGGGCCGCTGGCGATGAACATGGGCGAAGCAATGACGGGAAGGGACAGGTCTTGCAGCACGGCGGGCATCGTCATGGGCAGGCTCTCGATGGTTGGTTGACTGACCAAAGCATTATGACGCAGAAAAAGAACGATCGTGCTAGATTCCTGCCTCTAAATGCTCACTTGATGCTCACTTAGTGCTCACTTGCCGTCGAGCGCATCCGCGCGGCGCCGGATCTCGGCCCAGATCGCCCGCTTGTCGTCCTCGCTCGCAGTACGCCAGGCCCGGATCTCGTCGATCGTGCGCATGCAGCCCTGGCACAGGCCGGTGTCGGGCACCATCTTGCAGATATTGATGCAGGGCGAAGGAACGGGGGATTGCAGTTCGGGATTCATTGCGTATGGCTCGGGCTGAAGGTGCGCGCATTATCGCGTGTCCGCCAGTCCTGCGCCGCTTTTGTTTGCCAGTCACTATACTCGTCAATACATTGCCTTTGGAGCAGTGCCTTTTGCATCAGCCTATCGGGTGTCCATGAAAATCCATGTCATCTTCTTCGCAGCAGTGGCCGGCCTGGCAGGCACGGCCTCGAGCCAGGTGCTATCGCCCGACGGCTACGGCAAGATCCGTTTCGGCGCGCGGCTCGACCAGGTCGAGCGCCAGCTGGGCCAGCGCGCCACCCCGCGTCCGCCCGACCCGGCCTGTTCGATGGTGCGCTTCAAGCGGTATCCCAAGGTGCGCTTCATGGTCGAGCAAGGCGTGATCACCCGCGCCGACGCGCAGGGCGTGGTGCGCAACAGCGCCGGCGTCACGGCGCGCATGTCGGCCAGGGATGCGCTGCGCCATCAGCCCGCTCTGCGCAGCGAACTGCATAAATACGACAGGAACGGCCAGTACCTGGTCTTGCCACAGGGCCAGGACAAGGCGCTGATCTTCGAAGCCAGCAAGGGAAAACTGACCCGGATGCGCGCTGGCCTCAAGCCAGCCGTGGACTACGTGGAGACTTGCGGCTGAAACGTCGGATAAATGCCTCAGCAACAGCCGTTCGGCAACGTTTGAAAGGTTCGTGTAAGCTCATGGCCTGAAATTGGTGCGGTGCACAAAAAAGGAATGCCATGAAACTCAACCGACTATTGCTGGCGCAGATGCGTGCGGCGACCCGTTCGCTTTTGCGTACGGGACCGTCCACGCCAGGTGCGGCCGTGCAGCAGGCGCTCAAGAATGCGGCCGCGATGCAGCGCGCGGCCCAGCGCCAGATGCGCGACTTCACCATGCCGCAGGCGCCGGTCGCACCTGCTCCGCCTGCTCCGCCTGCTCCTACTGCTCCGCCTGCTCCTACTGCTCCAGCAGCCGCGCCGGCATCCGGTACGGCCCCCGCCTCGGTACCGGCGCGTCCCCCGCTCCCCGGCCAGTTCTTCGACGGCAGCCACGCGAATGCCGCCGGCCGCCGCGAATACAAGCTGTATGTCCCCGCTGGCCATACCGGCGCACCGGCCCCCCTGCTGGTGATGCTGCATGGCTGCACCCAGGATCCCGAGGATTTCGCCAACGGCACGCAAATGAATGTGCTGGCCGACGAGATAGGCTGCCTGGTGCTGTACCCGGCCCAGAGCCAGGGCGCCAACCCGTCGCGCTGCTGGAACTGGTTCAACGCGGTCGACCAGCGCCGCGACGAGGGCGAGCCCTCGATCATCGCCGGCATGACGCGCGCGATCATGGACAGCCATGCGGTCGATCCCGAGCAGGTGTATGTGGCCGGCCTGTCGGCTGGCGGCGCCATGGCCACCATCATGGGCACGCTGTATCCCGACCTGTATGCGGCGGTGGGCGTGCATTCCGGCCTGCCGTTCGCCTCGGCCAACGACCTGTCGTCGGCACTGGCGGCGATGAAGGGCGACTTCCGGCGCAGCCAGGCGCCGGGCCAGTCGCTGCCGATCATCGTGTTCCACGGCGACCGCGACACCACCGTACACCCGGCTAACGGCGAGGAACTGGTGGCGCAAGGCGCGCGTCACCTGGCGCAGCCAGGCACGACCGAGCCGGGCCGGGTGCCGGACGGGCATGCCTATACGCGCACGTCCTATCCGGACGACGACGGCACCGTGCAGGCCGAGCACTGGGTGGTGCATGGCGCCGGCCACGCCTGGTTCGGCGGCAATGCGCGCGGCAGCTATACGGACGGCAAGGGGCCGGACGCGAGCCGCGAGATGATGCGCTTCTTCCGCACCCGCCGTTGAGGCCTCAGCCCGGCTTGGGGACCGGAGCCGACTGCGCGGCGATCTGCGCGCGCAGGCAGGCCGGGCACCAGCAACCGACGGCCTCGGCAGGAACGGCCAGCGCCGGCGGCAAGGCCGTGCACCAGCAAGGCTCGCTGGCGCCATCGGCCATCGCGCACCCGAATTCGGCGCCGCAGCGCGTACAGATACTCATCGATCAGTTACCAGGAAATGGCATGGAGAACAGCGGGGAAGTCATGTCAGGAGTACAGTACGCATCGGTGCCATAAAATACAACAGGACGCCGTCCCCTCCCAACAAGGTTTACGCTGTTTTTACGACGTTTGCCTGTAAAATCTCGCGACATTCATTTCGGACCCTCCATGAACGCTCAAGTGACCAGCCTGAAGACCGACGACCAACCTGACGACTTGACTGCCGTGTCGACGGCGCTGAAGGCGCAGATCCTGGCCGAGGCGCTTCCGTATATCCGTAACTTCCACGGCAAGACCATCGTCATCAAGTACGGCGGCAACGCCATGACCGAAGAGCGCCTGAAACATGGCTTCGCGCGCGACGTCATCCTGCTCAAGCTGGTGGGCATGAATCCGGTCGTGGTCCACGGCGGCGGCCCGCAGATCGACAATGCGCTGAAAAAGATCGGCAAGCAGGGCACCTTCGTGCAAGGCATGCGCATCACCGACGAAGAAACCATGGAAGTGGTGGAGTGGGTGCTGGGCGGCGAGGTCCAGCAAGACATCGTCATGCTGATCAACCACTACGGCGGCCAGGCAGTGGGCCTGACCGGCAAGGACGGCGGCCTGATCCGTGCACGCCGCATGGCGATGCCTGACAAGGAAAAACCAGGCGAGTTCCTGGACATCGGCTTCGTCGGCGAAATCGAGGCGATCAACCCGGCGGTCGTGAAAGCGCTGCAGGACGACGCCTTTATCCCGATTATCTCGCCGATCGGTTTCGGCCAGGACGGCCAGGCCTACAATATCAACGCCGACGTCGTCGCCGGCAAGATCGCCGAAATCCTGAAGGCCGAGAAGCTGATCATGATGACCAATATCGCCGGCGTGCAGGACAAGTCGGGCAATCTGGTGACCGACCTGTCGGCGCGCGAGATCGACGAGATGTTCGCGGACGGCACGATTTCGGGCGGCATGCTGCCGAAGATCTCGTCGGCGCTGGACGCCGCCAAGTCGGGTGTGAACACGGTCCACATCATCGATGGCCGTATCGAGCACTCTCTGTTGCTGGAAGTCTTGACCGAACAGGCTTTTGGCACTATGATCCGGTCTCACTAAATTTTTTGTGGCAACAAGCCACAGAAAATGATCCGGTGGGCCTATGCCCACCGCGAATCTACCAGCCCTTGTAGCTCAGTGGTAGAGCACTCCCTTGGTAAGGGAGAGGCCACGTGTTCAATCCACGTCAAGGGCACCATTCTTCCCTCCCCCTGTTTTTCTCCCGCTCCATGACCTTGTCATGCGCCGCTGGCATAATCGTGTGTTGCAACCATTGCGCTTCGATTCATCGTGTCCACCTCATCCCTTCAAGCACCGGTCTGGCTGTTCGACCTCGATAACACCCTGCACGACGCGTCGCACGCGATTTTCCCGGCGATCAGCGCCAATATGAACACGTATATCGCGCGCGTGCTCAGCCAGGACGGCGTGCCGGCCACGCAAGCGATGGTCGATGCCGCGCGCCTGGGCTACTGGCGGCGCTACGGCGCCACCCTGCTCGGCATGATCCGCCACCACCAGGTGTGTGCGAAAGATTTCTTGCACCAGACCCACGACATCGGCCCGCTCGACGCCCTGTTGCGCTCGGAGCGCGGCCTGGCGCGCCTGCTGCGCCGCCTGCCGGGCCGCAAGATCCTGCTGACCAATGCGCCGAACAGTTATTCGACCGAGATCGTGCGCCGCCTGAAGCTGCACAACCATTTCTCGCATCACGTGGCGATCGAGCATATGCACGTGCATGGGCAATTGCGCCCCAAGCCGTCGAAGCTGATGTTGCGCCGGCTGCTGCGCAAGCACGGCATCGCGGCCCAGCGCTGCATCCTGGTCGAAGACACGCTGGCCAACCTGCGCACGGCGCGCCAGCTGGGCGTGCGTACCGTTTGGGTCACACAATACCTGCGAATGAGTGACCCGATCGGAAAAGCACCACTGCCGAGGACCTTGAAATGCCCCACTTACGTCAATGTCAAAGTAAAATCCGTGCGGCAACTTCCGACACGGCTGGCAAGGCTGGGCCGCTCCAATAACACACCCTAGGGATCCCATGGCAAGCACCAAGCCAGGCCAGCGCAAGCTGCAAATCCTCCAGGCCCTGGCCTCGATGCTCGAGCAGCCCAAGGGCTAGAAAATCACCACCGCCGCGCTCGCTGCGCGCCTGTCGGTTTCCGAGGCGGCGCTGTACCGCCACTTCGCCAGCAAGGCGCAGATGTACGAGGGCCTGATCGAGTTCATCGAGTCGTCGGTGTTCGGCGTGATCAACCAGATCAGCGAGAAGGAAGAAGGCGGCCTCGACCAGGCGCACACGATGCTGCAGATGCTGCTCGGCTTCGCCGCCAACAACCCGGGCATGACGCGGGTGCTGATCGGCGACGTGCTGGTCAATGAGGACGAGCGCCTGCAGCACCGCATGAACGGGTTCTACGACAAGGTCGAACTGGCTTTCAAGCAGTCGCTGCGTCTCGCGGTCACGCAAGGCCATGGCCAGGAAGCCGATGTCGCCGCGCGCGCCAGCCTGCTGGTGAACTACGTCACCGGCCGCTGGCACCGCTATGCCAAGTCCGGCTTCAAGCTCAATCCGACGGAAGGTACGGCGCTCCAGCTGTCGCTGCTGCTTGCAGCGTAAAATCGGCGGGATGGATACCGGAGAAGTCTTTGCATTATTGGACGACGCGCGCGCCGTGGGCGAAGCGCGCTCGCGCCTGTACAGCGGGCATGCTGGCACACTGAGGTGCGAGGATGGCAGCGGCTGGCCCGCGCTGCTGGCGGCGCTGTCGACGGCGCTGCAGGATGGGCTGCATGCGGTGCCGCTGCTGAGCTATGAACTGGGCGCGCATCTGCAGGGTCTGCCCGCACGGCTGCTCGACGGGCCGCTGGCCCAGGTGCTGCTGTTTGCGCAGTGCGAGACGATGACGGGCGCGCAGGCCGAATCCTGGCTGCAAACCCGCAGCGCCAGCGCCGAGCCGGCAGGCGTGGCGGGCATCCATGCGAATGTGGACGCCGCGCAATTTACCGATGCGATCGCGCGCATCCACGCGTACATCGCGGCCGGCGACACCTACCAGGTCAATTACACCTACCGCCTGCGCTTCGACGCCTTCGGTCCCCTGTTCGCCCTGTACATGCGCCTGCGCGCACGCCAGCCGGTGCCGTATGGCGCGCTGGTGTCGCTGCCGGACGGCGGCGCGCTGCTGTCGTTCTCGCCCGAGCTGTTCGTGCGCCACGACGCCGGCACGCTGCTGGCGCGCCCGATGAAGGGCACGGCGCCGGCCAGCGGCGACGCAGCCATCGACGCCGCACGCGCGCAGGCGCTGGCGCAGGACACCAAGAACCGCGCCGAGAACCTGATGATCGTCGACCTGCTGCGCAACGACCTCGGTCGGGTGGCGCAGACCGGCTCCGTCGAGGTGCCGGCGCTGTTCGAGGTGCAGCGCTACGGCGCCGTGCTGCAGATGACGTCCACCGTGCAGGCGCGCCTGCGCGACGACGCCGGGCTGGCCGCGATCTTCGATGCGCTCTATCCCTGCGGCTCGATCACCGGCGCGCCCAAGCGGCGCACGATGGAGATCATCCACGAGCTCGAGCCCGACGCGCGCGGCATCTATACCGGCGCGATCGGCTGGTTCGATCCGGCGCCGCCCGGCCGCGCATTGGGCGACTTCTGCCTGTCGGTGCCGATCCGGACCCTGGCGCTGGGCGCCCTGCAGGACGGCGTGCGGCGCGGTGAACTCGGGGTCGGCGCCGGCATCGTGTTCGACAGCGAAGCGCGCGCCGAATTCGCCGAGTGCCAGTTGAAAGCGCGCTTCCTCACCGGCCTGGGCAACGAGTTCGAGATCTTCGAGACGATCCGCGCCTCGCGCGAGCATGGCTGCCGCCACCTGGAGCAGCATCTCGACCGCCTGGGCGCATCGTGCGCCTACTTCGGCCATCCGCTGGAGCGCGACGCGGCGCATGCGGCGCTGCTCGACGCCAGCCGGGCGCTGCCATCGGATGGCCTCTACCGCCTGCGCCTGGCCGTCTCACCCACGGGAGAACTGGCCATCACCTCGGGCGCGCTGGCGCCGCTGCAGGAACCGGTGGCGCTGGTGCTGGCGGACACACCGACGCACAGCAACGACGTCTTCCTGCGCCACAAGACGAGCGTGCGCAGCCGCTACGATGCGGCCTGGCGCGCGGCCGAGGCGCAAGGCGCGTTCGACGCCCTGTTCTTCAACGAGAGGGACGAGCTGACCGAGGGGGGGCGCAGCAATGTGTTCGTGCGCTTCGGCCAGGCGTGGTTCACGCCGCCGGTGTCGTGCGGCCTGCTGCCGGGCGTGATGCGCGGCGTGATGCTGACCGCGCCGGCCTGGCATGCGAGCGAACGCGTGATCACGCGCGCGATGCTCGAGGGGGCCGACGACATCGTGGTCTGCAATGCCTTGCGCGGTCCGCTGCGCGCGGTGCTGCCGGGCTGACGCGGTGCGCCGCTGACGTCACGGGGCCAAGGCCATGCCTGCCTGGTGCGCTGCTGCTCCACGGTCACGCCCCGCCCGACTCCCATGTCGTCAACTTTTGCTGGAAGCTTGCCGGTGGAAGGCGGGCGCAACGTGATCGCGCATGCGGTGGAAAGCGCCAGGACTGTCGGGCGGCGGGTCCAGGCTATGCGCCGCCCCGCCAACGCGAGACGGCGTCATACGATTACTCAGAAGCGGTAGCCGACGCCCAGGCCGAACAGCACGGGATCGACCTTCACCTGGCTGGCTTTGGCGCCGCCGACGAACACATCGCTACGGATGTTCACTTTCTTGATGTCGGCATTGATCGACCAGTGGTCGTCCAGGCGCAGGTCCACGCCGGCCTGCAGCGACAGGCCGAAGCTGTCGTTTTCCAGGTCGCCCGCGCCATCGAGCAGCTTCACGCTCGAGATACGGGTGTAGTTCACGCCGGCGCCGACATATGGATTGATGGTCGCGCCCGGCGCGAAGTGGTATTGCATGTTCAGCGTCGGCGGCAGGTGCTTGAAGCTGCCGATCTCGGCGCCGTTCAGGATCACCTGGTGTTTCTGTGGATACGTCAGGATCAGTTCCGCCGCGATGTTCGGCGTGAAGAAATAGCTGATGTCCAGTTCCGGAATCGTCTTGTTGGCGACCTTGATCGTGTCCGCCGCACCCACACCGCCAACCGGGTCCGACTTGTTGTCCGGCTCGATGTGCACCGCACGCGCACGCACCAGCCATGGCGATTCCTGGGCCAGGACTTGCGACGATGCCGCGGCGACCAGCGCCAACAGCAGGGATTTCATCATCGTTTTCATCTTTGCTTACCTTTCGTTGTATGTCATCTGCGACGAAGGTAAGCATATTGATGTGAAGCAAAATAAACTATGATCTACATCAAAATGCCCATGCTATTAGTGTGGTTTATGACGCGTCTATCTCCTGGCTTATATGGCTGACGTGGGATGCGCCGCCTGCCACAGCGGCCATTACAGCGCTTGTTCGATCTTGCCCGTCAGCTGAGGATCCTCGGGCGTGACCTTGCTCGGGAAGTAGTCGAGCACCTTGCCGTCGCGGCCGATCAGGTATTTGGTGAAGTTCCACTTCGGTTCCTGGCCCGTGGCCTTGATCAGCTGGGCATGCAGTGGATTGGCCTGCGCACCCTTGACCGCGCTCTTGGCGAACATCGGGAACTTGACGCCATAGGTGTTGTAGCACAGGTCGGCGATTTCCTTGGCGCTGCCCGGTTCCTGCTGGCCGAAATCGTTCGACGGGAAGCCGAGGATTACCAGGCCGCGTCCACCGTACTTGGCGTAGATCTTTTCCAGGCCCTCGTACTGCTTGGTAAAGCCGCAGTAGCTGGCGGTGTTCACCACCAGCACCACCTTGCCGCTGTACTGGCACAGGTCCTGCGGGGCCTCGTCCTGCAGGCGCTTGAAGCTGTGCTTGAGGATCGCCGGGCATGCTGCCGGGCTCTTGGTAAGGGCCGCGACGGGTGCAGCCTGCGCGCGTGCAGGCTGGGTGACGCTGGCGGCGGCCGTGGCGGCGAGCAGCAAGGCGATGATCTTGATCATGGGATGGGGGGGTGACGGGTTGATGGTGCGACGATTGTAGCGCAGCGGGCACGCCGGCGGCGGTGGCCGGCGCCCTATTTCAGCTTCACGCTTGCAGGCTGCGGTGATCGATCTTGATGCAGTGGTTCATCACCACGTCGAGGCCGGCGGCGCGCGCCAGATCGGCGGCGGCCTGGTTCTCGATGTCCAGTTGCATCCACAGGCAGCGGGCGCGCACCGCGATCGCCTCGCGTGCGATCGGCCCGATGTCTTCGGACTTGCGGAAGCAGTCGACGATGTCGATGTGCTGGCCGCTGCTGGCCAGCGCATCGGCGGCCTCTTGCAGGGTGGCGTACACGGTCTCGCCGTGGATGGTCTGGCCGGCGCAGCTTGGATTGACGGGCAGGATGCGGTAGCCGTTGTGCTGCAAGTAGGCGCCCACTTCGTTGCTGGCGCGCTCAGGCTTGTCGGACATGCCGACGATGGCGACGGTCTTGCTGTCGCGCAGGATCTGGGGGATGGTTCGCATTGGCGGGCTCGATGTTGTGATCGTGGCGATGAGCTTATCAGGTTTGCATGCCGCAAGACGCATGCGGTGCTGGCATTGCCTCCGCAAACATGGAAAGATGACGGCTCATCCACTGCGGCGTATCCCGGACATGATGTCTTTCTTCTACCGCAGCGCGCTCGCCTGCGCGCTGGTGCTGTCTTTCCCCGCCGCGCACGGCGCCGACTCCCTGGCCGATGTGGAGCGCGGCATCGTGCCGGTGGCGGGCTGGGGCGGCACGCCGGCCGACGCCGCCAAGGCGCGCGCGCACAGGATCAGCCACATCACGCTGCACCACCAGGGCGAACCGTTCAAGCCGGGCACGGATCCCGAGGCCTACCTGCGCCGCCTGCAGACCTGGTCGCGCACCGACAAGGGCTGGCTCGACATCCCCTACCACTACGTGATCGACCTCGACGGCCGCATCTATGGCGCGCGCGACATCGCCTATGCGGGCGACACCAATACCGACTACGACCCGAAGGGCCATGCGCTGATCGAGGTGGTGGGCAATTTCGAGGAAGTGGAACCGAACCCGCAGCAGCTCGCCGCGGTGGTCGAGCTGATGGCCATGCTGGCCGCCAAATACCGGGTGTCGCTGGACGAGATCCGGAGCCACCGGGATTATTCGGACCACACCGTGTGCCCGGGCGCGAACCTGTACCGCTACGTGCAGGACGATTATTTCAGGCACAAGGTCGCGCTGCGCCTGGCACAGGAGCAGGCGGCGCGCTGACGCCCCCCGCCCTGTCGAGTCAGTGCTTACTGCGCCGTGGCCCCGCCCGGCTGCAGCGCCGGTGCGTCGGCGATACGCGCACTGCGCGTCACCCGTTCCTCCTGGGTCATCGTCACGAAGGCTGCCTTGCCGCTGGCGCCGGGTTCGAATTCGAACTGCGCCAGCGAATTCGGGATGAAGAAGCCGCTCTGCGAGAACGCCTTCAATGGCACCTGCCGGCCGCTGCCGCGCTGCATGACCAGCTGGCCGTCGCGCACCGTGAAGCTGCGCTTGTCCTCGTTGTCGGTCTGGTATACGCCGGCATACGCCTCGAGCGTCTTCGCGTGCAGCGCAATCGCCTTGTGCTCGCTGAACGGCTTGCCGATCGCCAGCGCCGCCGCCTTCTTGGCCAGCACCTCGGGGTTGGCGTTGCCGCTGTCGGCGTTGGACAGCACGGCCACGAACACCTTCTGCTCCGGCAGGCGCAAGGCGAAGGTACGGAAGCCATTGATGCCGCCGCCATGGTCGACGACCGGCGCGCCCTGCAGCGTGCCGACGCCCCAGCCATAGCCGTAGCCGGTCGACTTCCCGGGACTGAGCGTATACGGCGTGAAGGCCCGCTTCCAGCTGGCCGGCTTGAGCAGCTTGCCGGACGCGATGGCGGCGTCCCACCTGGCCAGGTCGTCGACCGTGGAGACCAGCGAACCGGCCGCATACGGCTGGGTCATGCTGAGGGCCTCGGTGGGACCGAAACCCTTCTCCCTGGCGCTGTAGCCCACCGCGCGCGGCGCCTGCGAACGTTCGAAGCCCTCGAAGGCGGTGTCCTTCATGCCCAGCGGCGTAAAGATGCGCTGCTCCAGGAAGCTGGCGTAGGTCATGCCGGAAACCTTCTCGATGATCGCACCGAGCAGGAAATAGCCGCTGTTATTGTAGGCAAATCTGGTGCCGGGTTCGAACTCGAGCGGATCGTTCTTGAAGCCGTCGATCATCTGCGCGACCGTGAAGTCCTTGGCCATGTTCACGCCATAGTCCGGCTTGCCGGTGTAGCTGGCAATGCCCGAGGTATGGGTCAGCAGGTGCTCGACCGTGATGACCTTGCCCTGGGTAGGATAGTCGGGGAAGAAGCGCGTGATGGGGTCGTTGATGGCCAGCTTGCCTGCATCGGCCAGCATCAGGATCGCCACCGCCGTGAACTGCTTGGTGATCGAGCCCAGGCGCAGCACGGTGCCGGGCGTCAGCGGAACCTTGGCGTCGATGTCGGCCGCACCATAGGCGCGGCGCAATAGCGTCTTGCCGTCCTTGACCACGATGACCGTGGCGCCCGGCTCGCCCGCCTGGTACTGGGATTTGAAGAGTGCATCCAGCTTGGCGGCCAGCGGCTGGGCGGCGGCGGCCTTGGTGGCGGCCTGCTCGGCCTGCGCCAGCGCGGGATTCGACAATAGAACGACCGCAACGGCAACGGCGGAGAGTTTCAGCATGATCGACGACCCTTCTTGATGAGTTGTAATCTTGCTACTGTAGCGCTGCCGTATGGACTGCGGTAAACAATGCGACGAACGGTCGTTTGGACCGATGGACGAAAAAAAAGCAGCCCGCAGGCTGCTTTTTTGTTGTCGAGCTGTCGAAGCTCAACGGCCTTTCGAACGCAGCTTCTGGATCGCCGCCAGCTGCGCGATCGCCGCGGCCATTTCGGCCTGGGCTTTTGCGTAGTCGATGTTCGAATCCTTGTTCAGCATCAGTTCTTCAGCCTGCTTCTTGGCTGCGGTCGCTTTCGCTTCGTCCAGGTCGGCGCCGCGGATCGCGGTGTCGGCCAGCACGGTCACGCCGTTCGGCTGCACTTCGAGGATACCGCCGGCCACGAAGACGAACTCTTCGCCGCCGCCTGCAACCTGGATCCGCACAGCACCCGGGCGGATGC
>Ga0265780_10001190_pt1 | contig 37815 bp, 52 predicted proteins | sample P1T30metagenome_FD_192432 | JGI IMG/M metagenome (GOLD analysis project Ga0265780, IMG submission 192432) | Plant litter microbial communities from East Loma Ridge, Irvine, California - P1 T30 | ecosystem: Environmental > Terrestrial > Plant litter > Unclassified | place: USA: California...
GCAAGCCGGCTCATGAAGGGCACAAAGCAGTAGCCGGCGCGTCAACCGCGCCCGACTGCCCCCCTGCCCTTCTTGGTCAGCAAATCGCTAATCGCTTCCTCCAACAGCGCTTGGACCGTCGTGTTGCCCTCGGCCGCGAGAATGCGGAGTTGTGTGGAAACCTCGGGCGGGAAATGCCCTCCGATGAGCTTGGTCCCTTCCCTGCCCGCTGTCCGCGCGCGCGGCGCCGCCTTCGGTGTCGTGTCGATCGCCGGCACCGGCTCGGGTGCTTCCTTCACGGCGCGGCTCAGAACCGCTTGGAGCGAGTTAACTTTGGCCTTCATTTCTTCGAACCCTTCTTGCGCGGGTTTATCTGTATACGTGCATACTCGTATAGGCGTTGTATTTCCGACGCTGCCGGGCCGCTCGGCTCGAATTCCTGCACCGCGAGGCCTGCGGCCTGCGCTCGGAAGAACGCTTTGCGGTTGCCGATCGTCACCGGGCAGACGGTCGCGCCGAGCTGCTCGATAGCGGCGATCGCGTCGGTCGTTTCCTGCCCCTGAGGCGGTACGAAAGTGAGGACGACGGCGGCAGGCTTATCGAGCTGCTTCACGACATCGAGCGTGTGCGTCATCGACATCGTATCGAACACAGCGGTCTTTGTCGGGATCAGCACAAGGTCGGAATGTTGTGCGGCCTGATAGGCGACATCGCGCGCGACAGCGGCCCCGTCGATGATGACGAGATCGGTGCCCTCCTTCTCGCAGGCTGCGATGATCGCGCCCAGCCGCACCGCTTGGATAGAGACAACTGCCGGCGTCTCGGCATCGCGCACGTCGCTCCAAAACGCTGCGGTCGCCTGCGGATCGAGATCGAGGATGGCGACGCTTTGCCCGGCCTGCTCGGCAGCGACGGCAAGACACGTCGCAAGCGTGGTTTTTCCAACGCCTCCCTTTTGGGAGAGGATTGCCAGAACCTTCATTCCTGCCCTTTCGTATAACCCTATAGCTGTATGCGTGTATACGCTGCTACGATTATACGTCTAGCTCGGCATAGCTCAAAAGCGGATGCGCTCAACCTCGTCGAGTGTGATCGCATCCATGCGGCGATCGTAGAGCTGTGTCGTACGCGGGGACGCGTGGTTCGCCATATGCTGCGCCTGTTCCAGCGTGCCGCCAGCCCCTCGGAAGATGGTAATCCCGGTCGCGCGGAAGCTATGCGCACCGATCTTGGTGCGAATGCCGGTTGCCTTCGCGCGGCGCTGGATCATCGCGAATACCGACTGTTGCGGCATGGCGGTTCCGCTGAGCGCGCCAGTGCCGCGCGCGATCGTCTGGAACAGCGGGGCGCGGGGCCGATCCATTAGGCGGCATTCGTCCATGTACGCGATCAGCCATTCCTCAAGCCGGTGATGGCATGGCATATCGTGCAGCTTGCCGCCTTTCTCATGAAGGCGGACCCACAAGCGACGGCCCTGCACATAGGCATCCTCGACCTTCATGCCGGTCGCGGCACCCACGCGCGCGAAGGTGTAGACCATGAGGCCGATCAACGCGCGATCGCGCAGGCCGATCGGCGTCGATACGTCGATCGCCGCAATGATATCGTGCATCTCCTCGGGGGAGAGGGCAGGCGTCTTGCCGCGCTTGGTGCTGTAGCTCGGGCCGCGTACCGATGCGGCCGGGTTATGCGGCACGATCTGCCCGACGACCAGCCAATCGAACAGGCTGCGGATTCCGGCGAGCTGTTGCTTGACGGTCGGCGCCGACAGGGTGCGGCCTTGCAGCTCGATCCAACTGGCGACGTGGATCGGCGCGATCGCGGCGAGCTCGGCGACGCCGGCGCCCTCGCACCACGCGAGGAAGTCCCGCACCGCGTTGGTATAGGCGCGCCGCGTGTTCGGGTTGCGGATCGAGACGGCGAAGAATTCGAGGAAGCGCACACGCGCGCGATCGCCGGCAGTATCGACCAGCGCGGGAAGGGTGAGGGCAGGGGAGGCGAGGGCAGGAACGGTCATTGCGGCCCTAGCACGAACACAAGTCGTCCGGACTCGGCCTTGGCAGCATATATGACGCCGTTGTCGTTCCGCGCATTGTCGAAAAAGTGAGACGCGCCGCCCATCCGTTCTAGGATGTCTGGCCCGACTTCTACGCTTTCCAAGCGGATGCCTGCGGCCGAGGCCTCTCGCGCAACCGTTTCAGATGTAGCTCGGACATCCTCAATGGACCAATCCGAGGCATCAACCCCCGTGAACGCACCTCGCCCGAACTCCCGGTTGAGGACACCCAGACTGACGACAAGCTGGACTAGCTCCATATTTACGCCTTGGAATTTCATCGCGCCCTCGCTCATCGGTTAGACCGTTCCGCCTTCCACACTTTGAACGCCTCGGCGTGTGTTCGACACAGATCCTTACCGGGAGCCGGTGACGTTGTGCAAACGGTGCAGACCGGCTTGTCACAGGTGCCGGTCTTCTTCCCCGGCACCTTCCAATCACAGACAAGGTACGCCCAACGCCCGCACGCGCATCGCGGTTGACTCGCCGTGGTGCAGACGATCGCGGCGCGGCCGTCTGACATCGAGACGTGTTCGCAAGCCATCTTACGCGTATACATCCTTCCCACGGGTGGCCGCCTTCGCGCGTCTCTTCGCGGCTGCGGCCTGCCATCGCTTGCCGGCAGGCGATGCGAAGAACACGTCGGAATGCGGGTTTTCCTGTACTCGGGGCATGGCCGACAGGGAGCGGGCACGCTGAGCGGCTGTCATGCCGCATCGCGTTCCAGAGCGGCGATCGTCGCAGCCCGGCGCGCGTATGTGGGATCGACTACCTCGCCGCCCTTTTGCGCATGCCACGACAGTCGGCCGTGTTTGATCCAATCTGCCGGCAGCTCGAACAGCCCGAAGCGCAAGCACGGCTCGATGTCGCGGGGATGCTCGGCGAGGTAGGAGATCATCGCACCGGCGGTTTCCATGCCGCCTACGCCGGCCTGCGCGGCGAACGTCTCGGCGATATGAGCGATACGCTCGATCACGACGCGGGCGGCTTCGAAGTCGAGATTATCGAGGCTCATGGCTGCGCCCCAAGCGTGGTGTCGATCAGATCTACAACCGTTTCTGCCGGCCGCGTGGCGTCGCACCATAGCGTGTCCTTCGCCGCCTGGACGATCGCGGCGCGCGATTGTTGGAGCGCTAGCGTCAGATCGCCCACCTTGTTCAACAGGTCGGTGACGATCTCGACCGGGCTATCTGCCGGCGTCCAGCCAGCGAGCGGCCCGCCCGGCCTTGCCACATCGGAAATTACCTCGAGCAATTCGCGGCCGACACCCGCCATGTCGCGGACCTCGGCCAGTGCGGTCGTATAGCCCTGTTCCTTCCATGTCGGCGCGGCGTCCTCGATCGTGGCGAGGATATCGGCCATGTCGCTCGCAGGAATGGTGTCAGCCTTCGGCGTGACCGGAGCGAATGAGATCGGTTTCAGGCCGCGAAAGCTATTCGATATGCCTTCGACCGCACGGCGCAGCTTCTCAACTTGCTCCGGTGGTATAGGCGGTATCTCGATCGTCATAGTCTGTTTGATCTTCGACCGCTCCGCACTCACGCCAGCGCTGGTTTCAGCGCTCTCTTTGCACGCGGTCGATACGGCTTCCATCGCGCAAGCCTTGCCGAAGATCAGATTACTATCGCGGATCAAGCCGATCCCAAAATCGCGCATCTGCGCAGTCATCTTCTCGCGCGTGCTGGCGGCGATCCGGTCGCCATACTGCTCTAGCGTCTCCCCCATCTTCAACCTTCCCCCTCAATGATTGTCCATTCGAGAATAGACCCGCCACAGCCCGCAGTCGGGTGATGGTGGCGGGATGGCGCGCGCAGAAACCCTTCGCGCTGCAACGTCCGCAACTCGCGCCGAGATCGATCTAAGTCCCAGCCAAACCGCTTGCTGACATTGTCTGTGTTCACCGTTCCCCCGATGCGCCGGATGAAGGCGATTAGGGTTTCGCTACCGATCGTAACGACGTTGCTCGATCGCTGTGTTGCTGCCGCCATACACTCGCTGGCATCGCCAGCCCCTTCATTAGTGTGATAATGTCCTTTATCACATATACGACTGCCCGCAAACACACCGGAGGAATGGACGGCCGAAAAGCGCGCATAGCAACGTTATGCATGCTGTAATTTATTGCGGTTTAGAGAAGGCCTCCCCTACATGGGGGTTCCCCTGCAAAGGGGGTTAGCGGCGCCACGTTCGCGTGGTTTGTCCGTCAACTGGAAGTGAGGTGAGAACTACAGTGGAATTCGTTGTCGCTACCGTCCTCGGGGTGGCGCAGATCATTTTAGCCGTGCTTGCATTGCGCAAGTAAGCTGAGGGTCTGTCCCGATGGTGGGTAGGGGGATCGGTCTGGCAGCCGGTCCCCCGAACTGCCCCAGAAACGATGGAGCCCCGGCGCACTGGCATGGCCGGGGCTCTGATCGGTGAGATGACCTAACAGTCTCCTCGTCGTCGCCTCTGTAATCTAACGAACCATGCGTTAAATTTCAACTATCTCCGGCCACACGGGAAATAAGGGCTTAGCTCGCGCCCAAATTGGTCTAAGATACGTGTATACACGTATGCGTGTCAGCGCTCGAAATGCGCTGCCAGCATGTTCAACACCATCGTCTGATCGGCCGAGCTGAGGCCGAGCAGCACGCGCCGCGCATAGCGGATTTCCTTCGCGCCCGGTGCTGGCCGATCGCGCTTGCCGTCTTGGTGGATGGAGGCGATGCGCGAGGCCGCGCCGGAGAAGCCAACCCATGCCTCATTGGCGTCGCCGCCCGACTTTAGGAATCGCGTCGTCGAGAGCTTCTGAAACATGCGCTTCTGCCGTAGCCGGCCGACCCGCTGCATTTGCCCCGTCACGCCGGTTTCGCCGGCATCGAGCGGGAGGAACCGAACGATGCGATCCCAACGGAAGGTTCGCACTGCGCCCTTGGTGCTATCCCAGCCGGCGAACTCGGCGCCGCGATGCACCCATGAGCGCACAAGCACGAGACGCGGATCGGCCGCGCCCTTGGGGTATAGGAATTTGAGGGGATGCGCGCCGGGCTTGTCGGCCGTGCGCTCCCTACGCGGTGCGAACTTCTCGCCATCCGGCTCTTCCTGCCGCTGGATTCGCGTGCGCTGGCTGGACTGCACCGCGCGCGCGATCGACGTGAGCAGCTTGCGCCGCTCGGCATTCGCGACGCGCCGGAGCATGGAGCTTGCCAGCTTCTCGATCTCGGCGAAATCGTCGCTCATTGCGCGGTGTCGGGGATGACGAGCTGCATCCCGCTCACAAGATCCTTGACGATCAGGCGGGCGACGGAGGTGTCGGCCGGGATGCCGGGGAAACGATCGGACATCGCCGCGTCGATCTTGTGCGTGACCTTCCAGTTACCGCCTTCGCGGTTCACGATCACGCGCTCGGTAAGCTCGATCGAAACCTCGATATCCATCGCGTTCGTGTCGAGCAGGTCCATTTCGAAGCCGAAGGCGTCGCCATTGGCCTGCCGCGTGATCTCGGTTTGGTTCTCGGTCGCCCATGCCACCAATGGCACAAAGATGAGATCGGGATCGCCGGCGAAGTCCTGAACCATGAGCGTCGCCGTATAGCGATACTCGAAAGACATGGTTGCGCCCGACACCGCACCGATCCGGCCCTTGGAGGCGTAGACGGACAGGTTTTCCGGCTTCGTGGCAAGGCCGGGCACGGTCTGCATCAGGAGCGCGCGAAGCGCCTCCAACTTCCTCACGGCTTGGGCGCCGGGCAGGCGTCGGGCTTCTCCCACGCGATCAGGCGGCCGAGCTGATCGGATACCGCACGGAAGGCACCGGCAAGCCGGATGATGGCGGCGCGGACCTCGGGGCCGATCGTCGCGGTTTCGTCCTGGGGGAAGCCTGCCGGCGCCGTGGGGCAGGCCAACAGCTCGGCCGGGGGCGTATCCTTCACGACGACAGCGGCAGGCGGCGCGGGCGGCAGGGATTCAACGTGCGGGTGCGTGCAGCCCGCCAGTGCCATTGAGAGAAGCGAACCAACCGCCACCAACTTGATTATCCGAACCGATCGCATCGTTTGCTTTCTCCATTGAAGCCGCTGCGGATTTCGCCGCGGCTGAATTCGTCTCGGCCTGCGCGGCATCGCGCGCGGCCTTCGTGTCGCGCTCCTTGGCCGCTTGCGCGAGGATGGTGGCGGTTTGGATCGCGGTGTTGCGCTCTTCGCCGGCGAGCTGCGCGACGCGCGCCTGACAGAGCGCGCCGGGCTTCGCCTTGCCGTTCGCGCCCGCGTAGGGCGAACCGGCAGACGCACACGCCGTCTCGATCCAGTGGTTGAGCGTGGCGATTTGGCCGTCGCGATCGTGGCGGCCGATCGCGCCCCATGCGTAGAGGGCCGCGCCCGCGATGGAGAGGGCGAAGAACACCGCTTCCTTGCGGTGCCCTTCAAGGAACGACAGCACGGCACCGCCATATTTCACGGCGAGCGCCGCGAGTCCGGCGCCGGGCACCAGCGCGGCGAGGGCGGACGTGAGCATATGCGCGGAGATCCACGCGAGCAGGGTGGCAATCATGCCGAAGGGCTCCGATCGAGAACACGGTTGCGGATTTGGCCGAAGATGAAGGCGCCTTGGCTGGGGTTGGCCTCAACCAGCTCGACGTAGCGAACGCCCTGCATGTCGTTGATCATCTCGACCAACACGGCTTCGCCGTCCTGCGCCTTGCGCTGCACCATGTAGCTATCCAGAACGACAAGCGTACCGGAGCCGATCACGCCGTCACACACGACCGGCAAGGCCGTGAGGACGTGGAGCGCGCGTTGCAGGAACTTCGCAGCGGCGACGACGCCCATGTTAACGCCGGTGTCGAACAGCTCGCCGGCGACGTGCGGGACACGCTGCGCGACCCGATCGAAGCCGGGGCCGGTCCAATAGCTCTTGAGATAGATCGAGCGCGCCAGCGCGATCGGTAAGACACGCATGTCGCCGGCGTATCCATTGGCGCGTGCTACGGCTTGCGTGATGCCGTAGCGGGTCGGGCCGCCCCGGTCTGAGGGATTGTCGACGTAACCGCCTTCGCGGACGATCAGCGCCTCGATTTGCTGGGCGGGTGTCATTCGGCGTCCGCCTTCGCGAGACCGACCTTGGCGAGCAGCCGGCTGGGCAGGCCGCCAGCCGAACTGACGGCGCTGGCAATGAAGGCCGGCGTTGCCCGGAACGCGACCATTGCGACCATGAAGCCGATCGACTGATTGACGAACGGATCGAGGTGGAAGACGGCCGACATGCCGCCAGTGACGTAGTAGGACACACAGATGCCCACGACCCATTGGATGAGCCGCTGCCCCCATGACAGGCCGCTCTCCCATACCTGAGCGATGGCAGACCCGATCGCGGGCGCGGCGAGCGCGCCGGCTGCGGTGGTGAGGAAGTGGAGAATATCGTCAAGCGGCTTGGTCACAGGGTCAATCCCAAAGCTGGATCAGGGGAAGGGCGGTTTGCGTGGGCGTCGTGTCGGCCGGGACGTTGACGACGGTTCCCAAGGGCAGGGTGGCGCCAAGCGCGGCGATGCCGGGGTTCAGATCGAGGACGCCGGCGACGTCGTTCGGCCCCAATCCGCGCTCGCGCCACAGCAACAGCTCAAGCGTGTCACCTTGCAGCGCGACCAGCGGGACGGTTGCGGCCATCAGCGGCGCCGGAAGCCCCGGCCGAAATACGACGGGCGGGCATAGGGCCGGACATAGGTGGTGCGGTTGATGATCGTGGTGTGGTGATAGCTTCCGCCATGAAAGCCGCCCGAAAGCGCATGCCCGAGCATCATGCCGGTGAGCATGGAGGTGGATGGATCGGGCTGCGCGACGACGACGGGCACGACCTCGGCCGCGACGGCAGGGCTGTAGGAACGATCGGCATAGACGACGGGTTCGCCACAGGCGGCAAGGGAGACGCATGCAGCGGCGAGGATGGAGACGATCAGGACTTTGCGCATCTTGTGGGCTTTCGTGGAGAGGATCAGATCAGGTCGATTGTGGTTCGCGGTTTGCCGAGCATGTCGCGGATTGCGTGGACTCGATCGCGGCGCAGCTCGGGAATTGAGGGATCGAGATCGGAGACGGCGCGCTGCCCGGCGCCGGTCAAATCCGTCTCGCGCTGCCCCTCGATCAAGAGGGCACGCACCTCGGACCCGACGGCGCGGCGGTAGAGGACGGTGAGCCGGCTTTCGCCACCCAACGTCTTCGCCGGCACCGCGCCAAGGCTGGTGAAGCCGGCCGCCTGTTGGCATTCCGCCCAAGCGGTAAGGCTCTCGTCATCGTTCACCGCGACCAGCGCGAACAACGCCGCCTCGCGGAGCCGCTGCGCGGTGACGGCATCGCGGATGCGATACTGATCGCGCAGGGCCTTTAGATCGATGTCCGGAAACCATCCGTCGTTCGCCAACGGCTCGTCGACCGGCTGGGGCACGAAGGGCGCTTGGCTGTAGGCGTCAGCGGGATCGAGGCCCTGAGGGATCGGGATGGTGCTGGTCATCTGGAATTCCGGAAAAACATGGGGGTGGAGATCGGTGCTAAGGCGGCCCTGAAACCCGGAGGCTTGCTCCCGCTTGCGAGCGAACTGCCCCCATGACGCCGGGGGGCGAGCTGGTTAGCTGCGGCGCGTGCGCAGCCGCTTGACGAAGGCCACGAAGCGGGCCGCGATCGGCGCGAGCTTGGCTTTGGCCTTGTCGGCGAGGGACTCGACTGGAAGCGAAGGTTCCCATGATCGTGGCGTAAACGCGAGCATGAAAAGGCACACGTAAAGCACGGTGAGGATCAGATAGACCGAGTTGAGTAGGAAGATCATGCGGGCCTCTTGGGCTTGGGGGAAGCCTTCGCCTTTGGCGGCTGGGGCGGGGAAACGGGCTTGGTCGCGGCCTCTTCGGCACGCACGACCTGGCGCAATTTGGTCGACACGCCGGAGCGCGGATTGAGGCGCTGGGCTTCGGTGAGGGCGGCGATCGCGCGCTTGCGCATGTCGCTGCCCTCGGCCGTGTCGCCGGCCGCGTACGCGAGCGCGGTGCCGATCGCCTTCGCCATCTTGGCGCGAATGGGGTCGTGCATGTCCGCGAACGCGGTCAGCTCTTCGACTTCAAGCAAGAGATCGAGCGGGAACAGGTCGCCGAGCTGCTGCATGGCGATCGCCACCTCGGCGACCTCTTCCGCGATCCATGACGGCGCATCCCGCTCATAGCGGGCCGGCATCGGCAGCTTGTGGCGCAGAACATAGCGCACCATCGGCATCGCCGCGTCGAAGTCGCGCACGTCGATTTGCCACACCATGAGCGTCGGCATGATCTCGTCACCGACGATCGCGACATCGCCGTCGAGCAGGCCCGCAACCCATGCGGCATATTCGGGGAGCATCCGGCGCTTGGCCGCGACTTTGCGATCGGTCGCCTTGATCTGTTTCAGCGCCATCAAGTCGTGCTTGAGGCGGGCTTTCATCAGGCGATTGGCGTTGTCGGCCGCGTCGGAACGCGGGGCAGTAGGCCGGGCGGAGGGGGAAAGGGGGGAAACCCCTCCGCCCGGCACGCCATGAGCTGCCGTCGTCACCGTGCCAGCCGCTTTCTGGGCAAGGGTGCGCTGCATATGTGCGAGGACAAGGCTCATGGGCGTTCTATTCCGTGGGATTGGGTGGTGTGGCGGGCCGCGCTGGGGAGGGGACGCGGCCCGCCAGCGATCAGGCCAGACCCGGTTCCTGATCGACTTCCTCGATCGGCGCGATCTCGCCGACCGGATCGCCAACGACGATGTTTTCGAGGAAGACGATCTTGCCGTAATCCTCGATCACGTAATCGACGTTCTCGCTCTCGTAGTTCGCGATCTGGTCATAATCCGGCTCGTCGCGGAGCAGGCGGCGCGACGCGCCGAGCTGGATGTAGATCGCGAGGTTCTTGAACGACGTAATCATGATCGCGTTGGCCGGGAAATGCGGCACCTGATAGGTGGGCTTACCCCCGATCGTGTCGGCGCCGATCATGATGTCGGCCGCCAGCTTCTTGCGCGGATCGTCACCGGCGCCGGTGTAGATCGAGAACGACCGCTTGCCCGCCAGCCCGGCGCCGAGGATCACGACGAGATCGGTGGACGTACGCACGCGCTCATCGAGCGCCTGCAAGGCATCGACCACCATCGCGTCGAGGTTGACGTAATCGCCGGTGCCATCCGCCTTGACGATGATCGAGCCGGCATGCGTGACGACGCCGGCACCGTTCTTGACCTGCGGATCTTTCACGCCGGCCGAGAAAACGCGCTCCGGCGCGTCTTCGCGAAGGTGCTGAATCCAACCCTTGTTGAGATCCTGCAACAGCGGGTACGTCTCGGGATCGGTGTTGTCGGCGACGTGGGTTCCGTGCCAGCCGCAGATAATCTTATCCAGCGCCTGCTGTTGCAGGATCGCATTCCGCAGGATCTGCTGGAAGTCGGGCATGTGCGCCCATGCGTCGAGCTTCGCATACGGGAACGCATAGTCGCTATTCTGCTTCTCGCAGCGGTAGCGGTTGAGGCGCGAGAGGCCGGTCGGATCGGTCGGGACGCGCTTGACGCCATTGCCGGTCTTGGTGCGGCTGGCGATCGGCCGCGTGGCGCTGACGCCGAGCTTCTCACCTTCCTGATTGACCGGCGTCTCGATCGAGATGCGCGACAGGAAATCACTCTGCTCGCGCAGCTTGAGGACAACAGTCTGCTGGATGTTGGGCGCGATGGCGAACCGGATCGCGGTGGACGATGCGCTGTTCAACGCGGCGATCTTGGCGGTGAAGCCTTCGAACTTTTCACGGGTTGCGGGGAGCAAGGCGGGAGACTCCAAATAGAGGGCGGCTTGGGGTGGGGGGGTGGGGGGTGGCGGGGAGTGGGGTCGCGGGGCCGATCAGCAATCGGTTTCGTTGGCGGCCGTCGCGCCCTGCTCGCCGGTGGCGAGCGTGCGGCGCGACGGCTTCGGCATCGCGGCGAAATCGGACTCGAGCGCCGTGACCTTCTCCGCGATCGGCGTGATCACGGCGGTAACGCTGGCGATCTGCTCGACCATCGCGGCGCGCAGGGCGGTGAAGCCTTCCGACATCAGCGCCGTGAAAGCGGCCGAACCCTCCGGCGCGACGGGCGGCACAACAGGCGGCGTGACGACGGGCGGGGTGCCGGCGCCGGTGATCTTGCTGGTGAGGCCATTGAGGAACGCCGTGAAGGCGTTGAGCGCCTTGCCCTCGGGCTGCGCGTCGGCTTCGAAGGTGAAGGCGACAGGCTCGGTCGGAACGGAAAAGACGGTGCCGGGCGCGGTGCGCGAGAACTTGAGCGGCTGTGTGCCGATCGAGGCGGGATTGTCGGTGAAGGCGAGGCCGACAAGGCCGGTTTTGCCGGTGCCGGCATAGTCGGGGGTGATCTCGACCGAAGGGAACGGCTTTTGATCCTTCTCCGGCTTGCGCAGCTCGACGAGTTGGGCGTTGCCATCGACCTGCGCGTAGAGCGCGCGGCGCGTCTCGGGCTTGCCGGCGACATTGATCTGATCGTCGCGCGCTTCCACCGCGATCACGCTGCCATAGCCGTTGAACGGCGGTTCCGGGCTATAGCCGGAAATATGCTCGATATTGATCCGGGGCGTGTAGGTATCGAGATCGAACGTCGCGACGATATCGTCGATCATCTTCGGCGTGATCTCGCGTCCATCGCTAACCGTCTGACCGGCCACGAACACGCGGAATAGGCTGCTCTTCGCCATTGCTCTTTTACATTCCCTAGCTTGATGAAGCGGATTGCGTTTCTTCGACGCCTCACCATCGCGGGAATGTTTCGCTGTCTCTACGTAGTCGTGTTGTGCGACGTTTCTCTACAACAGCGCTAAAAGGCGCTTGATCGACTGATTTTTTAGTGTCGGCGCATGGTATTTGCGCCCGAACAAGATCCGGTAATCCCTCCGCTTATGCCGCGCCTGCTCGATCCGCGCAGGCGAGCGCGTAGCCTGTTCTGGCTGGGCTGGGGCATCACGGAAATTGCGGAAGAGCTGGAACAGCTCGGCGTCGTCAACGAAAAGGGCCGGCCGTACCCGCGTGCGACAATCGAGAGCTGGAAACAGCGCGAGCGCTGGGATGACGCGCCCTCGATCCGGCGCATGGAAGATGCGTTGGAAGTGCGCTGGCAAGCGCTGATCCTCAAAGACAAAAAGACTCCGCACGATTTCAAGGAAATCGATCTGCTCGGCCGGCAGGTCGCGACGCTCGCCAAGGTGCGCCGGTTCGAAGAGCCGGGCGGCCATAGCGGCGATCTCAATGACAAGGTGGCGAACCGCAACGCGGGTCCGAAGAAACAGGCCAAGCGCAACTATTTCACGGCCGAGCAAGCGGCCGAGCTGCGCGCCATCTTCGACGATTTCGCCTTCGAATATCAGGCGACGTGGCGCGAGAATATGCATCTGCGCACGAGGATCATCCTCAAGTCGCGGCAGATCGGTGCGACCTATTATTTCGCGTTCGAAGCGCTGATCGACGCGATCGAGACCGGCCGAAACCAGATTTTTCTATCGGCGTCGAAGGCGCAGGCGCACCAATTTAAGAGCTATATCATCGCGTTCGCGCAGATGGTGGGCGTTACGCTCACCGGCGATCCGATGCTCATCACCAGCGCGGTACGCCCGGAGACCGAGGCAGCGGCCGAGATGCACTTTCTCGGCACGAACTTCCGCACCGCGCAGGGCCGGCACGGCAATTTCTATTTCGATGAATTTTTTTGGGTCCACAATTTCGAGGAACTCAACAAAGTCGCCTCGGGCATGGCGATGCACAAGCAGTGGAGAAAAACCTATTTCTCCACGCCATCGACCATCGCGCACCCGGCTTATCCTTTCTGGACAGGCGCGGCCTACAACAAGCGCCGCAAAAAAGCCGATCAGGTCGAGATTGACGTAAGCCATGACGCGCTGGCGGCTGGTCTGCTCTGTGCGGACAACGTGTGGCGTCACATCGTCACCATACACGACGCGATCGCCGGCGGATTCGATAAGGTCGACCTGGAGGAATTGCGCACTGAATATGCGCCTGACGCCTTCGCCAACCTGCTCGAATGCGAATTCGTCGACGACAGCCTGTCCGCGTTCAAATTCAACGATCTCAAGGCGGCGATGGTCGACGCGCTGCTCGATTGGGAGGATATCGACCTCGATAGCGCGCGACCATACGGCAGTCTGCCGGTGTGGGCTGGCTATGATCCTCAGGAAAGCGCGGACGGCGACAATGCCGCGCTCGTCATCGCCGCGCCGCCCACGAAGGTCGGGGGGACGTTCCGCTTGCTTGAGCGTCACCAGCTCAAAGGGCTCGATTTCGAACAACAGGTCGAATTCATCCGCGCCGTCCTTTCCCGCTACACCGTCACCTATCTCGGCATCGACAAAACCGGCGTCGGCGCGGCGGTCTACCAGCTCCTATCCAAAGCCGGCGAGACGATCCGGGGCGTGGTCGCGATCGAATATTCGCTCGAAGTGAAAACCGCGATGGTGATGAAGGCGCAAAACCTGTTTCGGCGCGGTCGTATCGCGTTCGACAACGGGTGGATCGACCTGATTTCGGCGTTCATCGGCATCAAAAAGACCCTCACGACAAGCGGCCGGAACATCACGTTCAAGGCCGGGCGGGGCGGCGACGAAGGCCATGCCGATCTCGCGTGGGCCGCGATGCACATTTTCATCAATGAACCGCTCGACGGCAAGGAAAAGCCGGTCGGCACTATGGAGGTTTTCTAACCGTGAACGATAACGAGTCGGCGATGTCCGATCCCGTGGTTCCGCATCAGTGGGACGCCTTCGAATTCGGCGAGCCGGAGAGCGTGCTTTCGCGCCGCGAGCTGATCGACATGATGGAGATCCAGCGCAACGCGCAATGGTTCGAACCGCCGATATCGCTGGAAGGGCTCGCGCGGTCCTATCTCGCCAGCCCGCACCATGCGAGCGCGATCCAGCTCAAGCGCAACCTGTTGGTCGCGGATTTCGTGCCGTCCCCGCTCATATCGCGCGCGACGTTCTCGGCAGCGGTGCTTGACCTGCTCATTTTCGGAAACTGCTACTTCGAAGAGCGCACCGGGCAGCGTGACACGACGATCGGCTATGACCACGCGCTTGCGAAATACACGCGGCGCGGCACCGCGCCCGATCAATATTGGTGGGTGCCGGGCGCGTCGCCGGCGAGACCGTTTGAGCCGGGCGGCGTGGTGCAGCTCCTACAGCCCGACATCAATCAGGAGGTGTACGGCCTCCCCGAATATCTGAGCGCGCTTCAATCGGCGCTGCTCAATGAGGCGGCGACGCTCTTTCGCCGGCGATATTACAAGAACGGGAGCCATGCCGGTTTCATCCTGTACGCCACGGGCGACTTCGCCGATGGCGATACCGACCGGCTGCGCGATGGTCTGAAACGATCGAAGGGGCCGGGCAATTTCCGCAACCTATTCGTCCATGCGCCCAAGGGCACGGACAACGGGATCAAGATCATCCCCATCGCGCAGCTCGGCGCGGCCGATGAATTCCTTGGGATCAAGGGCGCGACGCGCGACGACGTGTTGGCGGCGCACCGCGTACCGCCCCAGCTTCTCGGCATCGTGCCGGCGCAGGGATCGAGCGGCTTCGGCAATCCGCTACAGGCGGCGGATATGTTCTACGCGATGGAGATCGACCCGCTGCGCACGATCTTCCTCGACATGAACGAACAGGTCGGCCGCGAGGTGATCCGCTTCCGCGAACGCGTCCTGCTCTCGCAACAGGCGAAGCCGGCCGCCTGATCGGTTTACGCTTGGCTACCATCGGTTGACACATAGCGGCGATCGTCAGCGACGGTCGCCGCTTCGCGTTTACACCGCGCCGATCGGCACGCGGTGCAGCTCGGCCGCGCCGGCATAACGCAAAGATCGAGCGGGGAGCGCCGCTTAACGCAAGTAGCATCGCCGCGCGGAAATCGCGGGCGCGACGAGGCACCAATCCCGACCGCGATTCGCGCCCGATATCCGGCCGTATGCGAGGCGATTGATCGCCGCTCGGCCGCGACCGCGCGGCCGCGGTTCCGTGTCGCCCAGATAACCGGCCCGTAGGGGGCGCTGGCGCGCGCCACAGCGCGGGGTCGTGCGAAGCCCCGCTTCGCTGGCGCGGCGCTGTGCGAGGCTTGCAGGCGCCCTAATCGGCCTGTGAAAATCAGGTTCAAACCCAAAATTTCCGGGTTTTCGCGGAAAATCCCGAGGTGCCGCGCCCCCTGAAAACGCGCTATTCCCCCCGCCGCACCCGCGCCCTTTTCGTGTCGGTTTTGATGCAGACCGCAGAAATGATGCAGCCCCGGTAAACCGGGGCGTGATTGCCGGGGTTCCGGCGCTTGCGATGATGCGGTGTGATGCACCCTGAGGGCGCTACGGGCACAATAGGGGGCACCGGGCGGTTGTCAAAGGAAAACGCCGGCCACTGGCGTCCGCACGGATGCCCGGCCCGGCATAGCCGGGGCGCTCTACCTCTCCGCTGCATGGTGCCTTTGGTCGTGTTCGGGGCGTCTCCTAGATCCAATACGTACGCCGGTAGGCGTTCCTTTTCCCTTTAACCCCTTAGGGCCGGTTTGCGCTCGTTCAGTAGATTCGCGCTCTCAGGCAAAAGATGCGGGGATAGGGAGACAGAAAAGAGGCTGTCAGCAAGCTCCCGGTCTGCGACGAGGGTTCGGAACCTCTCCCGTGCCGGCATTGCCTCTAGATCGCGCGCGAGCTTCTGAGCTGCCTTGCGCTCGACCGACTTGCGTAGGGCCTTGCGCTTGCGCTCGCCGCCCGTGAGGTGGTTGATATAGGCGATGGCCTTCTGCGGTAGCGTGAGCTGGTACGCGCTGGTCATCTGCGCCACCTGGGGGCCTGCACCCTCGGCGTCGTCGCGGTCCTCCTTGCGGCGAACCCAATTTATGAAGCCTGCGCCACGAAGTCGGGCGAGTGCATCGGTAACGGCTTGGCGGGAGCGCTTCACCCCGGCCATGATCGTCGCGATCGAGGGTTCAAGCCTTCCGTCTTTGAAATCCACGATGCGATACATGTAGCGTAGCACCTCCAACCCGATATGCCCGATCGGGCCATTCCGCTTGCCCGGTTGCTTGTTCACGCGGTCATATTCCTCGGCCGTGCGGAGCCGCGCGCTTACCGACATCGCCTTGCGGTCGATCGGCTTCCACATCGCCAACGCGCGACGATCGTCAGGATAGACGGAGCCGGGCCGGCAACGAACCTCGGGCTGGCCCGCGCCGGCAAAGGTCATAGCGATGTCGAAGAGTGAGCGTGCGGTCATGGATGGTCCAGCGTGAAGATTAGGCGGGTCGGGTGGCGATTTCGGCGCGCAGGCGGGCCGTCATGGCGTCGCGGCGAGCAGCGAAGGTGCGTTCGTGGCGATCTCGGCCGAGCTTGGCAGCGCGGGCGCGATCGGCGCGGACGGCTTTGGCAGTGTCGATCGCCGGCGATGGATCGGTGGTGGCGATGATCAGGATGACCGTCATGCAGACCCGCGCAGGTTGCTGACGCTTTCAAGGATCACCAATCCGGCTTGGCTCACTCCGCATGGGAGCCAGCCGGCACGCCGGAAGCATTCGCCCGGCCGAGATTGCCGACTGCGGCGGCTTCGCGTCGCGGCCGCATTGACGAAGGTGAAATGGCGCTCGCCCGGCCAGTAGCGATCGGCGATCTCGTCCGCTTCAACGATGAGCGCCGATGATAATTCTGCTCCAACATTGCTGAAAATGAAGCACTCGACGCCCCGTTGCGCGTCCGCCCGGAAGCGCTGGCGTCGCCATCCGAACAGCGCCCGGCGGTCGGGTGAGCTAAGGATAAGTCGCTCGGCCGGGCCACCAAATTGAAGCGTGCCTTTAGCGAGGCGACGTGCGCGCGACTTCGCCGAGGAATAGTGATTGTTGTAGGTCGCAGCCGCGATCGGGTCACCGTCGAGGATAGGCACCCATGTGCCAAGCGGGAGAAGCGCGGTCATGCGGCTTCGAGCAGGGCGATGCCGGTGACATCATCCGGATAGTCGCCGGCGCGCTCCAGCCGCGCTCGGCATCCCGAGATCCAGCGCTTGCGCGTGTCGGCCGGCGCTGCGTCGCGCTTGAGCCACACGAACGCGGAATACGTGGTGGCGCTGCTGGCGGTCGCGCCGGGCTTTGCAGCGAGCGGATCGAGCGCGCCGGCGCGCACCAAGCGGCCCTTGAGCATCACGACGCGTTCGCTGAATTGTAGTTCGTAGCTGGGCGGGTTCGGGAGGAACAGTTCGGCCGCCCGGCCTTGCCCCTCGGCAAAGGAATTGCGGGCGATCACGGCGACGCCGACGCGGCTCAAACGGATCGCGCGTTCAATGAATTCCTGCGCGAGCCGGAACGGCGGGTTGAGGAACGTCCAGTCGGTTTGCTCGAAATGGGCGTCGAGGCCGAACAGATAGTCGTCGACCGCGAAGCCGGCGCCGTAATCGTGAACGTCGCTCGCGATGACGCGGGCGAACGCCTCGCGCAGGGGCCGAACCATGTGCCCGCGATTGGCGCACGGCTCGCGGCAGTCGGATTGCGCCAGATCAAAGCCGAGCGTCGCGAGGAACTCGCAAATCGCGCGCGTCGCCCAAGGCGGTGTAGGAAAATCGTCAAGGCTGTCATGCGCCTCAACCCGGCGCTGCATGACGGCAGTGGAGCGGTTCGCACCTGTCATTCGCGCTCGCCGTCCTCCCAACATGTATCGCAATAGTCATCGAGATCGGATGACGTGCCGCACAGGTGGCAGGGGCCGGCAACGGGGACATGATCGAGGAAGCGGAACGCAATCGTATCCGACCAATCGACGGCAGAGGCGAAGCGCTTGGGCTGCAATCGGATGTCGCCGGAGAGCGCGCCCGTGATGCAGATCAATTCGGGATCGCCCCCGATATCGAGATCAGCACCGGCATCGACACGCACGAACCGCAGCGCGTCGATGTAGAGATCTAGCGGCCAATTCAGACCGTCGGCGTGAATCGTGCGCGAAGATGCCATCGCGATCAGGCTTCGCGCGCCGCAAACGTCGGCGAAACGATGTCGGTCGGATACAGCGTGAGGACGCGCGTTCCGATCACGTCGGCGAGCTGGTCGATCGCGTGCGCGTCGAAGGGGCCTTGCAACTCGGCCGCCATGCTCGCGCGGCCCAACTCATAGGCGACGACAGCAGCGATCGTGCGCTTGGTGAAATCGACCGTGAGCGGACACAGATCGGCGGCGGAGGGGAAGGGGGCGGGATCAGCCACGAAAACCCGCCTCGCGTGCCGTCTGAGGCAGCGCCCTTGCGAGCAGCGTGACCAACACGCGATCGGCGCGCATGATGACGTAGCCGGCATCCGCCATCGCCTTGCGGATCGCATCGGGCACCCCCCGGCCGGCGTCGGGCACCGGCCGGGACAGATCGGCGATTACTGCGTCGGCGATCGCACGGGCGAGCTTGGGATCGCGCGACGCTCCCTCGAAACCGGCGTTGAACACCGGCTCCGGGATCGCACGCGCGAGCGCCTTCGTGACGGCCTCCATCACAGCCACAGCGCGTTCTTGTAGGTTTCGAGCAGCATTTCCGCTTCGTCGCGGTGATGCTTCTCCATGCGGCGCAGGCGGACGATCGTGCGGATCGTTTTCACGTCGAAACCGGTCGATTTGGCTTCGCCGTACACGTCTTTCTTGTCGTCCTTGAGGCCCTTTTCCTCTTCCTCAAGGCGCTCGATGCGCTCGATCAACAGACGAAGTTGCTCGGCGGAAATGTTGTCGCTCATGGGGTCAGGCTCCAAAGACAGAGAGAATGCCGACGTGCGTCGTCAGGGCGTCGATCGCGGCTGCGATCGGAACGGCGGTCGCCATGCCGGCGACGGCGATCAGGCAATGCGCGGCGAAGCTCGGCACGCTGGCGCGCGGGCGGCGCGTGGCCGAGCGCGGGAACGCGCCGGTGGGAACTGTGGCGGAAATCATCGTGGTTCCTTTCTTCGGTGTCAGTGGAAGCGGGGCGATGCCGGCTCGGCCGTGAGGGCGCGGAAGCGGGCGGGATCGACCGGAAAGGCCTTGGCGAGCCGATCGAGGAAGTTTTGCGAGGGGACGTGCCGGCCCTGCTCGACCAGATCGAGCGTCAGCCCTTGCAGCTTGGCGTTGAGCGGGTTGAGCGCGACACGCGCGCCGGCCTGCTCGATCGACAGCCCCGCGCGTTCGCGGCATTCGCGCACGTATGCGCCGGCATGGGCGGTAGCTTTGGCGGTGGTGATCACGATCACCGCCCCAAACGGCGCGCGAGGCCGCGAATGAGGAAGCCGAGCGCGAGCGGCACCGCGAGCAGCACCATGAGGACGAATGCCGCTGTGCCGATATTGGCATTGTGAAGGTTGCGGGGGGTCATGCGGACCTCTCGGATCAATGGAAAAGATCAGGCTGGGGCGGCGGGTTGGCCGCGCCATCGGTCGGGAGCTTGCGGAGGTTCTGGTTGCCGATCGGGAGCAGCACCCTCGGGTTTTGCTTCTTGCTCGGCCGAACGATGTGCGAGACCATGACCTGTGCGACGAAGCTGCAATCGCAGTCGTCATCCGTGCAGACGAGCCGGATTTCGCGCATGGTTTCCGTGATCTGCAAGCTGGTGCGGACCATCGCCTTCGTGTTGCAAACGGGACAGGCGATGCCCGGCAGGCGCTCGCGGCGAATGACTTTCAAGCTGTAGCTTCCTTGAGGCTCGCGAGTACCTGCCGCGACAGCTCGGCGAGCGACGTGATGCCCTCGCTGATTTCGCGGTGCGCAGTGCGGTGCTGCTCTTCGGTCGCGTCGGGGCCGAGCGCGCAGGCGGCGGCGATCGCCTCGCCACACTCGCGCGCAGCATCGGCGAGCGCGGGGCGAAGATCGTCGGGGCAGGGGCGTTCGTCCGCGATCGCGGCAAGCATTTCTTCATAGGCGTCGAAAATGGGCGGGTGTTTCCCGCCAGCCTGAATAAAGGCGGCATCGAGTGTCAGACAGTCCCGAACAGATGGAATGTAATCCGAACCCTCTTCCATCCAAAAGTAGACACGTCGCTCCGACTTACCGACTAAAGCGGCCATCTTCTTCGCGCCCAATAGCGTCTTGATACGCTCTACCGCCGCAGGAAAACCTTTGATCGCTTTAGGCTTCGCCATCGTTGCCCCCTGTACTATTCATTTGTTGGTTGCTTCTGGTCAGATTTTTCGTTGAATTTGATCGTGACTTGGGAACAACGATCGTTAGGGTTTGTTTTTGAGGGAGGGTGTCCCCCCGAGTCGTTCGTCGATGTCGGGGAGATCGCCGTCTTTCAGACCGAGCATGACGGCGATGCGGTGGGATTGTCCGCGCACGCAGGACCGTCGACCGGATAGGATTTCGTGAACTAGCTTGATGGAGAACCCGTTGCGCCTTGCCCAATCGGACATGTTCGCCCCTGAGCGCGCGATCGAAGCGTTCAAGTCCGCTACGCGCTTAGGATCGAGCCCTTTGCGCTTGGACGCGGCTGCATCGGACCTTTCTGGCCCTGAAACATCATCCTGCGAGACTTTCGACCCCGACATGTGGCATGCTCGTTTTGTGGAAACGTGTGGCAATGCTACACACATTCGTATGGTTCGGCAAGGGGCGGGCACACATTTGTCTAGCGTAGGCGAGCGATTGCGCGCGGAGCGGCTGCGTCTCGGGCTTAATCAGGCCGAAATGGCCGCGCTCGGCGGCGTTTCTCCGAACTCCCAGATCAACTATGAAGGCAACAAGCGTTCGCCTGACACGGATTACCTCGTCCAGCTCGCATCGAGTCGCGTCGACGTTGGATTTATCGTCACTGGCGAGCCATCTGGCGCAAAACTCGGCGCCGAAGAACAGCGCCTTATTGCACTCTTCCGTAGTGCTGGCCCCGATGAACGGCAGAAAATCTTGCGGATGCTCTCTGCGTTTATCGGTGAAGCTGATCAGGCCCGCCCGAAACCGTCTGAGCTGCTCCCCGAACACGCGCTGTTGCACGAAATGTTCAGCACGCTTCTGCTCGCCGTTGACTTGAGCGAAGGCAAGGAAGTGATCGCCGATTACCTCGCCACCACGCTTCAATCTGGCATGGAGGTGGTCGAAGACCCACGATGGATCGTCCCGCCTGCGGAAGATGCTAGCGAGCGCAGTGAGGAAGCCCCAGCGCGCAAGCGCGCCTGATCGTGTCTGCGGCGGCCTATCCAGCCGCGCGCAGCTCAACAACATTCGCTCCACCTTGGACCCAAGGCATCGCAAGCCGTCCTTGAGAACGAAGTCGATCGGCACGCGACTGCGCATCGCGTAGCTTCTGCGCAAGCGCGACCGATGCACTATCGGCCATTTCCGCCCTAATCGTTTCCACAGTTTCACACACTTTGATGTATGTGGTTCTGAGTATCGCACACCTAGCAACACAGTTCTTGCAGGAAAGCATGCACCATGCTTCCCCTATCCCCAACGCAGCCCCGCCCAAACCACCGCCCCCGACAGCTAAACTTAACACTGATATCCAGAATGTTAGTGATACTACGCTTAGGTGATTGCGTCGTTTTACTTCGATAGTGGATGTAAACGCTATACATCGGTTCTTTTCATCCCGCCACTAGCCTTTTCGGGCTTCGACTGCCGGCATTCCCCGGCGCGACTCGAATGGGCTGCTCTTATCCCGTTTGTTCCTTGTTTGTTCTCATATGCCGTTTTGCGTCCTGTAGGAAAGAGGGTAAAGCGCGCGGAGAAAAATGGGGCGGGCATGGCAGATCAGGGACGCGCACGACGGCAGAAATGGTCGGAGTTTGCGCCGTGGCAAAAGGCTACGTCAGTTGGGTGCGGTGGCCTGATGGCGTTGGCGATAGCCATTTTTGTCATCGGCATTGTCTCAGCCGTTCTTCCGTCCACGCCCGCACCGGCGCCGACAAGCATACGCACGGTCGATAGGTCGATCACACGGATCGAGCGCGACGGCGAGCAGCTCTGGATTTTCTCGACACTGCCCGAAGCCGTAACCGGCGATCAGGGGTATCTCATCAGCGCGGCGGACGTGAGTGCGCGGATCGGCAAGGGTGTGAAAGCCGAGCTTGCCGGCGCGCCGAAAAACCTGTCCGGGATCAATATCAAATTCCGGGTGCCGGGCGCAGACCGTCTCGGGAACCCCGGCACGGCCAATTTCATGACGATCGAATATCCGGCGAGTGATCTTCGCGCCGCAAACTACAAGGGACTTGAGCCGCTTGGTGTTCTCAACCTTGCTTCGTCCGTTTCCATCTATCCCAGCAAGGATGTGCGGGATTTCTGCAAAGGCGGTGGGCTGGACGATTTTTGCGCGAAGGCGCTTCGTTAAGGGCTACTTCCGCGGTTCTAGCGAGATCGCCGATACGAACCCCTGCGCCTCGATCCTGTGCGCGACCTCGGAGATCAGCCAGGGCGTCGCGTCGATCTCGGCCTTGAAGCCCTGCACCGTCACCGGGCGCTCAATCGACAGCTCGGCGACGCCGTAAGCTGCGGTGATTTCCAGCTTCGCCGGCTGGCGCCCAGCTCGGCCGAGCGCGGCCTTGGCGGCAGTATCGGCCGCGCCCTTGTTCGCGTAGACCCGTGACAGATGCTTAGCGCCCTTCTTGGTGCCGGCGACAACGCGGACCTTCTTGGCCTCGCCACGATCGTGATAGGATGCCGACACGCCCGTCACTTCCTCGCGCTTGGCAAGCTGGTAATTGTGGCGATCGCCGTCACCCCGCTTGAATGTGAAGGTCGGCAGCGTCTTGCCGCTCGGCGTCTTGCCCGATCCAACCGGGCCGAACAGAAGATTCCCGGCCTTGATCGTCGCCACGCAATCATGCTCGCGCCCTAGCCTGCGGATCAGCGCCGCGTCGCTCTCCCGGCTCTGGTGAACGCTGGCGAGCGGGGTCGCCGCAACATCGTCCGATACCTTGAGCGTCCAGCCGTTGCGCGTCGCGACATCATGCAGAACGGCGGCGATCGTCGTGTCGGTCCAAGCATGTTCGCGCCGGTTGCGGAAATCGCTGGTGGCAGTGAAGTTGGCGGAACGCGCGGTGATCCTGATCGTATCGGGCGGGCCTTCATGGGTCACCTCATCGACCAAGAACGTGCCCTTGTTGACCAGCCCGATCGTCACGTCGGGGCCTGCCTTCCAGCCGATCGCAACGGTGAGGCTCGCGCCGATCGCTGGCAACGCAACGCGCCCATCGGTGTCGTCTATGACGATTTCGAGCTGATCGGCATCGTCACGGCGATCGGTGATCGAGAGCGTGACGAGGCGCGGCCGGATCGAGCCGGTCAAATCCTTCCCGTCGAGCGTGACTTTGAAATCGGGGATGTTGGCGAGCTGGCTCACGCGGCGCGACCTGCCACAGCCTGCGGATCGTCGACGCGGGAAAGGTCGACGCTGAATTCGATCACACGCGGCTCGCCGGTCGGGAAGAACAGCTTGGTGCGCTCATCCAGCGCCTCGATCACGAACGAGCCGATCACGCGGCCAGTGCCGTCCACCAACGGCCATATGCCGCCTGTGTCCGCCATGTCGCGCAGCTCATCGATCGACGCCACGCCATCTTGCAGCTCGGCGATCGCTTGTCCGGAGAGGGTTATCTGATCCTCGCCCGGCCCAACGAACTGATTGGCGTCGCGGGCACCGATCCGCTGCGATCGCGAGTGGCGCCACGTCGCGCGACGGATCATCTCATCGAAAAGCAGTGTGTCGATCGCGAAAACGAACGTGCCGAGGGACATCACGGCCATGACTTACTCCCAATCCTGCGTATCGGTGTAGGACGAGCGCTTTTTCGCGGCCTGCTCGCGCTCGTAGGCCGCCATTTCGGCACGAACGGCTTTGGCGAGATCCTGTGCGCTCTGTCCCGGTTGCTGGTGAATGTGGATCTCGATCGGGCGTGGTGCGGCCGACGCGGCGACCGGCGCCGGCGCGCGCGCGGCTGGTGTCGCAGCGGCAGGCATCGCGGCGCCGATCGCCAATGCAGTGCCAACGCGGCGCGAGAGCGTTCCTATGCGGGTCTGTAGAGGCGCGGCGCGCATCTGTGCCTCCATCGCCCCTGCGACCCGCGCGATGCGCTCTACGGGCGCCCTGCGGCTCGCATCGATGCCATTGGACAGGCCCTCCATCACGAAACCGCCTAGTCCGTGGAAAACACGGGATGGCGAATGGATGCCGAGCTTGGCCTTGAACCATGTGACGACGCTATCGGCCGCGCCCGTGATCGCCTTGTTGACGAACCCGAGCGCGCCGGTGATCCCGCGCACAAGCCCCTGCATCATGGCAAGGCCCGCATCCGACAGGCGCGCCGGCATCGAGCCGCCCAGCCAATTCACCAACGCAGCGAACCCGCGATAGAGTAAGCCGAGCGGAGAGAAGTCGACGAGCAGTCGCGTGATGCCGGCAATGCCGCCTACGGCACCGGCATGGATTTCCGCCCAAACGCCGGCGAAGAACCCCTTCACCGCGCCCCAATTCCGGTAGATCAGGTATATACCGCCCGCGAGCAGGCCAATCGCGGCGACAACCCCGAGGACCGCTGCAATAACCGGCGCACCGAAAGCCGCCATAGCCGTGCCTAGGAACGCGAACGGCGCGGCTAAAGCCGACAGGCCAGCCCCCAACAGGGGCAATAGCGGGACAATCGCGTTGAGCGCCTGAAAGGGGATCAACAGGCCGATCAGGCCGGCGCGCAAGATGAAAAACACGCCGCCCAACGCCGTCAGGCCCCCAAGGCCCGCCACGATCGCTGCGATCCCTTTCACCACGCCGGGATGCGCGCCGGAGAACTCAGATAGCGCCCGCGCGCCCGCACCGAGCTTGATCGCGAGCCGGTTGACGGCCGGAAGCAACGTCGTTCCGACCGTGATCGCTAGATCCTGAAAATTGTTCTTCGCGATCTTGAGCTTCGCAGCCGTGGTGTCGTTCCGGATATTATATTCTTTTTGAACCGACCCGGCATATTCGGTCGCGTTGCCAACCTTCTCCATGCGCTCGCGCAGGCCGCTCAAATTGGCAAGCAGCGGCGCGATCGCCGTGATCGATTCCTTGCCGAACATGTTGCGCAGCTCGGCGACCTGTTGGAACTTGGGCAGGCGCGAAATGCGGGTGAATACGTCGAGGATCGTCCCTCCTGCATCGATCTGCATCGACTTGGCGACAGCGACGGCATCGAGGCCTACGGCCTTATACGCCTTGCGCAGCTTCTTCGTCGCGCTCTCGCCGGCGTTGAACTGGACAAGCACGTTTTTAAGGCCCGTGGCGGACACGTCGGCCGCGACGTGCAGCGACGACAGCGACGATGCCATTGCCGCAATCTGGGCGGCCTGCGCGCCCGCGACACCGCCAAGCGAACCAATCCGCTCAAGCACCTCGTTGATCTCGGCTGGGGAACCGCCAAAATATTTGTTGAGCGTGTTCACCTGATCGCCCAACTCGCGCAGCTTGGGTAGCGGGAGCTGGAACGCCTCCCGCCACGCCATCATGGTCGTTCCCGCCTCTTCCTTGGTAATGTTGAAGGCGACGGCCATCTTGCCCGCCTGCACGGTGAAATCCTCGATCTGCTGACGCTGATCGCGCATCGCCGCGCCATGCTTGTCGCGGCCGACACCGGCCGCTGCGGCTTTCTCCGCCATATCGGCGAATTCGTCGGCCGCGATCGGCATCACTTCCGACAGGCGGACGTAATCCTGCGTCATGCGCTGGATCTCGGGTGACTCCATCTGCGCGACCTTGCGCACGCCCGCCATCTTGTCCTGTAGGTCTACAGCGGCCTCGATCGGCTTTTTCAGCACCTCGACCAGCCCGACGCCCTCGCCGACCATCATGGCGCCGGTCGCGAACGAATTGGTCGCGCGGTGCGTGCCGCGATTGAGGATATCGCTACCAGCTCGTAGCCGGGCCATGCGGCTCGCGGCGCGCGCGGCGCGCTCAGACTGAGTGGTCTGCCTCTCGATCGCGGCGGCTGCGCGCGTAGCCTCTTCCCGAAGCCGGCGTTCATGGTTGGCAAGGTTGCGTGTGCTGACGCCGGCGTCGCTTAGCGATCGCCGCATCTTCTCCAACGCCTGACTCTCGCGGTCGTGCTGGTCACTGAGCTGCTTCCCCTGCCGCTTCGCCGCCTCGAAATCGCGGGTGAGCTTTTTGGTGGGATTGCTGGTCTGACTGATCTTCTGCGCTAGCTCGCGGATGCGGGCTTGCGTCTTTGCCATCTGCTGTTCGGTGTCGCGGAGGCTGCTTTTCATCTCGCGAAAGCGGCTGATATTGCCCTGCACCTTGTTCAGCTCGGACAAGCGATCCCGCGTCGCTTTCAGGGCCTTCGCCGCCTTGGTCGATCCGCCCGCGAGATCGCGCAGCGGTTTCGTCGCCTTATCGGCGGCTTCCAGCAACATGCGGATGCGGAGGTTACGGTCTGCCATGATCGTCCTGGAGGCGAGAAAGGCGACGTGTCAGCGTGTCGACACGTCGCCTTTCGGGTTCATTCATCGGGTTGGGATCGCCGGACGGCATGCGCGCGCCAGTCCATCAGCTCGGCTAGATCCATGTCGTCCATCACCGGGGGAGACCAGTGGAAGACGACGGCCAGATCGGCCATCGCGTCCTCTACTCGGGCACAGAGTCCTTGGCCGCTTTCGGCAGCAAAAAACCGATCACCTCGCCCCCGAGCTGCATCAGGTCGGCCGTGTCGAGGGCGGCGATATCCTGCTTGAGCAGACGCGGCAACGTGACGCGCGGCAACAGTGCTTCCAGCGCGGTATAGTCGAGGTTGAGGATGCTGGTGAGCGAGAGGCCGCGCAGCTCGCCCGACTTCGGCTTGCGCACGTACACCTCCTTGATCGTCAGGTTGCCGCGCACGATCGGCTCATCGAGCGTGACCCAACCGGGCCTTGCCGGCGCATCCTCGGCGTCCTCGACGGTGGTGTCGACTGCGGGAGCGGCCGGGGTATCGGTGGTCGTGGTGGCGATCGGCGCGGTATCGTCCGCGAGCGGGGCAGTCATCATGGAATGATTGGTCCTGTATGCGCGTATACACGTCTACGCGTTGAATGTTTGGGAAGCCCGGCCGGAGCCGGGCCAAGGGTTAGATGCCGATGGCGGCGCGGCGACCGGCGAGCCTGTCCACGCCATCGACCATGAGGATACGATTGAGCGGGTCGCACTCGATCAGCACCTCGCCGTTCCATTCGAGGCGGTAATAGGACAGCGATGTCTTGACCTTGAATTCGCCGCCCTCGCCGGGCTTCTGCTCGCCCATCTCGATCTCTTCGTGGCGGCCGCGCACGTAGACTTCGACCGAGACTATGTCGCCGGTGTCATCGGCCTGATAGGCGCCGGCGAAGCGCAACAGCTCGGCATCAATCTCCGTGGCGGCGTAGCCCGCGAACACCTCGCGCAGCGGCCCGCCTGCGGTCCATTCGAGATCCATGTCGTCGCCGCCCATGTCGATCTTGACCGGGCTGTCCATGCCGGCACCGCGCCAGCTTTCGAGTTTACGGGTGAGCTTGGGCAGGGTGACGGAAGCCACCTCGCCGACATAGGCTGCGGTTCGGTTGAACAGCGCCATATCCTTGAGCTTACGGGGGAGAGACATCGGGGAGGTTTCCTCGCGGGACTATCGGGATTGTGGAAAGGCGTGGGGGAGCGGAGGCCGGTTAGCCCCCGCTGTTCCCGCTCACGGCGCTCGCGAAATTCGCGTAATAGGTGTCGGTCTTGCGCTGGGTCAGGCCGATGCGCTGCGCAGGCGATACGGCGGTATAGTCATAGTCGATCTCGATCTCGCCGGAGGCGAGCTGCGCGGCCGGGTTCTTCGCGGGATCGAGCGTCGCGCTACCCCCGATGAGCTGGCCCTTGCGCACCATGCGGGACATCGTTGCGTCGATTTCCTGCACGAGCGACTTGGCGAACGATACCGTCATGGGCTGATCGTTCGCCGGCAACAGACCTTCCGCGATCGTGTCCATGAGGATCTGCGCGGTGCGGCAGTCGCTTTCGAACTGGAAATCCGTGTCGCTCGCGGTGGTGATGTTGCCCCAGAACCGGAAGCCGCCCGAGGCAGTGCGGATCAGCGCGACGACGTTGCCGGCATTGAGCAGGTTGGCATCGCACGTCGCGCTCTGGGGATCGAAATCGACATCCTTGGTGATGCCGATGACGCCGGGCACCGCGACGTTCGAAATCGTCTTGTGGAACCCTACAGTGGTGTCGAGCAGCGAACGCAGCGCGATCGCACGCGCGCCGGCATAGCTGGTCGCTGCGGCGCCGCTGCCGTTGGTCGCGATGAAATCGGGCCAGCACAGCGTCAGCTCGCGTGCGTCGAAGCCATTGGCGAAGGTGGTTGCCTCGGTCAGCGTTGCGCCGATCGCGCCGCAATAGGCGCGCGCGCGGAGCTTCTGCGCGACGACAACCAAGGCGGCGATCGTTGCCGCGTCCTCCAAACCGGGAATGCCGAGGATACGCGGCTTTACGCCAAGCTTGGCCTCGGCCGAGAGCAGCGCTTGCATGCCCGATTTCGCGCCCGCCGTGTCGGCGCCGATCACGGCTGCATTGGTCGCGTCCGCGTCGACACCTGGCACAACGCGGATCAGCACGACGGGCGCGCGGGCGATGTCGGCGATCGCGCGCAGAACCGTCGCTGCGGTGCCCTGCTCGCCCACGGCGGTAATCGCAGCGGCGACCTTGCCAGCGGTGATCAGGACCGGCGTGTTGACCGGGAACAGCGCCACGTCGGCCATCGGCGCGGTGACGACGGCGCCGATGATGCTGGTGGTGACGGTGTTGAGCGCAGCGGCAACGTCGCTGCTCTCGGTGATGAAAATACCGTGTTCGAGGCCGGAGGCGTCAGGCATGTGCTTGGGTGTCCTTGGGGCGGGAAATCAGAGGGTGAGCAGGGCGACGACGGGGCGGGAGCTGCCGGTGCCGGCCGGCCGGGTGATGATGACCGTCCAGCCCGCGCGGGTTTGCTCGAGCTGGACTCGAGCGATCTTGAGGCTGGGGCGCCAGCGCATCAGCGCCACCACGGTCGCGCCAAGCAGGCGTTGCCGGGTGCCCGCGTTCATGGGCTGGTCGACGATATTGGAAAGATCGGAGCCGAAATCGCGCCGTGCGAGACGCGTGCCGAGCGGTGTCGAAAGAATGACCGCGATCGCCTGCGTATCTTCGTCGTCGCCGGTGAGCGCGCCGGGTGCTTGGGCGTTCATCACGCTCATAGCGCGATCGCCTTGCCCGACTTGGCGGCGCCGGCCGACACCTCGCCGTGCCCGTGGGCGGTGAGCTTGATTCCGCCTTGCGCGGTAACGTCCTTCGTCGTGATCTCGCCGTCATGGTCGAGATCGCCTTGCAGCGTCATCTTGCCCTTGACGGTAAGGTCGGCGTTGATCGTCATCCCGCCCGGCGCGTCGATTACTGCGGTGCCGCCATCGGCGAGCTGCGCGCCGTCCTCGAATTGGATCATGACGAGATCGGGGGATGTCGAGGGAGCCGGGTTGGCCTTGGAAAACAGGCCCAACAGGACCAACCCGGCTTCCGTGTCGCCCTCAGGGGAGAGGACGACACACTGTTCACCGACAGAGGGTGGCGACCAAACAACCACTCGACCCGCGCGATGCATAATGATGGGGAGCGGTGAGGTGGTGAGATCGCCGATCGTGACGGTGACGAGAGGATCGGCAGGGTTGGAAAAATCGACCGACGCGATCACGCCAATGCGGATCATGTCTCCAACCAGTCTTTGAGTATCTGCCGGATCGCTCATGGAAGTATCCATGCCGATCCGGTCGATTACGGGCACGCGATTGGGTTTGTGGTTCCGCCTATTACAACAGAGGCGAAAGCCGGAGATCAGGCATCATCGGATTCCGGTGCCGGCTTTTCTCTGGCTATCACGCCAAGCGAGATTTTTTGCGCAACGCCGCGCCCAACCTGCTCGACGCGCTCTTTGGTCGCGGCCTCATCGTAATCGCCGCCCACGTCGAAGCAGGCGTTCACGTCGCGAGAATAGACGAGATCGCCTTGGGTGAACGTCACCGGAACCGTATGCGTTTCAGTGTTGAGGGTGCCGATTTTCGTTTCCATGATAGTCCTTTCGAGTTGAAGTATTTACGGATGCTGCGTCACTTTCCGCGACTGTTCCAATCGACGGTTAGGGCTGTGTTTTCCCAATTGCGGATCGAGAAGCCCGATGCATCAGGCCTGCCTACGATGCCCGTGTTGTACTGAGCATTGGAGGAGTCTCGCGTGGGCGTACCCAGCCCGACGTTTACCCATTCGGTATGTTCGACGGGCATGGGCACAAACACGGTCGAGCCTGCTGGAACAGTCACCGTCCCCCAGCACTCTTTGAAGCCGTCGTAATGGACACGGTGCCCTTCCGAACCCAGTTGCGAGCTTGTCAGCGTCCTCGCGAATGCCGTCGAATCGAGACCGTCCAGCATGTCGGCATCCAAGCCGGAGCCGGAACCATCATTTCCGGCGTGCCACAACGGGTTGCCGGCGTAGCGCAGCGTCCCATCATCCGGGTTACATCCTAGCCCTGCAAAGGTGTTACCGAAGGCGATATAGCCCGCGTTCGGGTTGTTCTGCCCACGCACGACAGCGGTGTTGGTCATGTTCGCATCGCCAATCCACGCGTCATCGCCGATCGAGATCGCTTGACCATCTCCGTTCGATCGCGCGCGGAAACGCAGGGCGCTTACCTCACCGTCGAAGCTGTCCCCTGCCCGGTTCGCCGGCGTATAGCCGAGCCGTTCCGGGATGTTGGCGTAATATCCGCCATCCTGCCCATCTAGCATATCAGCGTCCAAGCCGGAGCCGGAGCCATCGTTGCCAGCATCCCAGACCTTCCATCCGAGGCGCGTCAAACTGTACGAGACGATATTGACGGAATCGAGGGCATTCCCGCCATCGGCGGCAAGCGCCATGTTGCGATAACCCGGCACGTTGGGTCGGAGGATGTACCCCCACTGGTCAGTCTGGCGACCAAGCCGGAAATCGCCTGCGGTTTCGACCGTGCCCGCGAAGGCGACACCTTGATCACGGCGCGCGTAAGTCGCGCCGTCCACGCCGTCGAGCAAGTCGGCGTCCAGCCCGGAGCCGGAGCCGTCGTTGCCCGCGTCCCAGACCCTTTGCCCCTGTCTCATCAGGACGGGCAGGTTCATGTTGAAATAGGAACCTTCGGAATTCCAGAGGGCGGAGCCATTGCGGTAGAGTACGACTTGCCCGTCGCTCTGTGCGACAAGGGTTGCTGACATCACCCCGGCAGAATTCAAGATAAGCGAAGGGTTCCCACCGTGGGAGATCGCGACATCACCAGTGAAGGTATCGCCTGCGCGGTTCGCTGGCGTGTAGCCCAGCCGAGCCCGAATGTCGGTGTAAAAGCTGCCATCAAGGCCATCGAGCAAATCGGCGTCGAGGCCCGAACCCGCACCGTCCGTTGCGGCTGTCCAGATCGGCCCTTGGTCCGTTGCATCTACTTGCGCGCGCAGGCGGCTTCCATCCCAGCCGATAAACACGGTGTTGGCGAGCTGGTACGCGCCGCCACCTTGCCGCACAGGGGTATAGCCCAGCCACGACAGTACGGCGCCCTTGGCCTTCGCAGGCGTCACGAACCGCATGTCGTCGACACCCGCCTTGGCCTCGTCTTGCGTCGCGATCTCGGCGATACCCGCTACCGTTTCGGTTGCCTGCGGGTTGAAAAAGTTGGTGTCGCCAAAGGTGATGCTGGTCGCGTCGATATCCGCGAACTGGATGTCGGTCGCAAGCAGGGCATCCGATCGAGCCGTCTTGATCAGGATCGGGTCAGTTTGCCCGTAGACCGCGAACAACGTCCCATCGCTGAGGTAGAGAGCAAACGCACGCATTGAATATGCGTCCGCACTGAGATCCTGCAACACGACATGGATCGTGTCTGGCGAGACGGTTCCGCCTGAGAGACTCGCCACCCGCTTCATTTCGTTCGGAAGCGCGGTGAGGCTTGGCACAGCCGCAACCGCTACCTGCGAAATACCGAACGACGATATCTCGATAGCATTGGTGCCGCTGGCCCGGCCATTGACCAGTGCCGCATAGCCGGCGTTCGTAATTGTGATTGCGATTGTCATGCTATCTTCTTGGATTTGCGAGACTGATCATCGCCGCAGGTTTCGAAACCTGCGGCCGGGTTAGGCGAACCGAGCGCTGTTCGCCGCATAGTCGGCCTGCACAGCGGCAAGCGCGGTGCGGCCCGAAAGATCGAGCCGTTCCATGTAGGCGCGGTAGAACGTGCCCGCTTGGCCCAGATTTAGACGTGGCGGGTTGCCGGTGTCGCCGACCGGGTTCGCCGCGCCCGTTGCGGATCCTGCGGCAACACCGTTCACGAAGGCTTGAACGGTTCCACCTGAGATCGACATGGCAATTTGACGAACGGCCCCGGGCGCGGCCGGAAGGAGCGGCCCAACCAAAGTGCTGCCCTGAACGCGTGTTCCGGGCTGGAACGTCTGCGCGCCCGCTGCCAGATAAAAGCTATAGGCCCACTGCACCGTTCCCGCTGCGCCGCTTGCCGATACCACGTCATCCATAGCCGCACCGCCCTGGAAGGAGTTCGCAAGGGTCTTGATCCAAAGGATCAGCAGAGCCGGATTGGCGCCGATGCTCTGCGGATTGCCGAGCAGGATGAGGGGTGGCGACGTGAGGTTTCCAGTTTGCCCCGTCGACGTGATGCCTGCCTTGTTGGCCGCATTTGCAACCGCGATCGTCCCGGACGTTCCGCCAGAGCCTGCCAGCAGGACAGCATCACCGCCCCCATCGACGAGGTTCTTGAAGGTGGCGCCGGGCGCCAAGGCACCGTCGGCGTTGGGGTTGCCGTAGCCGTCGAGGAAGTCGAACAGGAACCGAGAGCCCTTGTTCAACAGCGGATCGCGGTAGAGCTTGGTGATGTTCGGATCGGTATAGGGGTCGGGCGACTTGTGGATGACAGAGGTCATGTCTCAATCCTTCGTAAAGTGCTGTTCAAAGATCAGGAAAACCAGCCCCGCGATGCGATGAAGTTGCGCACAGGGATGGTGAAGCCGTTCAAACGACCGGCTGAATTGGGATGAAGGCCATCATCAGTGTTGGCAGCAGCCGGAATGTCCGTTGCCTCGCCGGCATTGTAAAAGGGACGCACATCGAAAAAGCTACCCGGATACATGGCAGCTAAGTCCGCGTTCAAAGCGACGATCTGGTTGTAGTTGCTTGTGCCAATCGGCTCGCTACGCGCATTCGTCACACCGATTAGGACGATGCGTTGGATCAGCGGCTTGTACGCAGCCATTATGGCTGCCACGGCGAGCTTTACTTCCGTAAACCAACCCGTCACATTGACGATCGCCACGTTGATGGCCGTGGAGGATACGGCTGCGGCAATATTGGTCCCGCCGGAAATCGCCTTAACAACGACTGCGGACCCAACAATAGCTGCGGCAAACAGTGGGAAATTGGCGTTGATATAGTCTCTGACGTTGACTTGGGTCGCAGCCGTGTTTGCCCCTACCCCCGCTGCGGAGATCGCAAACGTGGTGCCATTGATGGTGATGGTGTCGGTGCCGGCCGGAGTGTTCGGAAAGTTGATATTGGCCTGTGCGTAGCGCGCACCCACGTCGTTCCTGCCGACATGCACGACAAGAACACAATCCTGCCGGATCTCGGGATCGATCACCAGCACCGAGCCAGCCGGAACGACGGAAGGAAGAGTCTGCCCTGCGTCTGGCGTGAACGTATACGTGTAGTTGTCGACGCTGAAGTTGGGCACGGCCGGGACGGTCGTGCTGTCAGCAGACGCCTTCAGAACCGACGTAAGCAATCCCGTTATGCCGAGCAGCGAAGCGCGCAGGGTGCGCCGGCTGGTAGAACCATCCCCTGTAGGATTGAGCGCGTCAGCGCCGCGCGAGATCAGCGGAACGCTGATCGCCGTCAATTGATTGTCGCCGGCCGCCATTGTGTTGTTCACAAGCGAACAGGTCAGCGCTGGCAGTCCTGCATATCCGCAAGCGCCGTAGCGCGCCGCGATCTGAATCGAGCGCTGGCTACCGATGCCCCCGCCAGCGGTGGTGCTGCCAATGTTCGGGACCGACGATGGAGTTGAAAGCGGAACGCCGAAGTAGGTGGCGACGCCATCGATCCACCCGGTCGCCATGATGCTATCGCCAAGCGGCGTGATCAGGAAATACGGGATAACCGGATGCTCGATCGAGCTTCCGAAGAGCGAGCCGTCTAGGAGCTGATACCAGCTTTCTTTCGCGCCTGTCCGATCGGACAGATAGACGATTTTCGACCCGTCGAAGGACAGCCGCGGCGCGAAATTGTTGCCGGTCGAAGTCGCCAGAAAACGGACGCCGGTCGATTTCAACGTCCGACGAAGCTGCTTCATTCCGCCTGCCGTCGTCTCGTGGAACATGAAGTTGGCCGTTTCCAGCGCAGCCGTTCCGCCAGCGAGATCGAGCGCCGGTGAAGAGAGTTTCGGGATGACGATCGTGCCATCTTCGAGTTCGACCAGAGAGGCGGCTAGAGTGCTGTCCGTCCACGCTTTCTTGATCTTTTTGCCTGCGAAATAGCGGCTTGCCGGGACGGTCATGATCGCGTCGCCGGTCGAAAAATTCACGGCACCGAACGAAAAGCCGGACGGATCGGTGATCACCGATGGCGAAGAGAGCTTCGGGATGACGATCGTGCCGTCGTCGAGTTCAATTAACGAAGCGCGGCCATCTGCGTCAGTGAACGCCTTCCGCACCGCATGGCCGCCATAGTAGCGCTGCGAGGTGCTATCGACCGCAGCGCCCGAGGCGAAGCTTACGCTTGGGAATTGCAACGCGATGACACCGGCAGGCGTCAGGATCGACGGCGATACGAGCTTCTGTGCGACGACCGTGCCGTCTTCCAGAACGAAGAACGGGCTTGTGATTCCATCCGGCCCGGCCACGCCCCAGCGAACCGCCAGCCCGGCATAGTATCGCGTGCTGGATGGTGCGATACTGCTACCATCGGCGAAGCTGATCGACGGCGCGGACTTGAGCAGTTGCGTTCCGTCGAGTTCCCAAAACCCATCGACGGCGTTGCGGGTCCAACCCATGCCGGATACCCGGATGCCGTAATTCGCGAGGTGATAGCCATCGGCAGTGATGGCGTCGCCGAGGCCATAGTTCAGATCGGCGCGGGCATGAATAACGCGCCGGCCATATGCGTAGCGCCGTTCGAGCTTGAACGCGTCGATAGTGTCGACCGCCTGCGTTCCGGTATGGTTCGCCCGGTTGAGCAACATTGGCTTCGACGCATTGAAGTCTTTATTCAGGTCTGAGACCTGCTGACGCGCGGTAGGATCGCCCCCAGCCGCGTCAATATCAGCCGCTGTCATCACAGCGGAGTCAGCTAAACTCGACATTTAAAAGGCTCTCAACATGATACGCCCGGTCAACGGGCTAATAAGAACGCGTGATTTCAAGGGTGACAGAAGCACTGTACGAGCGACTGAAACTAAGCTTAGCCGCTGGTATATTACTGGCCGAGCAACTCCGACCGCCCCAAGTCTTCCGCGCGACGAAACGGCGAGCGTGAAAGCGAAGTGTGACCGAACCGGCTTCGTGCGCGTGATGTCCTCGATCACCTGATCGACAAGCGCGCCGGTCGGAGCGGCGTCGCCCCAGCCTCCAAGGTCGAGGACAGCGGCAAAGGTGAAAGGCGCTTCCGGGGGATCTTGTTGCCACCATTCGCGGATCGTGATCGATCCACCAAAGGACTCGACGACAGCGCGAACCGACTGCGCCGTCCCCTTTTGTCGCTGAATTGTGATCGCACGCCGGATGCGTTCCCGCTTCACCGTCTCCGGCCAATCGGGCGACCAAACATCGATCGACAAGCCCCATGCGAGGTAGGGCAAAAGCGCTGCCGGGCATGTGTCCGGGTTCCATACCGACGCGATCGGCGTGGGAATGTTGGCGATCAGCGCGGCGCCTGCCTCTAGGGCGAGCTGGCGAAGGGTTGCGTTCGGGGGAAGGAGCGAAGGCGGCGAGCTGGTCGGCGCGGAAGCGAGGCGCGCCTTGGCCGCTGCCAACGATGCCGCGAAACGGGTGCGGTCGATCGGTAGCAGGTCCGCCAGTGCGGGAATGCCGCTCACTCTCCGATGCCGGCATATGTGATCGTGACGCCGGTGCAGAAACCGGCCTGAGTGCGGTCGATGAGAATATCCTCGGCCGGGCTGGCGAGGGTCGTGTTTTGAACGCCGGGGCAGTTGATAGCGGCAAAGAGCCCCGCACGGGTGATATCGCGGCCAAGCTTGAAGCTGTCCGCGATATAGGCGGCTGCGTTGGCCTGCGCTTGAGCGAGGACGATCGCACTGTCAGGGCCGGAGAACGTCTTGATCGAGGCGACGATCTCATAGAGGGCAGAGCGCTGGTTTGACGCTAAACAACGGCAAGGCAGAACATTTGCGAACGCTTAGCGGGGATTACCGTCGCCTGCGATATTGAGGGGCTTGCGGCGGACGGTTTCGGCTGCGCGATCCCACAGGAAGTCGCCGGAAAACGCAATATGCTCCCAACCGACCGGGGAAGTGTGGGCGAGCAGCGCGGGATCGGGCACCTCGCCGATCGACCGCAGATACTGGACGGCATCGGCGATGTAGGTGGAGTTCCAGTAGACGATCGCGGCGATGACCAGATTCAATCCGGACGCGCGATATTGCAGTGTCTCGTGGGTCCGGTCGATGATCCGCCCCTGACGGAACGTGCAGATCGCCTGCGTCAGTACGTGACGCTGCTCGCTCTTGTTGAGGCCTGCCTGGCAGCGCCGACGAAGATCGGAGTTTTCCAGCCAGTCGAGCATGAAGAAGGTCCGCTCGATGCGGCCGATTTCCTGGAGGGCTAGGTCGACCTGGTTCTGGCGTTCGTAGGCGGCCAGTTTGCGCAGCATCGCCGATGGCGCGACGTGACCCGCTTTCAGCGAGGCGACGAGGCGCAAGACCTCGCCCCAATGCTCGCGGATTGTATCGATCTTCACGCGCTTGCCGATCAGCAAACCGATCGCTGGATAAGAAGCCACGGGGCCGAGGGCTGCCAGACGCCGGTCGGGGAAATCCCGCAGGCGCGGGCAGAACCGGAATCCCAGCATTGCGCAGAGTGCGAACACATGGTCGGTCGCGCCGCCTGTATCGGTATAATGCTCGCCGATCTTGAGCGACGAGCCGTGATGGAGGAGTCCATCGAGGACATAGGGCGCCTCATGCGTCGCCGCGGATATGACGGTGACATGGTACGGCGCATGCTGATCGGAGACATGGGTGTAGAAGCTGAAGCCGGGATCGACGCCGTACCGGGCATTGATATCGCCGACCGCCATCCGCTTGCCGCCTCGGAAGAACTGGCCGTCCGAACTTGATGCGGTGCCCGTTCCCCAGGTCGAGGCGATCGGCAACCGGGAATGCGCGTCTATCAGGGGACCGGTGAGAGGATGTTCGGAATCGTACGCTAAGCAGCCTTTGCGCATAAATCGAGTGACGGGTTGCGTGACATGGATTGCCCATGATCGAACAGGACCAGCGATTGTCCCGCAAACCCTCGTTTGCGGAGCGTCCCGTTTCTCCATGTCTAGCGGGCAATTTCGGGAAAACTCATTCGGGAACAGGTTTCGAGAAAGCCGGTCGGGCGTGACGTAGGCGATCAGACCAAACTGCCAGTCTGTCTCGCTGAACCTTCGTTTGCGAGAATACGGCGTCTGCGGCATTCGATATCAAAATCTTCGATTTTGCATCAGCGCGAGCAGCGGAGGTTGCCAGTCGAACCCCAGCTTACCACCGTTATTCCTGAGCGCTCGACGT
>Ga0265780_10001191_pt1 | contig 37802 bp, 28 predicted proteins | sample P1T30metagenome_FD_192432 | JGI IMG/M metagenome (GOLD analysis project Ga0265780, IMG submission 192432) | Plant litter microbial communities from East Loma Ridge, Irvine, California - P1 T30 | ecosystem: Environmental > Terrestrial > Plant litter > Unclassified | place: USA: California...
CCCTGCGAGCATCTCGCGGGCCATGCTTGATGTCTTGAGCAACGACGCGCTCCGAGCAGAACGCATCGAGTTGGGCCTCGAGCGCGCGCTTCGCTTCACATGGGAGGAATGCGCCCGGCAAACGCTGGCGGTGTACCGCAAGGTGCTGGCGGCACACTCGCAAGCGTGATCGGCTTCCGGCTACTTCGGCGCTGCGTTGTTCAGGTCTTTTAGCGCTTCGGAGTCGTCGCCACCGAGCCACACGTTGACGCTGGCAACGCTTTCCTGCGAGAGCTTGCCCGCCCAACGATTGAGGATGAACAAGTTGGTGATGAAGTCGTACTGCGATTTCAACAGCTCGCCCCGCGCCTTGAATTCATTCTGCACCGCTGTCAGCACATCAACCGCATTGACCACACCGTAGGCAAACGCCTTTTGTGCGGCGATGCTCGATTGTTTGGCTGACGCCAGCGCATTCTGCCCGGCGCGGATCTTGTCCACGGCCGATTGAGCGGTGAGATAAGCGTTGGTGGTTTCTTTCACCACCTGCCTGCGCACACCTTCCAAGTCCTGCTCGGCGGCGTATTGCTCGTCGTACAGCCCACTGACCCGCGCCGACGTTGAGCCGCCGCTGTAGATGGGCACTTTCAGACCGATGGTCGCGACGTAGCTGTCACTGCGCGGCGTCAGGGTGTTGTCGTAGCCGACGTCACTCTGCGAAGCGCCGAGGTTGAAACTCAGCGAAGGGTAATGCCCGCCCTTCCCTTCGCGTATCGCTGCATCGGCCGCCGCCAAGTTACTTTCATAGGCCTTGAGCCGAGGGTTGCTGTTGAGCGCCTGGGCGATCCAGGCATCAAGGGCCAGCGTCGGTGCTTCAAGGGCAATGTCGTTGCGGATGCGGCTCAAGCGATCAGTGATCGGGCGGCCAACAATCTCCGACAGACCTTCCCGCGACAGGCGCACTTGATTGCGCGCTTCGATCTCCTGCGCAATCAACAGGTCGACCCGCGCCTTAAGGTCCAGCATGTCGGTGATCTTGGCCATCTGCTTGGCGTAGAGCGCATTGATACGATCAAGACTGCCCTGGGTGGCGCGCCGCTCGGCGACCACCAGTTCCAGCGCATCGTCCGCGGCCAGCGCCGCGAAGTAACGCTTGGCCAGGTCCACCGTCGCCTCAGCTTGGGAGTCCTCGGACTGCGAGGCTTTCTGCAACGTCACGCTCTTGGCCTTCTGATAGCGCTCCCACGCTTCCTTGTTGTAGATAAACTGGCTCAGGTTCAGCGAATAGCTTTTGTTGTCGTAGATGTCCCGCGTCTGCTCATCCTTGCGCAAAATGCGGTTGATGTTGCTGTTCGCCGACACCTGCGGCAGCAACCCACCGAACGCTTCACGCTCCTGCTGCCTGGCGGACCGGGCAGCAGCGTAAGCAGAGAGGATGCGCGGGTCTTCAAGGCGTGACTCTTTGTAAAGCGTCATCAGGTCGAGCGAATAGGTTGAAGCGCTGACCTGTTGCGGGGCAGCGGGCTGCACCGCTTGAGCCTTGAGGGCGAACACACCAAGCAGCAGAACGGGAAGAAAACGTACCACTGTCATTCCTCGATCATCGACTTTGCGAACATGTTGCGCGCAGGCTTGAGCAGATACTGCAGCATGGTGCGTTCGCCTGCATTGATCAGCACTTCAGCGGGCATCCCCGGTTGCAGCTTGCGATCACCCAAGCGCTTCAAGCCTTCATCGGTGACCTTCACGCGCACAAGGTAGTACCCCTCGTTGGTTTTCTCGTCCGTCAGTCGGTCAGCCGATATACGCGTGACCTCGCCTTGAATCACCGGCGTCGTGGCCGCGTTGAACGCGCTGAAGCGAATGTCGGTGAGCTTGCCGATCGTGATGCGGTCGATGTCATTGGTCGACACATGCGCCTCGACCACCAGGTCCGAAGACTCGGGCACGATGTCCAGCAGCGGCGTTCCCGCGCTGACCACCCCGCCGATGGTGTGGACTTTCATGTCCAGCACCATGCCGTCTTCGGGCGCACGAATCACGATGCGCGACAGCCTGTCCTTGAGCGCGCTGGCTTTCTCCTGCAAATCGAAGACCTGCGCCTGCACGTCGCTCAGGTCCTTGGCCACATCGGAGCTGAATTTCTGGTTGGTCTGAACGATCTGCATCTCGGTTTCGTTGATCTGCAGCCGCGTCTTGGTGATGGTCGACTGATGGTCCGCCACTTCAGACTTGAGCATGTCCAGCTTGCGCTCCTGCTCAAGCAGACGCTGTTTATCGACGAAACCCTGACGCAGCAGGTCCTTCAGCTCGGTGATCTCGCCCGAGTAGGATTTCTCCAGGCTGACCTTGGTCGCGATCATGTCGTTGAGGCCAATGATCTGCTGTTTCAACTGACCGATACGCTCCTTCTGCACCGAGATTTCGCCCAGCCGCGCGTCATGCCGCGACCGGAACACCTGAGCCTCACCATCAATGGCCTCACGAGCACGGTCGCTCTCCACACCGTCTATTTTCAGCGCAGGAATGGCAGGCAAATCATCGCGCTCGGCACGCAGGCGAGCCTCTTTGGCGCGCGCAGTGATCAGCTGGTTGCGGGTGGATTCGTATTCGGAGTTGAGTTGGCCATCGTCGAGGATGATCAACGGATCGCCCTTATGCACGGTGTCGCCGTCGCGGGCACGCAGTTCCTTGACGATGCCGCCTTCCAGGTGCTGAACGGTTTTGCGGTAGCTCTGCACGGTGACGACGCCGGAACCATACACCGCGTTGCCCAACGGGGCGAACGCCGCCCAGGTGCCAAACAACCCGAAGGTCACCAGCACGATGGTCATCCCGACCCGGCGAATGCCACGGTCGGAGGTGGGCATGTCATCAGAGTGCTCTTCGAGCACGGTCATTGCATTACTGGTCATTCAGAATTCCTGTCAGGCGCTGGGCTGAATTGCGCCGGTCGCTGCTGGAGCAACCCGAGGCGGGGTCTGACCCTGCGCCTGGGCTTGAGCTTTGGCCTGTTGCTGAGCCAGCTCGGCAATCACTTGATCGCGTGGGCCGTACATCGACAGCGTGCCGCCGTTCAGCACCATGATCCGGTCCAGCCGTGAAAGCACATTCGGCCGGTGCGAGATGATGAACACGGTGGCACCGGTCTCTTTCATCTTTTGCAGCGCAACGCCAAGCGCGCGCTCGCCGACCTCATCGAGGTTGGAGTTGGGCTCATCCAGGACGATCAAGCGCGGGCTGCCGTAGACCGCACGCGCCAGACCAATGCGCTGACGCTGCCCACCGGACAGGTTGACGCCTTCGCTGCCGATCACCGTGTCGTACCCGTCCGGCAATTGCAGAATCATCTCGTGAACGCCGGCAATGCGCGCCGCCAACACCACTTGCTCAGGATCGACCTTGGCGAAGCGGGCGATGTTGTCGCTGATGCTGCCTTCGAACAGCTCGATGTCCTGAGGCAGGTAGCCCAGATGGGGCCCCAGCTTCTGCTTGTCCCAGGTACTGATGTCAGCGCCATCAAGCCGAACCACGCCGTGCTGTGGCGCCCAGATGCCCAGCAGTGCCCGTGCTAGCGTCGACTTGCCCGCCGCGCTGGGCCCGACAATGCCGACGATGCTGCCCGCCGGCGTGACAAAAGTGATGTTCCTCAGCACAGGCGCCTTGGCACCCGGCGGCGCCACCACGAGGTTTTCAACCTGCACGTGCCCTTCCGGGTCCGGCAGCGACATGCGCTCAGGCTCCGCGTTGAGTTTTTCCAGCGTGTCGTTCAGCCGCTGGTACTGCACGCGCGCCGACACAAAGCCCTTCCAACTGCCGATCATCTGATCAATCGGCGCCAGCGCACGCCCCAGCAAGATAGAGCCGGCCATCATCAGACCGGGATTGATCTCGTGAACGATCACCAGATACGCGCCCGCCGCCAGCATCATCGACTGCGCCCACATGCGGAAGGTCTTGGAGATCGAGGTGATGACGCCGCTCTTGTCGCTGGCCCCGGACTGCAGCACCAACACACGCCGCTGCCGCACGGCCCAACGGCCCATCAGCGTGTCGAGCATGCCCATCGACTCGATGACCTCGGCATTGCGCAAGCTCTTGGTGGTCTGCAGGTTGGCCGTGAGGCTCTGTTTATTGGCCTCGGCCAGCGCGCCACCGGTGTAGCGGTGGTTGACGTACGCCAGGGCGACCAGCAGCACCGCCGATACGACAGTGATCCAGCCAAACCACGGATGGAACAGAAACATCACGGCGGTGTACACCGGAAGCCACGGCGCATCGAAGAACGCAAACAGCCCGTTGCCGGTCAGAAACTGCCGCAGCGACGTCAGGTCATTCAGCGATTGCGCGGAGGCGTCCATCCCGCCGCTGCTCAACGCGCGCTTGAAGCTGGCCCGGTACACGTCGCGACTGAGCAACACATCCAGCCGGTTGCTGATGCGCACCATGATCCGCGACCTGACCCACTCCAGGGAGCCCAGCGTCACCATCAGCAGGGTGAGAATCAGGGTCAGCATGATCAGCGTGGACGTGCTGCTGCTGGGCACCGCCCGACCTGATATCTGGATCATGTAGAAGGTCGGCACCAGCATCAGCGTGTTCACGAAAAGACTGAAGAACCCGACCGAGAGGAAGCTTCCGCGACACGCCTTGAGCGCCGCCTGCAGGTTGTTTTCGTGTGGACGACTCATAGAATCCATTATTGAAGATAGAGGGCTGCGAAGCCGAAAGAGTGTCACAGCGGCTACGCGCCGGCAGCATAAGAGCCGCCAACCGCGACAGCGTTCCGCGATCAGATTCATTTCCTGCTATCTCGACACTGGACAACCGGTCTTATTCGACGCCGGGCCATCATTTAGATGAAAGGCCGGCGTGAGGCGAGACCTGCTCAGGCGCTGGTAATGCGTTTTGATAGTGCCGGGATCGGGTGGGGGGGGCTACTACCGTTGCTCGTTTAGCTCGCCACACCTTAGAGAGGGCCAGGCCATCCACCGCGCGGTTATGGGCTGGCCTCAAGTGAAGGATGAATCTCGACAGCTATTTCGCGGCACTGCTTAACTAGCAGTGCCTTTAATCACTCACCCTCGCCATCGAGCGCATCTCAAGATGCTCTCGCAATGCGCTGGCGGCCCGAATGGCGGGTCTCTCCACAACGAACCACGACAGGACGCCCAAAAAGGCTGTGATCAACACTGAAAGAAACATGGAGGGGTAAAAGCTCAGTCCGCTCAGGTTTATGACGAGCTGCTGCACCGGGAACGCATAGAGGTAGATGCCATAAGAAGCGTCAAAGCGACCTCGGATGATCCTGTCTCTTGTGGACAACGCAAGCGGGATCAAAATGACACTGAACGAGATTGTCGCCAGTATCGGCGCGAAGGCTCCACCTAGCTTGAGAGCTACAGCCAAGACTACAGCTGCGCTAGCCAATAGCCCAAGGCGGGTAGATTTTGATTCTAAAGCAAGAAAATGAAGAATCGAACCCACGCAGAATGCGATTGCTGCCAATGCATAGACGCCCAGCTTTTGGGTGAGGTCATTGCCTGAGCTTTGGCAGTACAGGCGAACCGCCACAAACCCAGCAAGCATAGCGATGGGCACGACGACAGACGGCCGGACGAACAAACCCACCGCGATCAGAAGGTACATCAGGACCTCGATTTTGAGCGTCCACAAGCTGCCATTCAGAGACCCGGAAAATATAAAACCTTGAGTCAGCTGCGCGATGTCAGCAGGCCCGAAACACAGCACCTTGGCTAGTGCCAGTATCGAGTCACGACTGACCACGAAGTCCATCCCGCCGCCAACAGACTCCATCGAGCCGACGGCAAACACCATCAGGACAGCGCAAACGGCCAGGGCTGGATAAATTCTTGCCGCTCTCTTTAGAAAATAGGCCGACATAGTCGAAGTGTGCAGAAAGCTGCCTGCCACTAGGTACCCAGAGATAGTGAAGAAGCCCGCAACCGCAATGCCCCCTAGCGAATTGAACCCAGGGACAAAGGGCTCCTCCCGCCCCGACAGCACAAAGTGATGGCTAAAAAGCACCAGCAGTGCGCAGACATGCCTGATTACATCGAAAGAATTATCACGACCGTGCACGCCCTACTCCCTAACTATTAGCACTTTGCCCGACGGACAGAAGCGTCCAAAACATTCCCGGTGGAGTTTGGTGACTTGCTTGTGAGGAGTAAAGAGACCGATGCGATAGCCTCCCTTTTGCGCGCAATGATGGTCTTGAGTGGCCGAGTTTGGGGCCTCTGCCAGCGCCCCGCCGATCGTGAGCATGAGGATGCGAGCCAGGCTGCCCCTCAGCAAGCATTCGAGAGAGTTTCCTTTCGTAAAGAGAGACCGGAATTTTCCGGCTAAGCCTCAGGTCCAGCCAAGGCAATGCGGGACCTAGACCTAAAAATCGGTAGCTGACGAAGAGGATCTGAGACGTTAGTATGGCGCGTTTTGAGCCAGTGAATAAATTCTTGAATACCCAGATTACGGAGAAGGGTGCGGGACATAGCGCAGGCCGGAGTGACGACCGAGCCGATGTTGCGATTCTGATGTGCACGTATAACGGCGCAACGTTTTTGCGTGAACAACTCGAATCCTTTGAAAGCCAGTCCTTGCAGAACTGGATTCTCTTCGTGTCTGACGATTCCTCCACTGATGGCACACACAGTATCCTGGCCGACTATAAGCGTCGCTGGGGGCCCCAAAAACTGGTGGTTTTCGACGGCCCGCGTCAGGGTTTCGCAAAAAACTTCCTTTCCCTGCTGAATAGGCCGGAAGTACAAGGCCGCTATTACGCTTTCAGCGATCAAGACGATCTGTGGTTCAGCGATAAGCTGGAGCGTAGCGTCAAGTGTCTTGACGCCATCGACGAGCACAGGCCCGCCCTATATTGCTCAAGAACTCGGCTCACCGACGCCAGCGGCAAAACCATTGGCTTATCGCCCCTGTTTACAAGGCCTCCCTCTTTTCGGAATGCACTGGTGCAAAGCCTCGCCGGCGCTAACACCATGATGATCAACTCGACGGCACGGGAGGTTTTGCTTCAGTTGCCAGCGGAGACAAGGGTGATTGCACATGACTGGCTGGCCTACCTGATAGTGACCGCATGCGGAGGCACAGCTGTTTATGACGCCGAGCCTACGCTCTATTACCGCCAGCACGCCGCCAATCTGATTGGGGCAAACGCCACACCGTTGGCCCGCGCCGCACGATTCCGAAAAATGCTCTCTGGCCGGTTTTCTGAATGGAACGACGCAAACCTAGAGACCCTCAGCGCGATAGCACCTTTGATCACGATTCAAAATAAAACCACGCTTGAGCATTTTGCGATAGGCAGACGTCTGAGGGTGCCCGCGCGTATCAAAGAGCTATTACGTTCAGGTGTCTACCGACAGACGTTCCTCGGAAACGTAACGCTGTGGATTGCCGCCTGCCTTGGCAAAATTTAATTTCGCTTGCCAGACCCTTTTTCAGGCTGGTCAGAACAACATCTGGAGACACCGTTAATGAATGCTCGAAAGCTAACGATTCCTGACGTCGTAGTCTTTGAACCGAAGGTATTCGCTGATGAGCGCGGCTTTTTCTTCGAAAGCTTCAACAGTAAATCCTTCAAAGAGGCCGTGGGCGAGGAGCCGCGGTTCGTTCAGGATAACCATTCCAAATCTTCCAAAGGGGTGTTACGCGGGCTCCACTACCAGATCAGCAACACCCAGGGCAAGCTTATCCGCGTGATAAGCGGCGAAATTTTCGACGTTGCCGTCGACCTTCGGCAGCGATCAGCAACTTTTGGGCAATGGGTAGGAGCTGTATTAAGCGAAGAGAACAAGCACCAATTATGGATCCCCGAAGGCTTCGCTCACGGATTTCTCGTACTCTCCGACTCTGCCGAAGTACTGTATAAAACGACAGACTATTGGGCACCGGAGCATGAACGGTGCCTGCAATGGAACGACCCAACGATCAAGATCAATTGGCCCACTCAGACAGAGCCCCTTTTGTCGGCAAAAGATCAAAAAGGCGCTCGTTTGAATGATGCAGAGACTTTTGCATAGCTGCCCCTGTCACGATCATCTAAGTATCTCGAATCGTTTTAGTCACTTAGGAATCGCTGCCCACGTCCCCTACCCAGCGCAACCTGCCGCGCGCTTAAGCGCTGGGACCTTGCTCTGGGGGTGTGACGGTGTAATGGGTGGCCAAACGGAGTAGACTGATGCGTTTGACAGAATGCAAAACATTACGTCATACAAAAAGGAGACCCTGCTTCGTGCCAGATTTGCTCGACTCAATTCCCCCATATCAGCGACGGAAGTATTTCCGGGCATTCAGTGCGAGCGCTACCGCTCCGAAACGTACCCCGGGGTCGTCCCACACAAAGAGCCACAGACAGGCATGGGAAATCGCAGTGGTAACTGTGCCTCCATGTGTACTGTTGACTCAGACTTATTCGAAAGACGGGGCAACTTAATGAGTTTGTCAAAGAACAACGTTAGCATTTTCAAATTAGTGGGAAGCCTAATCGCTCATAGGCACCTTATCTTCCAGATGACGAAGCGGGAAGTCATTGGTCGATATCGGGGGTCTGTGCTAGGGCTCCTTTGGTCGTTTTTGAATCCGCTGCTGATGCTAAGCGTATACACATTCGTATTTTCTGTAGTGTTTAAATCAAGATGGGGTGTAGCACCACCTGGAACCGAAGAAAGCAAAACGTTATTTGCAATAATGCTTTTTACAGGTTTGATAGTGCACGCGATTTTTGCGGAGGTTATTAATCGATCTCCAAGCATCATCCTAAGCAACGTCAATTACGTTAAAAAGGTGGTTTTTCCCCTAGAAATATTGCCAGTGATCACCTTGGGTGCATCATTGTTCCACGCCATGATCAGCTTCACCGTGCTGCTTCTGGCTTACACAATTTTCCAAGGTATACCACATCTGACTGTATTGTTAATGCCCTTGGTTATACTCCCTCTGGTTGTGCTCACCCTGGGACTGGCATGGATCCTAGCCTCATTAGGCGTATACCTTCAGGATGTGGCGCAGACCACCGGAATCATAACCACTATTATGCTATTCTTGTCTCCGGTTTTCTTCCCGGTACATTCGCTGCCGGAGCGTTATCAACCCATTATAATGCTCAACCCGCTAACCTTCATTATTGAAGAAATGCGTGAAATATTAGTTTGGGGGCGCGCCCCAGACTTTGCAGGACTTGCTATATACCTCGCACTTTCGTTTATTGTTGCGGCTGCGGGCTACGCATGGTTCCAAAAAACTAGAGCAGGTTTTGCAGATGTCTTATAGTGAAGTTGACCACGAAATGCCAACGGGCTTAGACCTTCCGCCTGCACCGGCTATTACCGTCACAGAATTGGGGAAGTGCTTCCATATCTATGAACGTCCGAGGCAGCGCCTGCAGCAGTTGATGTTAGCGCCAATAAGGAGCCGTATTAAGGGCGCCGAAGTTAAGTACTATCGTGAATTCTGGGCTCTCAAGAACATTAATTTCCAGGTAAACCGAGGTGAAACTGTCGGTATCATTGGCAAAAATGGTTCTGGTAAGTCGACACTGTTGCAAATCATCTGTGGCACACTGGCCTCCTCTACGGGCGAGGTGAATGTACATGGGCGAGTGGCGGCGCTACTTGAATTGGGCTCTGGGTTTAATCCTGATTTTACCGGGCGAGAAAACGTTTACCTTAACGGCGCGATACTTGGTCTATCCCGCAAGGAAATAGATGACCGCTTTGCCGAGATCGAAGCTTTTGCTGACATCGGAGAGTTTATTGACCAGCAAGTAAAATCCTATTCAAGCGGAATGGGGGTGCGACTAGCATTCGCTGTTGCAATCAACGCCGACCCGGAGATTCTTATTGTCGACGAGGCGCTATCGGTCGGCGATGAGTTATTCCAGCGTAAATGCTTCTCACGCATCGAAGCGATCCGGCAAAAAGGCGCCACGATCCTGTTCGTATCACATTCCGGTAGCGCGATTGTCGATCTGTGCGACAGGGCAATCCTGTTGGATGGCGGTGACATGCTAACTGAGGGCGAGCCCAAGCGCGTAGTAGGCAGCTATCAAAAGATGCTCTACGCCCCGATCGAAACCAGGGCTTTGATTAGAAGCCAAATCATGGGCAATGGTGTGAACGGCAACGGCGAGATAGCTGCATTGCCAAGCTCTGAAGCAGAGACTGAGCAACCGACGCTTGCTATTGAGGAAAGTTTCGATCCAGCGCTAAAGCCGGACAGCACGATCGAGTATGAAGAAAACGGCGCCAGGATCAGGGACGCCGGAATTTATACGCTACAAGGCGAGAGGGTAAACAACCTCGTGCGCGGGCGCACTTATAGCTATCGGTACTTCGTCGAATTCGCGGAGTCGCGAGACAACGTGCGGTTTAGCATGTTAATTAAAACGGTCAGCGGAACAGAGCTGGGCGGGGCAATGTCCGCTCCATCCGTCGCAGATGCAATTACTACCGTTCAGCGTACGACGACCGTCGAAGTTAGCTTTGACTTCACCTGCAACTTGACGCCTGGCGTGTATTTCCTCAACGCCGGAGTGTCGGGCATTCATAACGAAGTAGAAACATTCTTGCACCGCGCTTTGGATGTTGCCGCGTTTAGAGTAATGAATGAATCCGGCTGCCTTGCTACCAGCCTCGTTGACTTTAAATGCGTGCCGTCATTTACCTTGCTGGACCGATAAGATCATGACCTGTAAAAAGATTATTGTGGTGCTGGGTATGCACCGTAGCGGAACCAGTGCCCTGACACGCGGCCTCAGTACGTTGGGCGTTGGGTTGGGGGATACACTACATCCAGCCGGCAGCGACAACCCGACGGGTTTTTGGGAAGACCGGGATATAATCGCTTTCAACAACAAACTGTTGTCATCACTGGGCTCCGCATATGACCGGGTCGGACTGACAGATGTAGACTTCGATCACCCCGTATTTGACATCCTCTATGAGGAAGCGAAGCTTTTACTAACTCAGAAAACCGAGAAAGTTGAGCTTTGGGGAATGAAAGACCCAAGGCTTGCTCGGCTGCTCGTTTTCTGGAAAAAGTTATTCAGGGAGCTGGGCATTGAAGCTGCGTATGTGATCGCCTTGCGCAACCCCCTGAACGTCGCTGAATCGCTCCTGCGCCGCAACAGCTTCCCGCCAGTGAAGTCCCATCACCTTTGGTTGGAGCACATGGTTCAGTGTGTGGCCCATTCCGAAAATGAACGCAGGCTCGTCGTAGATTATGACAATCTGCTTCAGAACCCAGCAAAAGAACTTTCCCGCGTTGCCAACGCTTTGAGTATTGCTGAGCCGGAAAAGTCCGCACTGGCCATTTATGTAAACGATTTCCTGGACCCGAACCTGCGGCACGGACAACGGACCGAAATTGAACTTCGCAAATCTAAAATTGACCCGCCCGCCCTCGCCGATCTGTATACATTGCTGACGTCATGCGCCCAGGACAAGCTGAGCATTAACTCGCCAGTATTCTTGGAGTGCTTTGAGGCATTGAGGACAAGCCTGAAACGAAGCCAACCTATGCTGGAGTGGATAGCAGAGACTGAGCGAAACGTTGAGGCGCTGCAAGTCCAACTGGGGGAGATGAGTGGCTCACTTCATACGGTCAACTTAAACACCGCTGAGCTGACTCGGAGGCTGCACGAGGCAAACCTTGAGCTCATATCGCTGAGAGCACAGAGGGACCATGCGATACATGCTGTAGATGAGAAAGCTGGGACGGAGGAAGCTGATGCGCTGAGACTGGCAGCTGAGAACAGAGGGCTAGAGACACTCGTTGGGTCGCTAAAGTATGAGAGCGAAAAGGCCGCGGGTGCCTTCCAAGCGCTGCTGGCACAGAAAGACGAACAACTGGCTGAGCTGAACGCAAGGATCGCTGGCGCAACCGAAGCGGCAATCCGCTCCAACAACTTGAAAGCTGAATCTAACGCTACGCGCTCGGACGCCGAAAACCTCCTGCTACGAGCCGATATCGCCGAGCTGAAAACGCGCCAGGCCGAACTTCGTTTCATACACGGCGACATGGCACTTGCCAACCAGACATTGACTGCGCGTCGCGAAGAATTGGAACTCGCGGTTCGCCATGCACAGCAGGCCGAAACGCACCTACACCAGCACGTCGAACACTTGCAGTTCGAATTGAACGAAGCTAGGTCGGCACTTGCTTACGAAAATGCACAGATGGCTCAATTGAGGGAAGGCGTCACCGTCCTGTCTAGCACGTGGGGCGCATTCTTCAGCTCACGCGCATGGACTGTGGCCAAGGTATTGGGTCGCAAATCCGCAATGCCCGCCATCACTATGCCGAACGGCAAGCCATTTGACGAAGGTTTCTACCTAAGTGCCAATCCTGACGTTGCCGCTGCGGGTATGGTCCCAGCAATTCATTACCTGTGTGATGGCGCGAAGGAAGGACGAATCGCGTATCCGGAACAGTCTAAGGCAGTGCACCACATCGAGATCGACTCGATCGATGTAACTGAACCTAACGCGGTCGATGACGCAAGTTCAGGGGAAGAGGCTGACGAACTCAGTCCGGAAACGACAGCAACGCCACTCCCCGGAGATACCGATTTCGATGCACAGTTCTACGCAATGCTTTATCCGGACATCGTAGAAGCCGGGCTTGATCCAGAAGCACATTACATTGAGCATGGTCGCGCTGAAGGACGTATTGGCAATATACCGACAATAAAACTGAGCCGCAGTCTGGAAAGTCTGCCCGTTGCAAAATCTACGGTTCTGTTCGTGAGTCATGAAGCCTCGAGAACAGGCGCCCCGATATTAAGCCTCAACATCGTCCAGCAGCTACTCGAACGCTTCAACGTTGTTGTTCTTCTATTAGGCGGAGGCGTGCTGGAGTCCGCCTTGATCGAGTGTGGCGCTGTCATCGCGGGTCCAGTGTCGCTAAACCGTAGTGAGATCATTGCGGATCTGACGGTAGGTAACTTCCTCAAAGCACATAGTTTTGTCTTCGCTATCGTCAACAGCATCGAGTCTCAGATAACGCTAAAACCGCTGGCGCAGCACTATGTGCCTACGGTGAGCTTGATTCATGAGTTCGCCGCTTATACCCGCCCTAAATCCACTGTGTACAATGCGATGCTATGGGCCGGCCAGACTGTGTTTTCGGCGACGGCGACGCTGGAAAGCGCACAGGCAGCAGTGCCCGACCTCAACAGTGAGACACTTCGGGTCCTCCCGCAAGGCAAAAGCATCGTCCCTGCTCAAACCAATGACGCCGGTTGGCTTGAGGCGGAAGTCGCACGCCTGAGACGATCGATCCGACCGGAAGGGTTCCCTGATGATGGCATTGTTGTACTGGGTGCCGGCTGGGTGCAGATTCGTAAAGGGGTCGACTTGTTCATCGAGTGCGCCAACAAAGTTTTGAACTCGCCGATCGGACACAAATGCCGCTTCATATGGGTCGGAGGCAACTTCGATCCCGAGCACGATGTGCAGTACTCCGTATACCTCCAAGACCAAATAAATCGCTCCAACATAGCTGACAAGTTTGCTTTTATCGCTGAAACCCAAGCGATAGAACATGTTTATAAGCTCAGTGACATTATGCTCGTCAGCTCAAGGTTGGACCCACTTCCGAACGTCGCGATTGACGCCATGACGCTAGGCTTACCGGTGCTCTGTTTCGACAAAACGACGGGTATTTCTGACATTCTGAAGCGCAACGGTCTCGCGGATCTCTGCGTCGCGCCTTATCTCGACACGACAATAATGGCGGAAAGAATCAATCGCATAGCGTGCTCTGCGGAATTAAAAGCAGAGATAAGCAAAAAGGTCCGCGATGTTGCGGCGGTCGAATTCAACATGACGAGCTACGTGAATGAGCTCATCAAATTGGCCGAGACGCAAGCCGGCGATATTCGTCAAGAGTTCACCGACGCCGCGACTATCAAACAAGCTCAGGTTGCGGACTTGAACTTTTATAACTCGATTGAGCGGAGCCACGACACCGAGGACGAAGCGATTCGTCGTTATGTTCGCTCCTGGAAGGTGGGCATCCAAAGACGTAAGTTGTTTCCCGGCTTCGAGCCAGAACTCTATAAAGAGCTGAACCACGAAAATATTGGGATTCAGGACCCACTTGCTCATTACATCAGGGCAGGTAAGCCTGTCGGGCCGTGGTCGCACGAAACAGTCGCTTGGCGCGAAGATCTTTCAGCCGAGGCATTTACCACCAGAACCCTTGCTTTCGTTACGGTCCGAACCGCCCAAATGGCGCAGTCATTAGTGGAGCTTTTCGCTAGTCGGACACCCACAGTAGACCTGGTTTTCATCACCGACTCTCAGTCGCTTGGCTTCGAAATGAGAGAACGAATCGGGCATGATCACTTCCCGCTGCCTCCTGTCATAAATGCCCAAACTGGCTCGCTAGCCTCCATGCTTTCGGAACTGGATGGGTTCAGCTATCAGGACTATTCGGTCGTGGGACACCTTAACGTACAACCTCTCGGTGAAAGTGTTGCCTATAATCGCCAGCATGAAGACTACATCCTAGATAACATGGTGGGCGGGACACATCGGTCACTTGAGACCTCATTACGGTTACTGAACAGCAACTCTCCCGAAGACAATTACGGCGTTATTTTCCCCGACGACCCCGAAGTCTTCCATAACTTGACTGACAGCCAGAGCCTGACGGAGCTATGCCAGTTGATGGGAATCATCCCTCCCAAATACGAGTGCACTCTATATCCCGCTAGAGGCTCCTTCTGGGCTGAAAGCACCGTTATCAATACACTTCTTTCCCGAAGCCATCTGTGGAAGCCTGCGCTGACCAGCTTGCGTCTGCCCGCTGAGGCTCAAGAACAAATCCTGGCCCGTTTGATCAGCCAAGCATGCCTCAGCACAGGGAAGATAGTCGCCACCACCGCCGTAACCGGGTCTACCTACTAATGAAATTACGTGAAATTCGCATGAACCAAAAAACAGTTAAGGTAGCCGGGCGTGCGGCCCTGCACATCAAAAGACTGACAATGGCATCCTCCGAACGGATTTTTGCGCGGGCATACCTTTACCTGAACAAACATAAAATCGAATTCGATCCGGAGTTTTATCTGGCCCGATATAGCGATCTTTCTGCTGCAGGCATAGACCCGTACACCCACTACGTCTTTCACGGACGAAATGAGGGTCGAATTGGCAAAGCGCCAAGACTGGATAAAAGCGACCAGATCGAAGCGATGGACAAAACGCGTGAAACTATTCTCATTGTAAGCCACGAAGCCTCTCGCACAGGCGCTCCAGTGTTGAGCCTGAACCTTGTGACGAGATTACTGCCCAAGTACAACGTGATCGCCATGGCACTTGGGGGCGGTGACCTTAAAAAGCACTTTGAAGAAACAGAGGCGGTGTTCCTTGACTTTTCAGGACTAAGAACAAGCCCGGAACATGCCAGATATCTGATAGGTCAGCTGTGTGAGCTAAGGTCTATCAAATTCGCCATTATCAACAGTGTCGAGTCTCGTGTTGTGCTGCCTGGGCTTGCAGCACACTTCGTACCCACGATCAGCTTGATCCACGAATTTTCCGCTTATATCCGTCCTAAGACCGCTTTTCTGGAAACGATGTTTTGGTCCACTGAAACCGTATTTTCCTCCAAGGTCATACACCAGAGCGCGGTCACAGAGTTTCCGATACTTGCAGACTCACCTGTGCATATCCTGCCGCAGGGAAGATGCGATGTTAAATTTGGCGGCACTGACACTGTCCCTTGGACAGAGACAGAGAGCAAGCTGCATGAGACGCTAGATAGACTCAAAAAAGATGGCAAGCAAATCATCCTCGGAGCAGGCATGGTCCAGCTACGCAAGGGCGTTGACCTGTTCATCGACTGCGCCCTTCGTGTTTTTGAACTGAATGCGATGGAGAACTGCCATTTCGTATGGATCGGGAGCGGCTACAACCCGGATCATGACGTACAGTACTCAGCCTACCTGCATGACCAGATTTTGCGCGCCGGGTTGCAGGAGCATGTTACGTTTTTGCCGGAAACCTCGGCCATACAGATTGCCTACGATCACGCCTCTGCCGTCCTGATAACTTCCCGCCTCGACCCTCTGCCGAATGTTGCCATCGACGCAATGTGCTCTGGCATACCCGTGCTGTGCTTTGATCGCACCACTGGTATCGCGGACTTCTTAAACAGTTGCGGCATGCATGAAGAGTGTGTAGCAAGGTACCTCCACGTTCCTGACCTAGCCAATAAGGTCGTCGCCCTTTTGGCCAATCCAGAGAGGCAGCGTCAGATAGGTAATACGCTCAGAGAGCACGCCCTGAAGGTCTTCTCAATGGACAACTACCTGCAGGGATTGTCCGACATCGCGGCCACGGCCGTTGTGCATGCCGCCCAGGAGAAGGCGGATTTCGAACTGATCACGGATTCCCAGATCTACAGAGACGACTACATCGTCAAGCATATGAAGGCCGCGACCAGCGATGAAACCCTGCGTACCTATGTACGCGCTTGGGCAAGTGGCGTTGAAAAGCGTAAAGTATTTCCAGGCTTCCACCCGGGCATCTATGCAGATAAAAGCCCTGCCTATCGTTTAAAGCAGGACCCGCTCGCCAGTTTCCTGCAAAACGGGCGCCCCGTCGGGCCATGGGTCACTGAGGTATTGACCCCTGACACGGCTGTGGCAGCTACGGGCCGAGTCGTTAAAACAGCGCTGCACGTCCACGTCTACTATGACGATCTGTTCCAGACACTGATGGATTGCTTGGCCATCAACAAGATACGGCCGGATCTGTTCATCAGCGTCCCTAATGATGATGTTAAAAGATCCGTAGAACGAATCTGCGAAAAGTACGACGGCGTAATCAAAGCGATCGAGACAGTGCCAAACAGAGGGCGCGATATCGGACCGTTCCTCAGTGCTTTCAATGGTGAGCACCTCAATAGCTACGAGTTGGTGGGTCATTTACACACTAAAAAGACGAAGGACCTTGCCGATTCCAGCGTAGGACAGATCTGGTACAATTTTCTGCTTGAGAACCTATTGGGAAAAACCCGGCCCATGGCCGACGTAATTTTGGGAAAAATGACGGAGAATGCCAACCTCGGCATGGTATTTGCCGACGATCCTAACGTGGTGGGCTGGGACGCAAACCGACCGTACGCAAATTGGTTTTCGGAAAAGCTAGGTATCACTTCCCTTCCGGAGAACATAACCTTTCCGATTGGGACGATGTTTTGGGCCCGAACCGAAGCCCTTCGTTCGCTGATAGACCTGGGCTTGACGTGGGAAGACTATCCAGAGGAACCACTGCCGTACGACGGCAGCATTTTGCACGCACTGGAGCGCCTGTTCCCTACCATCATTCAGGCTCAGGGCTTCGACATCTCCCTAACTAACGTCAAGCACGTCACGAGATAAAATGAAAATTCTTATTTTTGGTGGAGGCGGCTTTATCGGGTCAGCCATTGCGGACCGCCTGTTGAGAGATGGTCATAGCCTTCGTATATTCGAACGCCCGCGGGTGGAACCGTATCGCCAATTCCTTAACGGAGAGTCGGTTGAGTGGGTCACCGGGGATTTAATGAGCAACCACGACGTCGGCGAAGCCATAGACGGCATGGACGTAATACTCCACCTGGTTTCTACGACCATACCCAAGACGTCTAATGACGACCCGATTTACGACGTGCAGAGTAACCTGGTAGCAACACTTCAGATGCTGAATGCCATGGTTGAACGTAAGGTCAATCGGTTGGTGTTCATCTCTTCCGGAGGCACAGTATATGGCCCTCCCGAGTATCTGCCAGTCGACGAGCGTCATCCAACCGAGCCGCAGGTCTCGTATGGAATTACCAAGCTTGCCTTAGAAAAATATCTGCTGATGTACCAGCATCTTCACGGAATCAAAACTACGATATTGCGAGTCACCAACCCTTACGGCCAGCGTCAACGTGTAGAAACTGCGCAAGGCGCCATCGGTGTTTTCCTCAGTCGTGCTCTGAAAGACCAGACAGTGGAGATCTGGGGCGACGGAAGCGTGACGCGTGACTACATATACGTCGCTGACGTAGCGGATGCTTTCGCTGCGGCCCTTGCCTACGAAGGGCCTAAAAGCGTCTTTAACATCAGCTCCGGTAAGGGTGTGACTTTAAACGACCTGCTCAGCCGCATTGAGACGACGTTGGGAACTCCAGTTAAGAAGGAATACCAGCCTGGCCGCCCGTATGATGTGCCCATTAGCGTGTTGGACAACTCCCTTGCGTCAGAGGAACTAGATTGGAGCCCCAAGGTTTCTCTGGAACAGGGCTTGAAGCTGACCGCTGAATGGATGAAGGGATCAATGCAAAAATGAGTGATGCACCGGGGAAAAAGGTTTCTGTCGTAATTCCAACGAAAAACGGGGGCGCCCAATTCCAAGTGGTGTTGAAGGCGGTCGCAGAGCAGGAGACCGACTGGCCGTTCGAGATTATCGTTATTGACTCGGGATCAGTCGATGGCACGTTGGAGTTCGCTAGGAGCTACCCCGGTGTCAGGTTTCTCTCGGTCGCGCCTCAAGATTTCCAGCATGGCCGCACCCGCAACGAAGCGATCATGCATGCGGAAGGCGAGTACATCGCTATGCTCACTCAAGACGCTCTGCCCGCTGACAACAGCTGGTTACGAACGCTGGTCGCAGCAATTGAGGAGGATGAACTGATCGCCGGGGTATTCGGAAAGCATATAGCTTACGACGACGCCTCAATATTCACGCGAGAGGAACTGATTAAGCACTTTGCCGGATTCCTGAACCCCGCTGTTGTGCAACTCTCGGATCGTGCGCGGTACGAGACAGACGTCGCGTACCGACAGTTCCTTTATTTCTTTTCTGATAACAATTCTCTCCTGCGCCGAGCAGTGTGGCAGCTCCACCCTTATCCTGAGGTTGAGTTTGCGGAGGACCAGGCATGGGCGAAACTCATCATCGAAGCAGGCTTCAAGAAAGCCTACAGTGATGGTGCGGCTGTGTATCACTCCCACAATTATGGAATATGGGAGAGATTTCAGCGCAGCTTCGATGAAAGTATGGCGATTGATGAGCTTTTCGACTACAAGCAAGCTTATGGGATTTTATCTGTCCTCAAGAGCTGGGTAGGCCTCACGCTTAGAGACATAGGCGTCATCCGAGCTCAGCTAGGTCTTTCCATGATCGAGCGGCTTCAGCTATTTATCAGAATGCCTGTCGACAATCTAATGCGCATCACGGGGAGCTGGCTCGGTACCCATAGGGGCTTTGGCAACAGCACCCTGATAGCCTTCTGCTCCCGTGACAAAAAACTAAAGCGAGTAGTCTCATAACTGTGAATTCCCATTTATTGCTCTCTCAAGCCAAGAAAGTTTTAAATCACATTCGTCATGAAGGTTTTAATTCGTTCTTCAAGATTCTGTCACGGCGCGCCAACAGCTCGCGATCACTTTTCATGAAGCCTGACATCGCGCACGCGTTTCGCTTCTTGAAACTAACGCCAACGGTAGTGCAGCCGGATCAAGCATATGCCAAGAACGAAAAAACTTTAAACTGGTTCATTCCGGCTATCGGCAAAGGCTCGGGAGGTCATCTTAATTTGTTTCGATTCATGGCCTACCTGAATAACGCTGGCTTTACTAACCGCGTCGTGATTATTGAAGACGACAATGCTATATCGACGGACAAAATAAAGCGGAAAATCCTCGATTGGTACGCGATTGATAATGTCGAGGTGTACTACGTTAACGAGCGACTTCCGTCCGCCTCAGCCCTCATCGCTACCTCCTGGCAAACCGCCCATATCGTCAACAACGTAAGCACCCCTAGCCCTAAGTGCTACTTCGTACAAGATTACGAACCTTGGTTTTATCCTGCCGGCACCGAGCAAGCTTTAGCGGAACAGACCTATACGTTTGGCTTCCATGCTTTCACAGCGGGTAATTGGTTGGCTGATCGTCTCCATGAACGCTACAACATGCACGCGATTCCTCTAGGATTCGCCTATGACCGCGAGCTCTATCGCAACATTCCCGATTTGAAAGACCCAAAGAGAAAGCGGGTATTTTTCTACGTCCGTCCCCCTACCGCCAGACGTGCGTTCGAGCTCGGCGTCCTTGCGCTAGCGGAACTCGCGCTCCGTATTCCAGCTATCACTGTCGTAATGGCCGGATGGGATGTCAAACATTATGCGTTTCCGTTTGAATGTGAACATGCAGGTCTGCAAGACCCTGGACAGCTCGCAGCGCTGTACAGCTCATGTGACGCCGCACTGGTGCTTTCGCTTACAAACCTGTCGCTCTTGCCCATGGAGATCATGGCGTGCGGCGTAAATGTCGTAAGCAACCGAGCCGGTTTCACCGAGTGGTTGCTGAATGATGATATCGCCATGCTGGCTGAGCCGACGGTTGACGGCCTTGCAAAGGCACTGGAACAGGTGCTGCTCGACGCCGAGCTTTCTGAAAGATTGAGGAAAAATGCACTCAGCTTCGTCAGCAAGGCCTCTTGGGACGTAGAAGGTGGCAAGATGGCCGCCGGCATGAATGAAATTTTGTCACCCTCGGTTCATTAAGGGCAGGCATAATCGGCACTAGCCTAACGGTCAAGTTATGATGAAGATGAGAAAGAATTAAGAGCTCACCGGGCTGGTAGCAGTACGGCTAGCTACTTCCAGTGAGTTATGTATTGTTACCCGCGCTCGAAAGTCAGCCATTTCTCCGCGCGGTAGCACGACTGGCGAACATCACAGTAGTGCTCAAACAAATTCGCTAGAGCACATCCCCCTGATATTCTCTGACGTAGAATGATTTTCACATCCTGATGGATACCGGAGTAATGATGAATAACGCCACCACAATCGGCTTTCTAGTTGTAGCTGCGGCCTTGATGGCAGGCTGCAACGACAAAACTGAAAACACCACCATCACGAGATACGCTACTGACAAATGTAATGTGGAGTCGATCGCTGGAAAGCCTGACGCGATCGTATATGTCAAACCAGGCAAAGTTGAGATCAATGGCTGGGCATTTGACGACGCGAAGCATGCAGTGGCCGACGATTTGGAAGTCCATATATCTGGCGCGCAGGGCCAGCCTGTTGTCACCAAGAAGCCCGTCAAGATCAGTCGGCCAGATGTAGCAAAGGCGTATAACAACAAAGATCTAAATAACGCTGGCTTTAGCTTCACCGTCGATACATCTTCGCTTCCCAAAGGCGCCTATGGGGTGACCATTAACATTCCTAAAGGCAACGCGTTGTATGTTTGCCAAACCAAGAAAACCGTAGTGATCATGTAAGGCATTCACCAAGGATGCCGTGCCTCTGACTTGACTGCTGCCGAGTGCCCGCCCGGCAGCAGCAGGTACTCGACCTTCGGATATAGGGGAATACTGAGACTTGATAACCCCGGCAATATGCTTACGATACGCCGATAAGGAACTTTTTTTGGGGCACAGCCGCTTCCCGGCAGAGACCTGCCGCAGGGACGCTGTTTAAGACGATCAGAACAATAGGGCCGGCCGTCCCGTCAATGCCCACACCTATTACGTTTTAGCTCTCATTTCGGAAAACTGGTTTGCGATAGCGGTAGCCAGATGGCCAGCGTGCATGCGCAACTCCGGCACGGCAGTGGCCTCCCATAGCTCCGCTTTAAGCATGGGGCCAATGTAACTTAGCCAAGGCAAAGAAACGCCCGCCTGTGAGAGAACTTGGTATTGGTCGTTGACCTTGATGCCTAAGCTCAGCGGATCGACAGAGACAACGCCGCTGCACTTGAGAAATGAGATCAATTGATCCTGAATGTGCTCAACATTTTGGCAAGGACCCGTGCAATTTATCACCTGGTCGAAATGTAATCGTGCTACGTCCGCATGCCCTCTGCGTCGTATCTCAACCTCAATTTTTCCGGCGTTTTCCGATGTTCTAATGATACGACCTGACAGCACGTTTACGTCTTTTCCTTCGAGTGTTCTCTGAAAAAGTCGAAACGACTCCGGGGCGAGGCGGTGACGGTGTGTGTCCCAGTATGGTTGCAGGTGTCTGAGAAATCGCCTGCGTTCGCTCGGCTCCAACCTTTGCCAAATAGTAGAAGTCACCGGACGGAGTGCGGTGATTACTTCTCGCCAATGCTCGGGTGACTTTGCGATTTCTACACGTATCGCTCTAAGATATCTGCAGGCCGAGGGGGGAAGCTCTAGAATTTCGGAGTGAATATTCGTGACAAACTTAGAGGGTGGGAGCGTATCTCGATGCCCTTGCGGCACCAAACCCCTTCGCGAAATCATGGTTACCTTGATGTCAGGCGCGGAGTGCTTCAGAGAGATCAATGTATCAATCGCAGTCAGTCCACTTCCAATTAACAGCACATGGCTGCTCTCCTTGACGGAAATGGTAGTGCTCCAAGGATCAGGAACGTACGCAGTTGAGGCCAGAATAGAGGCAACACAATCCGGATTGTGTGGAGGAAAGTTACCAGCAGCTAAAATCACGTGATCCGCCCAGAGTTCCTCACCTGTCTTTAGCCGCAATAAGGCCCCATTACCCTTCTGACTTGCTGCGCTGACTTCACCAGCTATTCGGACGCACCTTACGGAGGACTTCGCTTCTTCATCAGCCAGCAATGTTTCCAAGTACTGCCCGTAGAGCGCCCGAGAAACAAAGCTCCCTGAATGAACAAGGGGATCGTTGGTTTGGCAGTACCGGAGAAAAGAGCCAGGATCATCTGCAATCGCAGACATGTTGCCGGCAGGCACATTTAATAAGTGGTACGGACTATTTGTGCCATAGGCAAGTCCCTTTGCCATCTTGCCTGAGCGATTGATGATAACAAGCTCAACCTCCTTGGGAAGCTTTCGAAGAAGCTGAATGGCAGTCGCCGCCCCACTAAAGCCCGCGCCTATTATCGCTACCCTCTTCATCGTGATTGCCATTGCTCGTAAAACTTCATGACGATGGCCACGCTGTCGACTATGGAATGCTCCAGCGTGTCTATGACGATATCCGGATTAGCTGGCGGCTCGTAGGGCGAGTCGATCCCGGTGAAGTTTTTTATCAGGCCCTGACGAGCCTTTCCATAGAGCCCTTTAGGATCTCGCCGCTCACACTCACTTAACGGTGTACTCAGGAAAACCTCAATAAAGCTTTCGTCCCCGATGACGCTTCGTGCAAGGGCACGATCACGGTGAAAAGGCGAAATGAAAGACGTGATTACAATCAAACCTGCGTCCAAGAACAGTTTAGAAACTTCTGATACACGTCTAATGTTTTCAACACGGTCTTGATCGTTGAAGCCCAGATCTTTGCATAGACCCATCCGAACGTTATCGCCATCTAACAGATATGTATGACGGCCCTGAGCCATTAGCGCCTGCTCCAGCGCATCAGCTAGCGATGATTTACCTGAGCCACTCAGCCCTGTCAGCCAGAACACCACCGGACGCTGATTTTTTTGAGCACTGCGCGCTTCTGCGGATGTGGAGATCGTTTGAACGGTAAGATTATTATGCATTTCACATCACTTAAGATTCGAGCAGGAAATTCTGCGAGAAGGACTTGAGGCCAGGACAACGTCGACCCAGGTCTCCTTCCGGGCAGCGTAGCAACCGAAAAGGAGGAGCGCAAAAAAGCCCGTTACGTCGAAGCTTCTCATTCAAGAGCGGAGGCAGTCTTGCTCATCTGGAAATCAGGCCTTTACAGACTAGAATCAACGCTACAGCAATCTGGTCTCGCCGACGCCGTCGATATCGACCTGCGTTTAACACATCGCTGAACAGGCGCGGCTCCTTCAAAGGAATCTCTCGTAAGCTCGGAGGCAAATCCTGGCCGACCAAATCGCCGATCAGACGGACCTGCTCGAACCACCACCCCTGCCACATTTTTCTGAGTCGTACCATTGACTGCGCCAACCCCGCGTTCACCCCAACCTGATTATCCGCATGCTGCCGATAGTCCATCCCCGGCACAGGATCAATAAACCACTTGAACCCATGGCTGCGCGCGTACGCATAACAAAACCAGTCATGCAACGCAACCTCCTGCACCCTCTCCCACTCATCCACGATCAGTTTCTTGAACCCAGCAGCCAGCGCGGGTTTGAGGACATACGTGCAACCCGGCCCCGCTGCTTCGAACAAATGATCCCACTGCACTTGAGGCTGGGCCTTGTCGACCAGCATACGACGACCGTTGGGCCAGAAGGCGACGACATTGCTGGAGTACCCGTCGACATCATCCGAGCGCAGCTTTGCAATCGCACGCTCAAGCTTGTCGGGGTACCAGATGTCGTCTTGATCGGCGAAAGACACGAAGTTGTACGGACTGAATTCGACGTCGCGTATCAGGCGGAAGAAGTTGCGCGCGGCACCTTTGAATGGCCCGGCAGGGAGAAGCAGAGTTACGTTCGGGTGCGTGAGCGCGTAGTCGGCGCACCAGCTTTCGGTGCTGTCGGTGGAGGGGTCCACACTGATAAAAACGCTGACCTGGACATTGCTCTGCGCGAGGATAGAGGCCAGTTGCTCCTCAATCCATGACATCCCGTTATAGGCGGCCAGCAGCACAGCGACATGGGGTAATTCATGGGACATGCTGTTGGCAACCTGCTCGGTAAGGTGCTGTATCAAGCGACGCCGTGGTCCAGCATCTTTTGCAGGTATTGGCCGTAACCGGTCTTCTTCAGCTTCTCCGCTTGAGACGCCACCTGTTCTTTGGTGACCCAGCCGTTGGTGTAGCCGATCTCTTCCAGGCACGCCACTTTCCAGCCTTGACGCTGCTCAATGGTGTGCACGAAGTGGCTGGCTTCCAGCAGCGATTCGTGGGTACCGGTGTCCAGCCAGGCAAAGCCGCGACCCAGCATTTGCACGGTCAGGCTCTTCTGCTCAAGGTAGGCACGGTTCACGTCGGTGATTTCAAGCTCGCCGCGCTCGGACGGTTTGATATTTTTCGCGATCTCGACAACCTGGTTGTCGTAGAAATACAAACTGGTAACCGCGTAGCTGCTTTTTGGCGCGGCTGGTTTTTCTTCGATGCTCAGAGCGCGACCGTCTTTGTCGAACTCAACCACACCAAAACGCTCCGGGTCGTTGACGTGGTAGCCGAACACGGTTGCGCCTTCGGTCTGCTCGCCCGCTGCGCGCAGGTTGTCCGAGAAGTGCTGACCGTAGAAGATGTTGTCGCCCAGGATCAGGCAGCAAGGGTCTTTGCCAATGAACTCTTCACCGATGATGAAGGCCTGCGCGAGGCCATCCGGGCTAGGTTGTTCAGCGTAGGTCAGTTCGATGCCGTACTGGCTGCCGTCACCCAGCAATTTGCGGAAGCTTGGCAAGTCTTCAGGCGTCGAGATGATCAGAATTTCCCGCATGCCGGCCAGCATCAGCACCGACAGCGGGTAAAAAATCATCGGTTTGTCGTAGATCGGAAGCATCTGCTTGGAAACGCCCAGTGTCAGCGGGTGCAGGCGAGTGCCCGAACCGCCGGCCAGAATGATTCCCTTGCGATTGGTCGTGTTCATTTATTAAGAGCTTCCATAAGCATGCGGGTTACGCCACTTTGCCAATCCGGCAAATGTAGAGAGAAGGTATCGCGTAGCTTGTCCGTCGCAAGGCGCGAATTCAGCGGACGACTAGCGGGTGTAGGATATTCGGAGGTTGGGATCGGGCTGATTGTCTCGACCGCCAGCACCTCGCCATGAGCGCGCGCGAAATCGATGACGTAGCTTGCGTAGGCGTGCCACGAGGTCTCCCCGGCGGGAGCGAGGTGGTAGATGCCGCACAGCTCAGGATTGACCAGCGCTTTCTGAAGCGCGGCCACCGCCACGTCCGCCAGCAGATCAGCGCCAGTTGGCACCCCGATCTGATCGGCGATCACGTTTAACGACTCGCGGTCTTTGGCCAGTCGCAGCATGGTTTTCGCGAAGTTGTTGCCACGCGCGGCATACACCCAACTGGTGCGGAATATCAGATGCTTGCAGCCAGAGGCCACAATCAACTGCTCGCCTTCCAGCTTGGTGGCGCCGTAGTAGTTAACCGGCGCGACGGCGTCGGTTTCTTTCCAGGGTGCCGTGCCGGTTCCGTCGAACACGTAGTCGGTCGAGTAATGCACCAGCAATGTGTCGAGGCTCTTAGCCTCTTCGGCCATCACCTGACTCGCCAAGGCATTGATCGTGTGCGCCAACTCACGGTCGGTTTCGGCCTTGTCGACGGCGGTATAGGCGGCGGCGTTGACGATCACCTGCGGCGATACGCTACGGATCGCTTCGCGTAAACCGGCGAGGTCAGCCAAATCGCCAACCAGCGTGCCGTAAGGGGTGGCAGCCGGATGACGATCCAGTGCGACAACCTCACCCAACACGCTTAGCGCGCGCTGCAGTTCCCACCCAACCTGGCCGTTTTTGCCAAGCAGAAGTATCTTCATGCCTTGTCGTCTCGAGCCGCGTAGTTTTTGTCGATCCACTGCTGGTAGCTGCCGCTTTTGACGTGCGCAACCCACTCAGGGTTGTCGAGGTACCACTGCACGGTCTTGCGGATGCCGGACTCGAAGGTTTCTTCCGGGACCCAGCCCAGCTCGCGCTGAATTTTGCTGGCGTCGATCGCATAGCGCAGGTCGTGGCCTGGACGGTCCTGGACGTATGTCAGCAGGTCAACATGGGGGCGGAACGCCGAATCGGGACGCAGTTCATCAAGCAACGCACAGACGGTGCGCACGACTTCGATGTTCTGCTTCTCGTTGTGACCACCAATGTTGTAGGTCTCGCCTACTTCGCCTTCGGTGACAACTTTGTACAGCGCGCGGGCATGGTCTTCCACGAACAGCCAATCGCGGATCTGGTCGCCTTTGCCATAGATTGGCAACGGTTTGCCTTCCAGCGCGTTGAGAATGACCAACGGGATCAGTTTCTCGGGGAAGTGGAACGGGCCGTAGTTGTTCGAGCAGTTGGTGACCAGGGTTGGCAGGCCATAGGTGCGGGCCCAGGCGCGAACCAGGTGGTCAGAACTCGCCTTGCTGGCTGAGTACGGCGAGCTTGGCTGATAAGGTGTGGTTTCGGTGAAGAGGTCTTCTGGCCCTTCGAGGTCGCCGTACACTTCGTCGGTCGAAATGTGGTGAAAGCGGAAAGCGGCCTTGCGCGTTTCATCCAGCGACGACCAGTAGCCACGTGCTGCTTCAAGCAGGACATAGGTGCCGATGATATTGGTCTGAATGAATTCCGATGGGCCGGTGATCGAGCGATCAACGTGAGATTCGGCAGCCAGGTGCATGACGGCGTCCGGCTGATGCTCGCGGAACACGCGGTCGAGGTTTTCACGGTTGCAGATGTCGACGTGCTCGAACGCATAACGATCGTTCTGGGCAACGGTCTGCAGCGACTCGAGGTTACCGGCGTAGGTCAATTTATCGACGTTAACGACCGAATCGGTGGTGTTGGCAATGATGTGCCGTACGACTGCTGAGCCGATAAAGCCTGCGCCGCCAGTAACTAAGATCTTCACGCGAATTTCATACCCTGATTGTTGGCAACTCACGCGCTGCCGGATCCATGGAGAGCAAGGCTGACAGCGAGTGGTCAGCCTCTTGAGCGATCTGTGTCGGACACGTCCGAAGATAAGCGCGGACGATCAACGAAGTAAACAGACCGTATTTTAGCTTCAACGTCCATTATTGCTACAGCGGATTTAGAAGCCTTACGGCTTGCGCTTGCGCGGCCCGGTGTTGAACACCGGCACTTTCCGAACAGGCTTGGCCGCTGGCACTTCCGCCGCGGTCTCTCCGCTGTCTACCCACTTACCGAGGTTGCGTTTACCGCCGCCACCGCTGGTCTTGGGTTTCTTCGGCTTTTTCGGCTTCTTCAGAATCTGCCCGGTCGCGTCGGTCACCGGCACGCGATGTTCCGGGATGAAGTCGGGTTCTTCGCGGCGTTGCAGGGTTTGGCGGGTGAGCACTTCGATGGCGCTGAGCAGGTCGACTTCGTCGGCGCACACCAGGGAGATTGCTTCGCCGGTCTGGCCCGCGCGGCCGGTGCGACCGATGCGGTGAATGTAGTCTTCGGCAACGATGGGCAGGTCGAGGTTGACCACGGTCGGCAGGTCGTCGATGTCCAGACCACGGGCGGCGACATCGGTGGCGACGAGGATCTGCACATCACCGCTCTTGAAGCGATCCAGCGCGCGCTGGCGAGTGGCTTGGGGCTTGTCGCCGTGAATGCCGTCGGCGTTGATGCTCAGGCCTTGCAGGCGCTCCACCAGTTGATCGACGCCGACGCGGGTCTTGGCGAATACCAGCACCTGGCTCCAGCGCTGCTTTTTGAGCAGATGAATAAACAGCTCGCTTTTACGCTTCTTGTCGACGGTGACGATCCACTGCTTGACCGACGACGCCGCCACGTTGCGCGGGCTGACTTCGATGCTCAGCGGGTTGTCGAGCATTTGCTCGGCCAGCGCGCGAATGGCATCGGAGAAGGTCGCGGAGAACAGCAGCGTCTGGCGGCGTTTCGGCAAGGCGGCGTAGATGCTGCGCAGCTCTTCGGAGAAGCCCAGATCGAGCATGCGATCGGCTTCGTCGAGGATCAGCGTTTGCAGCTGGGAAAACTTGACGGCGTTCTGGCGATGCAGATCGAGCAAGCGACCGGGGGTGGCCACCAGCACGTCGACGCCTCGGCGCAGTTTCATCATCTGCGGGTTGATGCTGACGCCGCCATAGGCCGCGTAAGTGGTCAGCGGCAGGTGTTCGCCGTATTGAGCGATGGCTTCGTGAACCTGCTCGGCCAGCTCGCGGGTCGGCACCAGGATCAGCGCACGCACCGAGTTAGGGGCGACTTTGGGGCCTTCCATGGTCAGGCGTTGCAGCAACGGCAGCGCAAAGCCTGCGGTTTTGCCGGTGCCGGTCTGGGCGGCGGCCATGAGGTCGCGGCCTTCGAGCACGGGCGGGATGGCCTGGGCCTGAACGGGGGTGGGCGTCTGGTAGCCCAGTGTTTCGAGGGCACGCAGCAGGGGTTCGATCAGGCCGAGGGAGGCGAATGTCATTTGAATACCGTTGGAAAAAGATCAGCGCACACGCGTCTGTAGAAGACGATTGCGCGCAGTTTACCCTTTCTCTACCGGTTTCTGCTTGCGCCACTGCGGCAGGCCGATGAGCACGACGGCGCTGATGATCACCGCCATCGCCGCGCCTTCTGCCCAGCCGATGTGTTCGCCCGCAAACAACACGCCGAGCAACACCGCCACCGCCGGGTTCACGTAGCAATAGCTGGTCGCGGCAGCAGGTCGGACATTTTTGAGCAGGTACATGTAGGAGCTGAACGCGACGATGGAGCCAAACACCACCAGATAGGCCATCACCAGCCAGCCGGACAGGCCGGGGGACTGGGTGACGCGCTCACCGCTGACGAAGCTGCCGAGCAGCAGCACGGCGCCGGCCACCAGCATTTCGCAGGCGCTGGCCATGGGTCCTGAAGGCAGCGGCAGGTAGCGGCTCCACACCGAACCGAACGCCCAAGTCGCGGCAGCGAAGATCACCAGCGCCGCACCCATGGGGCTGGCCTGGAGGTTGGAGCCGAGGTTGAGCAAGGAGATGCCGACGAGGCCGAGCAGGATGCCAGCCCATTCCAAGCCCGTATTGCGATGGCCCCAGAACAGGCCGAACAGCAAGGTGAACAGCGGCACCGACGCCACCGCCAGTGCGGCGACGCCGGAGGCAACGCCGGCATGTTCCGCCAGGGTGACGCCGCCATTGCCGCAGGCGAGCAGCAGAAAGCCGATCATGCCGGCGGCCTTCCACTGTTTCCAGCTGGGCATGGGCGCGCCGCGAAAGCGCATGAAGGCAAACAGGATGGAGCCAGCGATGGTGAAGCGCACACCGGCCATCATCAAGGGGGGCCAGGTTTCGATACCGATGCGGATCGCGAGGTAGGTTGAGCCCCAGATCACATAAAGCGCGAAAAAGGCTCCGATGAGGAGTAAGGGAAAACGGCGGGCGGCAGGCATGAAGGGCTCTAGTACAGTCATTTATTGTGGGACTGATTCTAGAAATGTCCGGGGCGGTGGCGTCAGTTACAAATGGGGTTTATTCGACCCGTACACTTTTTTATGCACTGATGCTGCGTTTGAGTGGGACTGGCTTTGGATGGAAAGGCAACGCGTGTACACCTGTGGGACTGGCTTTAGCCGGGAAGGCAACGCGTACACCTGTAGGACTGGCTTTAGCCGGGAAGGCGTCGGTTGCCACACTGCAAATGTGATGTCGCGACAAGTGGCCTCTTCCCGGCTGAAGCCGGTCCTACTGACAACATGCATTCAGTGGGACTGGCTTTAGCCGGGAAGGCGTCGGTTGCTGCACTGCAAATGTGATGTCGCGACAAGTGGCCTCTTCCCGGCTGAAGCCGGTCCTACTGACAACATGCATTCAGTGGGACTGACTTTGGCCGGGAAGGCGACGCGTGTACACCTGTGGGAGTAGAAGTCGGTCCTACCGACTCGCCGCAAGGCCGCGATGCTTGCTGATGGCATCCGCAATTTTCTTCGCCGGAACCTTCTGCAACGTACACAGCAACTGGTGAGAAACGCCCGCCAGGCCATGGGTGTCGCGCAGTTGGTGGCCCAGGTGCAGCGTGAGGTTGGCCGCCATTTCCGCATCGGCCATGGCTCTGTGAGCCTTGCCGGTGTGGGGAAGGCCCGCCCAGCTGGTGAGGGTGCCGAGTTTGTGGTTGGGCGCGCTTGGCAGTAGACGCCGCGCCAGCAACATTGAGCAGGCAAAGCTTTGCACGCGATTGCGCTTGATGCGCGACAGCTCGAAGTCCCAGAACTTCTGGTCGAACGAGGCGTTGTGCGCCACCAGCGGCGTCAGGCCGACGAACTCGGCGACTTCGTTCATCACGCGTTCGGCCGGTGGCGCGGTGCGGAGCATGCTGTTGCTGATGCCGGTGAGGGATTCGATAAACGACGGGATGCGCACGCCGGCGTTCATCAGGCTCTGATAACGCTCGACGATCACACCCTGCTCGACGATCACCACGGCAATTTCCGTGGCGCGGCAGTAGCTGCTGGGGGAAATGCCGGTGGTTTCGAAGTCGATGACGGCGATGCGTTCTTGCATGGAATGACCTTCAAAATAGCGGGTTTAGCGTTTTAAGGATTAGCGCTGGATCAATGCAGCAGTGAACACCCTTTCGGCAAACAGGACATGCCCCCGTAGGAGCTGTCGGAGGTTACGACGGTGGCGAACGCGGTGGGTCAGTCGAACCATAATGATCAGACAGATCGGGTTCGCCAGCAAGCCGGCTCCTACAGGTTTGGCGGTGTTTGTCACTTTGCGGTCACGTCTCGCGAACAACGTGGTTTCAATCAATGCAGACCGGCTGGCCGCGAGGCTCAACGTCGGAAATCGTCCTGGTGGCTCACCCCTGATCGCCTTCGTGGCACGCCCCCGTAGGAGCTGTCGGAGGTTACGACGGTGGCGAACGCGGTCGGAGGTTACGACGGTGACGAACGCGGTGGAGCAGTCGACCCGTGATCATGAGCCGGACCGGGTTCAGCAGCAAGCCGGCTCCTACAGGTTCGGCGGTGTTTGTTAGCCTTTGACGTCACGTCTCGCTAACGATGTGGTTTCAATCGGCGCTGGTCAGCATGGCAATCAGGCTCTGAGCAGCAACCCGCCTTCAATCGGCACATACCGGCTGGCGGCGCGGATCAGCGAATTCGCGGTCAACCCGGGCACGCCGTAGGCAATCGCTTCGACGCCGTGCTTGCTGATGATGCGCTCCAGCAGCAGGTCGAAATCACCATCCCCTGACGCCAGCACCACCTCGTCGACATTCGGCGCAACGTCCATGATGTCGATGGTGATGCCCACGTCCCAGTCGCCTTTGGCCGAGCCGTCGCTGCGCTGGATGTAAGGTTTGAGTTTGACGGTGAAACCGAGGTTGCGCAGGATCTGCTGGAATTGCTGTTGTTTGCTATCGCCACGGTCAATGGCATAGGCATACGCCTCGACGATCTCGCCACGCTGGCTGATGTCGGCCCACAGGGCGGCGTAGTTGAAGTGGCAACCGTGAGCCTGACGTACTGTGTAATACAGGTTTTGTACGTCGGCGAAGACCGCGATTCTTCTCACCCAAATTCCTCAATGCGCTGACAAGCGACAGGGGCCGAAAACCGGACCGGCGCTCAGTATGCCAGTTTGAGGGAGGGATTGAAGGATTGGGTGCGGAGGTGACTGCGGGACAATATCTGTAATCCTGACACCCCGCAGTCGCGATTCATCACAGAGCGGTGTAGGAGCGCGCTTGCCCGCGAAGAGGCCGGTACATCCGATACATATATGTCGTCGGAACAAATTCTTCGCGGGCAAGCGCGCTCCTACAGGGACTGCTGACCCGCCGCGTTTCCTACAGTGCGGTGGGGTTTGCGCCTACGACATCAGACGAACGAATCGTCGTCATCAAACATGCCACCACCTGTGTCGCTGCCATAATCGGTGTCGGCGAACCCGTTGGGATCACTGCCCCAGGCATCATTGCCGGTGTTGTCATTTCCCGTCACGCGCTGCTGATCATCACCCCAACCACCGCTGCCGCCTTGATCATGCTCGGCGGCAGGCAGCGCCGGCTGTTCCTGGATGATCTCGACGATTTCCTGCGGTTGGCTGTTGTGGTGGAACAGGCTGCTGATGCCCTCGGCCAGCATCACACCACCGGCCACGCCTGCTGCGGTTTTCAGCGCGCCGCCCAGAAAGCCACTGCCGACCGGTGCAGCCGGGGCCTGTTGCGGTTGGGCATAGTTTTGCTGTGGCTGAGCGTAATTCTGCTGCGGCGCGTTGTAGGGCGGCGGGCTTGCAGGACCGCTGTCACGCCAGCCGCCAGTGGAAGGCTGCGGGCTCGATGGGCGAGAAAACGACGAAGCCGGCTGCTGAGCCTGCGGTTCACGCGAGCCGCCGCCGAAGATGCTCGACAGGAACCCGCCGCCGCTGTTGGACGGCGCGGCTGGCGCCGCAGATCGAAGACGCTGCAATTCCGCCTGCAATTGCTGGATCTGCTCGTCGCGCTGACGGCTCTGAGTTTCCAGCTGCTTGATCGCGACTTCCTGCACCAGAATCGACTGCGCCATGTAGTAAGGCGCGGCAGGCTGGCGAGTCAGGTGCTCCTTGATCAGCGCTTCGGCCTGCGCGTCACGGGGGGCCGATTCGGTTTCCGCTTGTTTGAGTTTGCCAAACAAGCCGTCGATCAGGGTTTGTTCTTCGCTGTTCATGGCGACCTCGTTAGATTGCCGTAGGAATTCTGTTTCGAGCCATTGCTCGTACGCATCCAGTAATGGGGGCCTTCAAGGGGGATTCAATAGGATGTAAAAAAAGTTAAGAACACCCGCCTCATCCCGCCGGTTGGCCCGTTCTGCGGGTCTACGTTACAGTGTTGGCCTGCTTAGCCCTGTGATCCGTTCATGAATCCGCTGACCATTCTGCAAGACTCGCTGTACTTCTTCCGACGCAACTTCGGCAGCATTCTTACGCTGTGCCTGCCGCTGGTGGTTCTGGAGGCACTGACCAAGCAGCTGATCGGCTTCGGCCAAGGCCCAGGGACCGTGCAATTGCTGGTCGGTTTGCTGTTTTACCCCCTCTACACCGGCGCATTGATTCTCTTTCTGGACGCCAAAACCCGCGGCGAAGAGCCGCCCAAGGCGAATCTGTTTGCGGCGGCGCTGCGCCTGTGGCCCATGTTCGCAGTGCTGACCGCGTTGAGCACGCTGTTGATTATGGCCGGCATGTCGCTGTTCATCCTGCCGGGCGTGTGGGTGATGATCAAACTGGTGCTGTCGGAGTACCTGCTGGTGCTGCGTGGCATGGGCCCGCTTGAGGCAATGCGTGAGAGCTTCAGGATGACCCAGGGCCACGTGCTGCGCATTTTCACCTGCGTGTTGTGCGTTTACATTCCGCTGTCGCTGCTGGAAGCCCTGAGCTACTACGTGTTGCCGGACCAGCAAAGCCCGATGCTCTCGATCGCGGTGGACAGCGTTTCCAGTTTCTTGCAGTTGTTCATCAGCGTGGTGATGTTCCGGCTGTTCATGCTCATCGACACCCCCGCCCGGCCGACCTGAGGCACGACGATGGCCCGTCCGGTGCGCTATCTCCTGTACGTCGCGGTGTTCGTCGGGCTGTCGGGGATTCTGCTGTATGACCTGACCTGGCATCCTGCCCGACGGGAGAGCGTGGCGGTGTCCTGCAACGCGATGGATGCAAAGCCACCGGTGCTGGCGGCAGATCAGACGCTCAAGGTGATGACCTGGAATATTCAATACCTGGCCGGCAAACGATACGTGTTCTGGTACGACCTGCCCGATGGCAGCGGCCCGGACGAACGCCCTACCCCGGAGGACCTGGCCTATAACCTCGACGAGGTGGCGCGGGTCATTCGTGACGAGCAACCGGACGTTTTGCTGTTGCAGGAAGTTGACGACGGCGCGAAGAACACCGATTACGGCAACCAACTCGCCCTGCTTCAGGCGCGTGTGGCGGATCTCTACCCGTGCAGCACCGAAGCGTTTTACTGGAAGTCGGACTTTGTACTGGACCGGCACATCTTCGGCAGCGTCGGACGCAAGCTGGCGACGTTGAGCCGGTATCAACTGGACAGCGCCGAACGCCTGCACCTGCCCTCTTCCTCCGGCAATTTCATCAGCCGACTGTTTCAGCCGCAGCCTGCGCTGCTGATCAGTTACCTCCCCCTTAGCGATGGCCGACGCCTGGCCGTGACCAATACGCACCTGAGCGGCGTTGCGTCAGGCGGCGACGTGCAACAGCGACAGGTGGCAACGGTGCGTCAGTTGCAACAATCCTTCGAGCAAAACGGCACGTTGTGGATCACCGGCGGCGACTTCAATTTGCTGCCGCTGGGGCAATATCAGCGACTGGCCGTCGAACAACGCGCACCGTATTCGGCGGTGAGTGAGCTTCAGGGCTTATGGGAAAGCTTCCCGATGATCCCGAGCAACGACGACGTGAACGGCGAGGGCCGGCGCAAGTGGTACACCCGCTTCCCCAACGACCCAACCCTCAGCGGTCCGGACCGGACGCAGGACTTTGTGTTCTACAGCCCGGAATTGAAGAAGATTGAAGCGCGGGTGAGGCAGGCGGACACGCTGTTGATTTCTGATCACATGCCGGTGATTGCGCGGTTCAGAGTGCCAGCGAAGACGGAATAGAAACACCGTTGTAGGGCCCTGTTTGCGGGCGCATGAGAGGGGCACTTGCTCCTGACCGACAGGTGCCGGATTCCCCGGCACCGGTCGCTGCAATCAGAACGTGACGCTGGCCGTAAGTCGCGCGGTTCGAAGCGCCCCCTCCTCCACCTGGAGCGTGCTGCTGCCCGTGGTGGCCGGGTAGTATTCCTTGTTGAACAGGTTGTCGATGTTCAGCTGCAGACTGGTCTTGTAGTCATGGGTGGGTAAATCCCAGCGTACAAAGGCATCGGCCGTCGTGTAGCTGTCGAGCCAGAAGCTATTGGCGTCGTCGCCCGGCCGCTCTCCGACGTATCGGGCACCTGCACCGACATGCCACTTGCCGGTTTCGGCAGGCAGCCCGAGTTGATGACTGAGGTACAGGCTCGCGGTGTGCATCGGCGCATTGGGCAAGCGGTTGCCTTCCTGCTCGGGGGATTCTCCGTTTTTCAGCACTTCCGTGTGGTCATAGGCGTAAGTGCCAATGATGTTCCAGTTACGCGCTATCTCTCCGGTCACATCCAGCTCGACCCCTCGCGAGCGGGCCTTCCCTACCGCCTCGTCAATGCTGTCGCCGTTGCTCTGCAGCACGCTGTTTACCAGGTTTTTCTTGACGATGTCATACACGGCCAGGTTGACGTTGAGCGCCTGAACCGGGCTGTATTTGATACCGACTTCGTAGCTGCGACCTTCGGTAGGCTTGAAGCTGTTGCCGGCATCGTCGGCATCATTCGGCACGAAGGAACGGCTGTAGTTTGCGTAGAGCGCGACGTTGTCGACCGGCTGATAAACGATCCCGCCAAAGGGCAGAAATTTATCGCCATTGGAATCGGCACCCGGTGCGTAGGAGCTGCCCAGCCCTTGATCGCTGTATTGATCCCAATGTTCCTGACGACCACCAAAGACCAAAATCCAGCGGTCATTGAGGTGCCAGTTGTCCTTGAAGTACGCCGAGGTCGTGACCAGGTTATTTTCGGCGTTGCTCTGCGCTGCGCTGACGGTCGAAGGCTCAGCCAGATTGCCGTAGGTGGGGTTCTGGATGTTGAGGTTGCCCGCAGAGCTACTGGCGTTGCGGTAGGTTTTGCCGCGGTATTTATCCAGCGACTCGTTGTCCACCCCGACGACGATCTCGTGCCGCTGGCCGAACAACTGCTGATCGCCTATGAAGTCCAGCGCGGTATAGCGGCTCTCATAGTCATAGTGCCCGCCATTGGCGATCCGGCGCAGGTTGCTGCCGTTCAAGGTGCTGGGCTGGGCAATCGCCAGACTGTAACGATCCTCCGTCCAGCCGTAGGTCAACCGGCTTCGCCAGTCGTCATTGAGCTGGTACTCAAACTTTGCGGTGGTGCTTTGGCTGATGCCGACGGTCTTGGCCCAGCGCTCATCCAGGCGATCGCGGTAACTGATGTCGGCCGGGTGGCCTTTGACAAATACGGTGCCGCGGTCAAAGGGACTCGCGTAATCGTTGTAGGTGTAGGCAAGCGAGAAACTGGCGCGGTCGCCGACCCAGGCGATCGATGGCGCGATAAGCGTGTGCTCATCGACACCATAATTACGCCAGTAGTCCTCGTGGGAGCGCTCGGCAACCAGACGGTAAGCCAGATTGGTATCACCGAGCGGTCCGGTGGTGTCCACCCCAAGCGTCCCGCCGCCTTCACTGAAACCGGAGCCCGTCAGTGTCGTGCTTTGGGTGAACTGTGGTTGCTTGCTGATCACGTTGATCAGCCCGCCCGGCTCCAGCGCGCCATACATCAGCGACGCAGGGCCCTTCAATACTTCCACGTGATCGGTGGTGGCGCCCAGATTGCGGCCAATCGCCGAGCGGACCCCGTCCCGCAAAATGGAGTTGTCGTCGTTGCTGCCAAATCCGCGCTTGATCACAGCATCCTTCGTGCCCCCCAAGGTATTCGTCTGTGACACACCACTGACGAAGCGCATGGCGTCATTCAGGTCTTTGACCTGATAGTCATCCAGGGTTTGCGCAGTGACCGTGTTGACCGTTTGCGCTTCATCCCGATTCTGGGTTGAGGTCTTGCTGGCGGTACTCCCTTCAGAAACCGTATAGCTTCCCGAGCCGTCAGCTGCATCGCGTGTGGACTGGATGACACTGGGCGCCAGTTCGGTAACCGTCTGAGCAGCCGTTGCAAGACCAGGTAGAGCGGAGCACAGCAGGACTGATGCATGAATCCGGTAAAAGCGCTTGACCACGAGCTGACTCCGTAAATAAAAACCAACGCAAATGCGATTCGTTATTATTACACGAGTTGAAGCGGCATTTACCTCATGGCGTGTGAAGTTGTTTTTCGTCCGCTCGTTGTCATGCCAGTGCGCAGCCCGTTCACTTCCTCGGCTTCACCCGCGCGGTCGGCTCGGCGATCAACGGATCGTCCGGCCAATAGTGCTTCGGATACCGGCCCTTCAAATCCTTCTTTACCTCGGCATAGGTGCTGCGCCAGAAATTGGCGAGGTCTTGGGTGACTTGAACCGGACGGCGCGCCGGGGACAGCAGGTGCAGTTTGACGCTCTGCCGGCCATTGGCGATGCGCGGGGTGTCTGCCAGGCCGAACAGTTCCTGCAAGCGCACCGCAAGCACAGGCGGTGACTCGCTGTAGTCCAGGCGCA
>Ga0265780_10001192_pt1 | contig 37790 bp, 40 predicted proteins | sample P1T30metagenome_FD_192432 | JGI IMG/M metagenome (GOLD analysis project Ga0265780, IMG submission 192432) | Plant litter microbial communities from East Loma Ridge, Irvine, California - P1 T30 | ecosystem: Environmental > Terrestrial > Plant litter > Unclassified | place: USA: California...
AGCGTGCTGGCCCACTGGAAGCCCAGTCTCTCGTACATTTGGCGCTGCAAAAGCCGTTAGCCAGATGGCCCGAGAGCACGACTCTTCAAATCCGAGCATGAAGCAGATGAACTACTCACAGCAAACAGCGGGAAAATACACCCGACAACATTCCGTACCAGAATCACACCAGCCAAAGCGCTCGCCGAGTAGGTCTGATAGCTGTCGACGACGTAGTTCAGCACTCCCAGGATGACGATGTAAATTCCAGCGCCGAACAGTGAGGATCCAACGATAGGCACAATCCAGTGAATGGATCGGTAAGAAGTCCAAGCGAACCAGAAAAGCGATATCGGGAGCAGCAGAGCGCCGAACCGCGCCTGGCCCATACGAGCTTCGGGCACGCCTTTCCCGCCGTTTTCTGCTACGCGGCGGAGATAATAGCGCTCTTGTAGTGGGTAGAAACATGCCGCGACCAGGGCTCCAACTGCGATTCCGAGGAATGTCAGGCCTGTTTGGCCAACGTTGAACCCGTGACCTTCCTGGCTGCCGAAGACCAGCGGAAAGGACTCGTTGAACAAGTAGACTACGCCGTAGATGAAACCATTGTAGGCTGCGGCTGCCATTGTGATCTCTTCGGTGAAGAGGAAGCGGAATGGTCGTGTGAGGTTGACGGCAAAGAGGACGTGTATACTCCGCTTGGAGCCCATGGAGTGCGAGTCGGAGATCCTATCAGTTGCCTCGTGAGATACGCCTTCTTTGACGAGAGTCTTGCGAACAGCTTTCGCTTTTTTCTCCAGAATTGTCGAGTGCCTGGTCTCGGGGAGAAGGAAAGTCATGATGATTAAGATGCCTCCAGTGATCCCCATCAACGCCCAGAAGAGATTTCTCCAGCCTTCATTCAAAACCAGGTAGCCGGTAATGACCAGTGCCATTGGCGGGCTAAATGTCGAGGACAGACCGTACACCATCATGGCGTTACCGCTTTCGTTGCGTTCCCATACGTCTGAAATACTGCCTCCAGTGTTTGTGAGTGGAGCCGAGCCGCCGAAGCCTTGGATCAGCCTGCATACGATCACCGTGGGCATGTTGTGTGCTAGAGCCAGCGGGATTTGGAACATCACCAAGACGAACCAGGAGCCAATGTAGACGGGATTACGGCCGTAGTACTCGGACAACGGAGCGAGTAGCATTGGTCCTGTTTTGGAAGTGTCAGAGTGGATCAACACTTAGGTGCCAATGTGTGTCTATGAGACTTACCGATCGCAAATCCGAGAAGATACATGGAAAGCCCGACTGTACCAAGCTCAGTCGACGAATTGAAGGCTTCGACGATGTCTGGTGCAGCTGAAGAATAACCTCCGGCGCAGAGACATCTATCTCGTGTGTCAGCAGTTACTCGAGTACAGGTAGCGATATTGGCTGATCGCTCACGTCAAGAAGTTCAAGAAGCTAGCGAAGCAAGTAATCCACCACTTTCGCCATCGCTGTTAAGTTTTAAGGTTAGATCGACTGCACTCCCACCGAGGATCGGATTCAACTCTTACAGGCCAATTCCGTGGGTTGATCGGATCGTTGGGACCCCAAGTCAGATAGATGGGGGTCGCATCGTCGGGATAGGCTTTCACATGTGCCACTACTTCTTGCTCGCTCAGGAAGAGCCCGCCTTTCTCGCCCTCTTCGATCCGGCTTGGACTCTCTTCGTCTGCGCCGCGCTGCGGGATGTCCATTGGTTTCTTCTCTTCGTCAAACGTGTTCCTTGGGTGAGGAGTATGCTCGATCTCGGCCATTGTGAGGCAAATCCGGCTTCCAGAAGACGAGGCTGAAGGCACAGATGAGGGAATGAAGCGAATCGGTCTCAACGATGAAGAATCTGACAATAAAGGAAACAGAAGTGATGTGTTCAGGAATCGGAAATGTGACTTTCTTGCAGCCTGTTGCTGATCCCTTGGAATCTACCTGCCGTCCCGAGAGTGTCGGCCATGAGCAGCAAGCTCCACTTAACGGCACGAAGGCCGGGCCCGTAGTATTGCTTATGCTCATGGGGCCCCATAGGGTATTCTCCACAGACACGGCTATGAACCTGATTAGTTCCACGGAGAAGATGTTGTGTCGGAAGAATCGGAAGGGAATGGGAGTGGAGAGAAGTTGAAGAATCGGCAAGCGTCGTCATAGTTCCGGGGGATGTCGTTTTGAACGATCGCCGCGGTACCTATGTGATTAGAAGATATATACTCATGTCGCCGCGAAATGTGTCTACGACAAGTCTCGACTGTAGAGTGATTCTCGAGTTTGTTCTCCAGCTAATCCCCTTATAACAACACACGTGGGCAAAAGATTGTTTGCATCTGTAGATCATCGGCTTCGCGAAAGTCAAGAGGCTGGTGGCGGAAAACCACGCGAATGTCATCACTTGTGGAGTCAAGGCGGGTCTCTATCAAACTCTGTGATCTTGCTAAGCATCTAAGCATTGTGACAAATGCTTATCTTGCTGTTTGTAAGGCTTGAGCCAATCAAAGGTGCAGGTGCACCATTATGTCGTTGTGAACAAGATACGTTGGGTAACAGCGAAGATGAGGCTTCGTCATGATCGACGACCTTGGTGAAAAAGCGCCTAGGAAGCTGTGTAATCTCAGCGTTGGATGGACTCACGTCGACTCGGACTATCATGTAGTACTTGTCAGATTAAGAACATTGAGGTTGCTCGTTTATCCTAGTTTCCCACACTCGTTAGCAATATACGATTGCAACGATTCGGTGCCCTTCAGTTTATAGTAGTATCGTTTGACTCTCTCCGCGGGGATAAATCGTGTATCTAATCACAACGCTGCATAGAACTCATGCGTTTTGGTCTCTGTGTGTGAGATGTGCGCGCTTGTTATTCTTCCTCGTCTGCTCCTTCTGTTTCTTCTGCCGAGCCGACGGCCGATCGTCTTCCTTCGGAGCCCGAATCGCTCTCATCACCTTCTTGATCTTCCTCTACATCAATCTCTTCTGCGCTCTCAGACTCTAACACTGCATCCAAGTCAAATTCGTCGGCAGTCTTACCGACCATCAACCTTCTCCGCTTCCGCCTCCTAGCACCCTCTAAGCCCATCAGCTCAAAGTCCCTCTTCTTTGGTACGCCACTGGCCTGCTCCCAAGGCGCTTCATACTGCACCACTTCCCTCCAACTGGAAGCTCTCGTTTCGAACTCTGCTTGTTTAAAAGGGAAGTCGGGCTTCTGCACTTGTCTTTCAGGTAAGAGTTCGAGTTCCAAGATTGAGCGTAATTCGTTCTCTCTCGCTGTGCTTTGGACACGGTCTAGATCTTCGAGGTAGCGTGTTTCGGCTCTGCTGAAAGAGGCGGGACTTAGAGGTCGCTTGCGGGCGGAGAGGATGCGGTTCTTGGAGCCGGTTCGACGGTGGGTTCGCGGATGTTTTCTTTCTTCAAACTCGTTTTCCGAATCATCGTCGTCGTACTCGTCGTGGCCGTCAAGAGATTGTTCCGAGGATCCAGTGTCTGTGTACGAGTCGCTGTCGAACTCGTCCAGGCCATCGTCGTCGGGTTCCATAGTATCAGAAGCGCCGTTCGCGTGCTCCTGGATTTCCAGAAATGGTGTGATTCCCAATCCTATTTTCAACTCGTCTTCGCTGATCTTGTAGCCTACTTTCGTTCCCTTTCTCCCGTCTTTGCCTCTGTACTTCTTCGCATCAGCGTAGACTTCGACGCCACATCTCTTCACGGCTTGTGTCCAATACTCCGGTCCTCCAGTCTTGAGACCCATCGTCTCTCGTGCCGCGACGACATCGAAGACATGTACGTTAGGATGCACGCGAGGGTCGGAGGACGCTCTCAGGCGGGAGAGAGCTTGGAAGATAGAGACTTGCATTAGGCGGCGTGTTAGGGAGACGACCAAGTTATGGAAGTCTTCGAGGGCAGTGCGGCGAATTGACGGACTGAAAGGGTCTTGTGGGGAGGCTTCTTCTGTAAGGCTGTGCCAGTTCGATGAGGGATCTTTCGAGTTCATGAAGACTGAGCGGGAGAGTTGCAGGAGTGCCGATGCCTTCAGAAGTTCGAGGGAAGTTGGCGAGGTTTTCTCAGACTCTTCACCAGTGCGGACTGTAGGATCTACGTTGGCAACGTTCTCGATGGTGCCATCATTGTCGGCGGCATCGTCGCGCGCAGTCGCGTCTTCGTGTTGCTCATCGAGGGCCGCAGCAACGTCTTCATCAATCAACCAGTGCCCCTCGCTCCATCTCACTTTCTCCTTCTCCTCTTCCACAGCCCTCGCTTTCGCCTCGAGCACTCCAGCAGCCGCTTCTTCAGCTTGCAAACACTCTGCACTGATCTCAGCAGCGGCGGGCAAATCCGCAGAGGCAAGTTCAAGTCTCGATTTCGCTTGCAGCTCCCTCGCGCCTTGTTGGAGTAGCAAGATGTAAGCCTTGATCTCAGGCTCCGCTTTGGTGCCGACAGCCGTGGCTAACGCAGACAGATCCCCCGGCCCACGAGACTGGAGAGCGATCCAGAATTGGTGTTTTTCCCGTGTCGTCCAGAATGAGGCTCCGATTTGAGAGGGGTCGAGGTGGTCGTGACCAGCATCTCTCTCGTTTCCGGCGATCTCCAATATTGTCGAATTGAGGTGATCGCGATAGGATCGGAGGACGCTTTTTGTTGTCGCGCTGTGGTGGCCGGGCAAACTGGTTTCTGCGTGCTCTTCTGCTATTGCCGACGGGTCCCGAGTAACTTCAGGCTTGACACTCGAGCTCTTCTTCGGCGGTTTTCTGGTTGTTGCTGTTTTGTTTCTGGTGTTCCTGGTATCTGATCCACTCGCGTGGTCGTCAACATACTCGGATTCATCCGAGTCGTCGTTCATGTTGAAGTTGGTATGATTGCGATCGGATCATTGTGTTTATGTCCGTTGGTCAACAGTGTTTGACCATGCTGAATTTTCTACGCTTTCCTTCGATATGGGAACAACAAGTAAGTCCTGCTCATGTCGGATCTGTGGCGGCGGAAGAGAGATTTATGGAGTGAAATCTCACGGTACTCAATTGGCACGAGTCATGCTGGGTTGAACGCGGTGACAAGAACTGCATGCATGCCTCAGCCTTCCAAGGTTCGTTCTCTTGAAATGAAAAGAGACGTGATTAGAGATCTTGTTACATACCTATGTAGCTTTTTTGCATACCCCGAGAAAGCAATGAACTCGAACCCCAATCGCATCTCTCAAAAATCAAACAAACAAGCAAGATAAATGAAGCCAGATAAATGAAGCCAAGAAGTGGTCTCGCATTGCCCTCGTCCAAGACCAAACAAGAGGGCAGGGTATCCATTTGATTCATTACACTAAGCATAGACATTATAAAAGTCCGTTCGTCGTCCCATTGGAGAACTCTCCAAAGAAAAATCTCATATGTACAGAAAGTGCGCGGGAAAAAAGCGGCGAAAAAAGCGATTGACTTTCTTCGCCTACAGGCGCAAGAGACAAAACCGCAAATCGCTCATAAGCACCACCCCGCCTGCCTCCAACGATCAGGGTATTTTCTTCACGTCTCTTCCCAAATCGTCTTCGTCTATAGACGGTCGAAGAGGAGAGGCGGTTTCCGTTCCGGTGAGTTTGCTCAGAGTTGCGGAGCCGGGTTGGAAGCCGATGTGAACGGCGAAGAGCCAGGCGGCGAGGAGGTTGAGAAGGTGGTGCAAGCGGTAAGCGTAAGTGACGCCGTAGATGGCGGCGTAGATGGCGGAAAGGAAGGTCAGGATATTCGTTATGAAGCGTGCTCTGTTGGAAGTTGTTAGCAGTGACTCTTGGTTTTAAATGGCTGGCGAGAGATTGGGTAACATACCGACCGGTGACTCTGGGCGTCATGTTCCCAGCGCTCATCACTTCGACCAACAGTACCAGTGGGAGCACGGCTAGAAGATTGTGGTGAGTGCTGAACGGAGTCAACCAGTGGACGGCGAGGTTGTGGATCCAAACGATCAGCACCGGCATGTTGATGGGCAACACCCAGAGCATGAGGACGAGCATCGAGGTGGCGTAGTTGTAGAAATTGTAGTGGGCACCAGAGTGAGTGTCCCGGGCGAGTCGCAGTGCCCGTACGCAAGTGCACAGCTGCACGATTGTGAGGACCATGTAGGCGAATTGGTATGGTATGAGGGTGGTGATGAGCAGGAGCAATATGGCTGTCGTGATGAGGCGCTGTCGTCCACCAGTCGTGGCGAAACTTGTTGCCCGTCTGTAGCGTTCATTAGCAATTGTATCGAGGTGCGAAACGATGTTCGAAGCTGTGCACACATACCGGCCATCGCCCTGCCCACCAAAAAGGCCTCGTGTCCAGCCATAGACGAACGCAAATACATGCATTAGGATTGTGATTAAGTAATTCCCAGCAATGCAGATCCCAACACTGATGACCCCAAACAAGGGCACCAGGAACCAGAGGAAAGGATCTTGAGTACCAAGCATGAGATCATTAACGTTGAAATCGACGGATTTTTGGGATGTGCCAGTCAGAAAGCTGAGCCAGCCACGCGTCCAAGATCCCTGAGATGCTTTTGAAAGTGACACTGCGAAGAATGTGAGAGCGATGAAGATGAAGGGCAGTGATGTGCGAAGGCATACGTCCATGCTCTCGGAGAAAGACATGAAAACACCTGTCGTCTGGGTCAGTATGTCGTTCCTGTCGTGTGAGTGCGAATTGACTGACCTGTCACATCATAAACCTTGAACTGCTTCCTGATTACGATTAGTACAACAAGAAGCGGGAAAGCCGCAAATACCGATCTGTATCGCATGACCAGCTTGCCAGCGCTGCCAAGCATGTCGACCTTCAAGGAAACTTCCACAGTCGAATTGCAAGTAGGATCAGACCACAGCTGCAGACTGAGCCCTTCACTTGCACCGCCGCCTCGCAAAGGTGGTGGCATGTAGGGTGAAATACCATGCACGTTGATATTTCCGCCTCGCGTGTTCACGAAATACTTGCTTTCGTATGGCTCAGCAATGTACTGCCTCAGCATTGGCGCGAAGATTTCCTCGGAATGCCCGCACGTTTTACGATTGACAGTGAGATCGTACGCAAACAGCGTCGAGTGCACTTCCGGAATTTTCAACTCGGTCATCATCGGACGTGTCGGAGGCAGGGTGAGCTGCAAGCCACTGGCAAGCAGTTGATGGTGTCCACGGCTCACGGTAACGGTGGACTTGTCGCTGGTGCTGAACTCTGCAATCGCCCAGCCGTCCGATGTCTCAGATGGCTTCTCGATGATAGTGGCGAACTGATATTCGGAAACGTCGGGCAGTTCGAATTGAAGATATGAGAATGGAGGCTTGCCGTCGAAAGCGTTGACTGATGTGTTTGTCGAAGCCGGAAGGTAGGAGACGTCAGGAGCAGCGTTCTTGCAGGCAAGTTTGCTTCCGCCGGGAGCGCCATTGGTGAGGTCCAAATTCTGCGGGAAGACTAGCTTCGAGTGTATCGGAAGTACGCTGCAGAACAGGACTGTCAGGGAGCCGTGACCGTCGCCGTTATCCAGTTTCTGATTTGTAAGTAGGGTGTATTTGCCGCCTGCAGCTGACGTTTCAAGAGGGACCGGCATCACATGCGCGGCAGTAAGACCAGAAATACGACGAGGACGGAGTACAAGACGTTGACCATGTCTCAACATTTGATCAGCGCTCGCTTCGAATGTGAGAAGCGTGTCGAGTTCTATCGACGGTTAGCGCGGCCCAAAGTAAAAGTCGCATTCTTCTTACCTTGATCTTTGATAGCTTTCTGCACCACAGGCTCCATGCCAGTCAATAGTCGTTTCCTGATAGCTTTGATACGTTCCACCTGTGGCTTGGTTTGAGCCGACCGCCTTACGTCGGTCACGTCAAAGACAGCCTTGACAAGAGCTTTGCGGAACTGATCGCACCACATGATCGCCAGATGATCCATTCCTGTCCAGACATTCGGGATGCTAGAGGTGAACACTGTGAAGCCATGGGTGTCCGGAACCAAAGAAGTGAGACTAGTGGACTCTGATGGAATCATAGTATCAAGACCGCCTCCGGCCACTGAAACCAGAGTGACATCCGCTAATGGATTGAGGCTTGGTGGTTGAAGGTAAGACTTCCGCCAGTAAGTGTTGATGTCGTTGTATGTAGCCACCATGTCTGCATCGAATGTGACGGGCGCGCGAGCGTGTGGCGCAGATAGGGTGACAATTGTGTTCACTGTATGTTCCTGGTAGTTCGGCATCCTCAGCATTGTCCTCGCCACCACTCCTCCCATCGAGTGGCCCAAAATGATCACCGATTTTGGTTCAGGCAAGCCAGATTCTCTAAGCGAGCGACTGGGGTTGTGATAGAGCGCTAGGATGAAAGCAACGGCTTCGTTCAAATATTCGGCCTGATCCAGTAATGTCTGCCCGTGGAAAGCAGTAATGTCCTCGTTGAAATCCACCGAAAATACATCCAACGGCGCCTTGCCATCTGCTGTGGCAGCGTTGTCCGTTCGTAATACGTCTTGGTAGTAATGCGCCGCCTCAGCCGCGATTGGACGCACTTGCTTGTAGCTCCCTGCATTTCCAGGTATGAACAAGACAGGTATCCCCTTGACTCTGGTGTCTTCGTCCACTCCTCCTTCTCTGTACAGGTACAACGAATACTTGGACGCGAAACGAGTGTGCTCGGTGTCGAAGTCGGAATACCGGGTAAACGAGGGCCGCATGTAGGACATGGCGCATCCCTTCGGATCTTGTTGGCGTGTAAAGAACGAATGTAGAATCGTCGTAAGAAGCACAATGGCGCAGATGCTCGTCGCGAAAGTCAGCGTTGTGCACGACCATGGGTTGCGCATGCGAGCCCGCTGTCCTCGACATTCGGGCGTGCCGTCTGATGTACTTTTGGTCTGTAAAGGACTGCTGACCATATCGTTGGCGAGCTCCGATGTTGGCTCCGTGCTGTGATTCCACGGCGAATGCATCTCCAAGACCGGTGTGCGGTTTATATCCTTGCTAGGCTTGCGCTCCAACGGCCGAGACGCAGCATTCTTCACTTCTCGCGCGGTCTCCCTGTCGCGCGCATTGTTGCTGGATTCTCTGCTCTTGTCTAGACGCTCCGGCGCGGTTGAAGCAGACCTGGACCCGTTGTCGTCCTCGCCGGAGCCGGAGGGACGTCTCCTCATCGAGACGCTAATTCAAACGCGCAGTCATCCAGATTCAATAGCGACAGTGAGGGAACGGCGGCGGGGATCGGAAGACGGGAGTTGCGGCAGGTCGGCAGGCCAGGAGGAGAGTAGCGATCTTGGTATGCCTTCGCCGGCCAGCAGTAAGTAAGTAGAGTACGGTAGTCGAAGAGCGAGTGTGGGCGCGTAGGATTGGCAAGAACGGAAAGGAAGGAGAGCGTTGCTGGGATTGAAGGACCAGGCACGAGCCAACCACGTGGGTGAGGGATGGATATGTACCGCGCGGAGATGGGAGGGCTGCTGCTGGCTGGGAAGACGGAGGTGGGAAAGGGCGGCGGGATGTCGGGAGCAGAGTATGAAGAAGAAATGATGAGATCAATCTACGGCATCGATGTTGGTGTATGTCAAGTCTTCCTGCAGGACATGCGTGCTGCAAGGCCCGGCAAGTTACAATAGTGACATATGGATATGGACATGAACTGCCCAGGTGGTTAGCGGACATGGGAAAAAGGTTGAAACCATCGTCATGTCCGCCAACGCTTCGTCCGACTGCTTCCGCGGGCGATCATGGATGCTGCCTCTGCTGCACCTCTGCAGCCAACTCCATCACCCAATAACCTGAAATATCCCGCCAAGCACAGGCGGCTATGCCATGTTCGTGGCGGTCCTCTCAAAGCTTGTCCCAGCCACCATCATTGAACTTCCCGTTGGCCTAGAGGTCTTTGGCAACGGTCAACCAAGCAATCAGATGCTTTCCAAAGACAGCAAACCACGAGCGTTGCAGGATTCGCATGGCGGTCTGATCTTTGCATGACAGGGCTGAGGATTGTGCCCCACCAGACATACACCTCGAATCATGGCGTCTGCAGAGAAAACAGCATGTTCATCACTGCAAATCGTCAAGTATCGTATCGTAGGAGCTAAGGTACTACTACTAGACTGCTCGACTACTTGCCGTCCCATATATTCACTGCCGCGCCAAGCACGAGGCCGCGCAAGCAAGCTCAAGCCTATCAAAACTTACACACCTATCTCGAAGCTCTCAACTTGAATAATTATTCGAGCTGAGGTTGGGAGAGCTGGAAGCTGTGTGGCTGTTAGCTGTAGCTGTAGCTTTCCAGCCACTCCAGCTCCAGGCTGGCATACATTCTTTGTACCTGTACTTTGTACCTGTCAGAACTGATTTTAAAAAGTATGGAATCTTGGAAATGCGTTGACGGAGGCTAGCGTGTTCTTGCCAGTGGTCTCGACCTGACTGTTGCAAGACGGCCAGGACTACTTCCCACTCTTCTCACGATTGATGGGAATCAACTAGTACGATTCGCCATTCTAGCGCTGGACGCCTGGAGGGCCGTTGTTCTCCAGTTGTCGGTGTTATTATTATTCAACCAGCACATCCATGATCCATACAATGACGTGCAGCAACTGTTCGGGCCGTATGCCGTTGCGGACTGCACCCAAAACGATGAAACCACACGCGTCCTGAGACGTCGAAGTTTCGAACTTTGACGCAAATACTTAATCAAATCCACCACATCCGCCCCTCGATTTGATTAATCAAGTCATCAATTCTGACGCTGACAAACACATCTTGTCGGGCTACGAGAGCTGCTCTGAGGTTTAATACAGGTCAAAGGCTCGCTCCAACAAGAAGCACTACCCAGCAACAGGTCCAACCCTGATCTCGCTTCTCTTCTGCACCTCCCGCCACCGCTCCTTACTCTCCTCCCCCTTCAACACCTTCTTCTTCAGCGCCGCAATCCGCCCAAACCTGCCTCTAGCCCCATGCTTCAGTTTCGTGATCTGATCCCCAGCCCTGCCCTTCGTAACAGTCTCCACAGTCAACTTCTCGTCCTCGCCGCGGAATTTATTCAACATATCAACCTGGGCCTGCGTAGCCGGCCGCCGACGCCAGCCCGCGTTCTTATGGACGATCTCGAACGGGAACTTCTCCTTTGCCGCTGTATCGGCGGCCGACACGGCGCCTTCGAATGTGTCGGCTGTGGCGATGGTACGAGGGCGCATGTATGGGGCTTTCGATTTGGAGCTTAAGCCTGCTGGGAGTCTTTGGTTGAAGATCACTTCCACTTGACCTTCGCAGCGTTTGATAGTTAGGAAGTCGCCGTTGCTGCTGGACAGGATGTAGCGATCCTCGTCGATCTGAACCCATGCAAAAGGCGAGAGAGCACGGATGTGGCGCTCGCCTGAAGTGTCTTCGATCAGGTCGTTGACGTTGTCATAGTCTGTGAAAGTGACGTTTCCGGTGAGCTGCTGCATTCGATTATCGGTCATTTGCCGCGAGATTTCTGACGCTTCAGATGCCTTGGCTTCCCGTTCGCGCTCACTGGTTTTGCGGTCTTTGAGTTCTTTCAAAGTGGTCGCGTCGGCGTCTTTGACCAGCTCTTGCGGGTCCAGGCCGAATAGGGTGGGCGTTGTTACGATACCAGTCTCCAGCGAAGCGACCATGTCAATGACATGACAGTTCTTCTTTCCAGCATGATTCCTCAACCCACGGCCAATCATCTGGACCAAGAGGTTGCGGGACTTCGTCGGTCTGGCCAGCAGCACGCAGTCGATGTTGGGAATATCAGTCCCTTCGGTAAAAATGCCGCAATTCAATAAGACAGGGAACTCGCCTGCTTTGAATGCATTGAGCCGCTCAAGCCGCACCTTGGCATGGGTGTCGCTTGTCACGAAGCGAGCGTCAATGCCATGCTGGCGGAAGGCAGCGGTCAAGTTTGCGACGTGCGATAGGTCGACACAGAAGACGATGGTGGATTTGCGTTCAACGGCTCTGCTTAGCCAAGCGCGTACGGTGAGCGTGTTGATCTCGTTGTTGTTTACGGCTTTTGACAGGGCGCCTGTCTGGAAATCACCAGCGGTCGATTTGACTCGAGACAGATCGGCGCCTGAGTGTACTGTAGTAAAGATAACATCAGAGAGCCATTTGTCGTCGATCATGTCCACATAGTCCCTGCGCATCTGTTAGCAGGAAGTTCCTAGAACAACGATGAGTGTGTGCACTGACTTGTGGTACACGATGTGATCAATAGCAGTCCCCAGACTGATCCCGTCAGATCTCGAGAATGTAGCACTCACTCCAACAAGCGCCGTGTGAGTATCCGCATTCTTCTCCGACAAGTTGAAATGCTTCAAAACTCCCAGATAAGTCGGCGCGGCAATATGATGCGCCTCGTCGACCAGAACTAGTTTGAAACGCGCAGGATCATATTTCTCCAACCGATCCCCAGACGTTATACTCTGCACACTCGCAACAGTAATATCAGCCGTTCCGCTTGCATGCTGGTGCGCCATCTCAACTTCCACGCGCTTGGACGGGTAAAGGTTCTCGATGTGGCGCGCCGCTTGCTCTACGAGCTCGCGACGATGCGCGAGGACGAGAGTCTGGGTTGCATCGCGTGTCGGAGCTGGTACACGTTCGATGAGATGGCTGAAGATGACCGTCTTGCCGCTGCCGGTGGCAAGGGATAGGCCTAGGCGGCGGAAGCCCTTGGCTAGGTTTGTGAGGACCGAGGTGATGGATTCCTCTTGGTATGGGCGGAGTTGGATACTGGGAGTGCCATCATGATGGGTTGACCTTGATGAAGAGTACCCTTTGAATGGACCAATTGAGGGAAGGAAGTGTTGCCATGGCCTGCGTGCCCCTGGAGAGATCGCGGGTGCGCGATTTATTCGCAGTACGGTGGTCACAGGGCTGACTCGATGTCCGAGAATGAGCGTGGGACGCATGCAGCGTCAGATGCTGCTGATTACTGATTAATGATTACGTACAGTACATTGGTATACTCATTGTCGACGGGTCGAAGGGATCGGCCGTGTCATGTCCGCGTTCCGGCGGCGGTTTGCCAAGGCTTAGACACGTTCTTTCCTCCAACGCATTCAACATGGGTTTTCCAAACCATCGAATCACCTACATCGTACGTTGTACCATTGATTCACAAGATGAGACTACGTACATATCTACTACGGCGCGAATGAAGCGCATCTCAAGATCGTTCATACCCTCGCCCTTCCGCCATTTCTGTCCATCGCATGGAATGTCCTCATCTCGAACCACAATGCTCCCGACTTCGTTCTGGCGTAGATCGGGTCGCAAGTTACGATGGCTATCCCTCTCTTGACTTGATGGTACACGAAGCTATGCTTCTTGGCCTCTGGGAGGCGTTGCAGCTTACGAAAAAGCACCTACCACGAAAATCGAGGTCCCATCCTGGAGCGCAAATGCCGTATCGCCAAAGCGCGAAATCTTCACGTCGTTGGCGCCCTTGTGGGTGCCTGGGAGGTAGCGTATCTTCGCAGACAGTCTCTTGGATTGAACGTGTCGACTTCCCATTCCCGATTTCCACATGTCGAAGTGACCATGGTTGCCAATCTCAGGGTATCTTTGCTTTCCCTGTTGGGGCGAAGGATCTTGCAGAGTGGCTACCCAATCAGGTCCTGCAAGTCTATCGCTGCCACTCCCGGGCGATATCGCCTGCAGTGGAATATCCGACGTCACGCCCATCGCACATGGCCCATCGCGACTATCGATGCTGGCCCACCCTGTGGATGTCACTGTCGAAAGCCAATAATGCGGTTCCACGCCTCTCGTTGCGATGCTTCTCGTCGAACCACAAAGGACTGGACTCGACCATGAATATTTCTTATGCATCGTCCAACCTCCCCTCCGCAGTTCGGACCATACCTCGACATCAAGGCCGCCACGAAGAACCACAACGAGGGTTCGATCAGTCGCCGAGAACTTTGCCGACCCAACGGGCATGTCGAATTTGTTGAGTGTTCTGGCCTTGCTCATCGTGTCGGCATCCCAAATCACGACGGTGTGATCATCGGAAGCAGATGCAAGATACTTGTCGTCGTGCGAAAAGCTCACACTGACCACAGGGCCTTGATGATCTCGAAGAACACCGCGACACTTCCATGGACTCCATCCAGGTACTGGTGACGGTGATGGAGAGGGCGCTGCTGCCCAGATCAAGATTGAACGGTCGTCCGATGCTGATGCCAACAATCTGTCGTCGTTGGAAAATTCAACTGCGCGTACAGCTTTGGCGTGACCCCACAAGGTCGAAACCTGGAGCGTGGACGATTCCCATACCATTACTGTCGTATCGCTGGAAGCTGAAGCTATAACCCATCTAGAATTACCCCATGCAACGGCACGCACTGGACTGGTATCCTTGTCGAGCAGCAAGCATTCCTGTTGGCGTTCTATTACGAAACTGCCGACTGTGGAATGTGGTCCGTCGTCTATCTGCATCCTCTTTGGGCGTGTCAAAGGCACCGCCAAAGCCAGTGATGTCTTCACGGGTGCTGTATGAGGGAGCGTTGCAGCGGGACGAACACTCATGGGCTGTATAGCTGGGACAGGGTCACGGTATGCTTTCCGACTCAGTTCGGTAGGTGTTGATTCTGAAAGCGATGCTACACGGCCGACGTTCGGCGCATTGTACGGTGCGCTGGCCTGAGCTTTGCGTGGATTGTTAACTTTGATTGGCGTTTTGCCAAAGCCAGAGGCGTTCGGCTTGGGGTGCTCCGGTGCAACGGCCTTCGTCTGAAGCCATGGGTATTCAGGTGCGCTGACCGCCTGAGCTTTGCGTGAAGATTCGGCTTTAGCTGGTGGCTTACCAAAGCCAAAGGCGTTCGGATTGGGATAGGTCGGCGCAGCGGTCTTCATCTGGAGCCATGGATCTTCACTGCATTGTTTCGCATTTGGACGCCATTCTGGCCGCTGGACAAACAAGCGCCGAGTGAAATGTCGCGCCTGGCTGCTCACGTCGATTTTTCCAAACGGATCATAACGTGAGGAAGTACCACCATAATCCTGGAGTTGTTGCAAGTTGGGAATGGTTCCCACCAGTATCTGAATTGCCATCACCCCAGCAGCCCAAATGTCGACCGCGCTGGTGTATGAAAGTACCCCTTGGTACACGAACATCTCCGGGGCCATGTATGCTTGCGTCCCCGCCCAGCTGTGACCTGCTTCATCATCGAGCAAACGCCTGCTGAGGCCAAAGTCTGCGACTTTGATCCACAGTTTGGGTCGTGTTTGGTGAATCAGGATATTCTAGTTAAGACGGAGTCAGATAGCGGCAAACACTCCTGAGCATAAGGAAGACATACCGCTGGCTTGAGGTCGCGATGGGTAAAGCCCAGATCGTGCATGATTTCCAGCGCTTGGAAGATTTGGCGGGTTGTTTCTTGGGCATCCGTTTCAGAGAATCTGCCGCCTCGACGTCTCAGATACCCTCCCAGATCCCCATACTCACAAAACTCCATCACGATGGTGATGTCTTTTGGCGTGTCAAACCAGCCCGTCGATCTCACAAACCGATGACAATACTGCAAGGTACAGGACAGTAACATCAGTCGGCCGTCGCAACATCAAGATTGTCTGAAGGGCGCATACCCTTTTTTGTGAAAGAACCATCAACGCTTCGAGCTCACGCTCGTATCTCTTGTTCTTGACCTTTGTCATCACTTTGACTGCACGTACTGCCAGAGGAGTCAAGCCGGAGATGAATCGCTCGCGGTATACGGTGCCGAAGCCACCCGATCCGAGTTGCCCATCTCTGAGCCATTGTTCGGTTCTCTCGGTGTACCCTTGCGCTACCGCGTCGAATTCCCGAAACTTGTAGTACACGTAGGGCCACTCGACTGAAGCATCGAGCCGCGCACATCGTACGATATCATTCTGAGGCTGAGGCGGCATCTGGGTGGCAGGTAGGCGGACGTCGTCGAAGGTGCAGAATGTTCGACTCGAACGACAGTATACATGTGTGCGTGAAGAAGAAGAAGAAGAGCACAGGTTGACTTGGACGCGGGCTTCAGCTAGGAGCTGAGTGACACTGGGTATGCATACTCTAGTGTTGTCACATGCTGAGTCGTCCGATTACAATTAGGCGTGACGCTATCCCGTCTCTCAAGATCCCTGCTTTCCCCTGTCACGGGCTGCACGTATCAACGAGACAAGAAGCAATGAACGACCGAGGATGAAGTATGCGTTGCTTGGGTGCCAACAGTGTAGGCGTCAGCCTTGCATGCGGCTACTTGATTGACGTCCAATATTGTGCTCACCTGCCTACCTATTTCTGTGGCAAGATTGCCTTAACGAGGCGTTCTGACGTAGCGTCACCAATTGATGCATTGTCAAATCATCATGGCTTTACGCGATGCACCGCAGTCTGAGGGATGAGGCTGCCCAAGGTGGACGGAGCATTGTACATGTACAAGCCCATACATGCCAAGTCGACAGCTCTCAGCTTTCTGCCGCTCTTCTTGCTGCGAGACATGTTCTTGACAAGAGAAACTCCAATACAACACTCTCACCAGAGTTGAGACAACACTGAACTAGTGGATCTCGGTCTTTGAATTGTAGCAGGCGTCGAATCTCTCCGAACTTGACCAAATTCGATGACTGTAACCCTCAGTCGAGACAACCCAGACCAAACTAAAACCCACCTGCAGGCACGGCAATTCTCCCCAGGGCCATTGCAAAAGCCATAAAAGATTCCAGCGTCAAGCCCGCCGAAGATGGAGGTCTTCGACTGGACAGCTTCGCAGAAATGTTTGTGGCGTGCAAAGATTGGCGGATCCAACGCCGATGACTCGATGACGCCCAAAAGCATGATTTTTCTTTGGCCTTGACGTGGAAGGTTGCAGCAGCTTTTGTGCGAAAGAGCACAAGTATGGAGAACAAAAACGTGTGGGCTCTTCAGGAGTGAATAGGTTGACGGCATAAATCGTGATCAACCGTCAGCTGACCTGCTTGGACCAGGACAACGAGGACTTCGGAGACGATAGTGAGTTTCAAGATGAGGACGGGGTCCTCGTTGGAGTGCGATATATCGAAAAGGTAAGTTACGTCGACAGACTGTGCTGGCTTCAAATCGACGTTGGTGTCGCATTGCTGACGTGACCCAGAGTGTGTTGAAGCTCAACGACATTCAGGTTTGACCTTACTTGTACGTCAAGTACGCTGTCGCGATGTTGGCAGTGGCTGCGACGACTACTTACTCGTCCAATGATATCCGTACTCACGAGAAATCTTGGTGGTTGTAATTGTATTGTACTTGTAGAGTTAGCTGTCCGGCACAGAATCAGCAAAACTGTCGGGTTTCAGAACGCACGTCTGGATTCCGTCATTCTTTCTATATCGTTTTCAGAATATCCGCGAACATGTGCCTTTCTGACTGAATGAGCGTATTTCCACTGTAATGTATCGAGCAATGAAACGAATCCAACGTCTGAAATCCGTGGTTAAATCGGCACGCCTCCTACACAAAATTGAGATTCTTGAAATATCAAATGTTGTGGTGAGTAGTAGTATATACAATCATGTTGTGCATATCTATGTAAATGTCGAGCGAGTAATACAAACAATAGAATAGAAGAAGGAAAAGACAAGATTTGTAAAAGCAAATCCTCAACATGCTGCCAGAATCAAGCATCCATGTTCAACTGCGCCTCCCAAGTAAAAAATGAATAAATCCACAACTGCGCCATACTGCTCTTTCTAGTGTCCGTGATCCGTGGTATCCCATGCGCTCCGACTCAGTAAGGAGTCAGAAGAGAAGCAAGAAGCAAGAAAGGTTTATTAAAGCAAGCGCGCCATCCTTCGCCGGTTGGGCCATCCTGTTTGGCCATGTGATGTGAGGAAGAAACAAGAATGAAGAAGAAACGCCGTTGTCCTTTTCAGCGGACCTCTTGAACTCCATGAATAAATTGCGCCTCCGTCTCGTAAAGTGGGCGTTAAAAAGAACCGGTTCGAACAAAAGTGTTGCAACGAAGCGTTGCATCACTGACTCATATGCGAGGCCGAACCCATCATGTTCGGAGCGCCCGTGTGGCAGCCGCGCTCGTGCCTCTTCATGTTGCTGCGCACGCTGAAGGCTTTGCCGCAACCAACGTGAGGGCACTTGAACGGCTTTTCTCCGGTGTGCGAGTGGCTGTGAATTTTGAGACTTGAGGGCCGCGAGAAGGCTTTGTTGCAGGTCGGGCAGATGTAGCGCTCCTGTGTCTGCGGGTAGGTCGAATGTGATGATGGGCCGATGTAGTGGTGGTGTTCCCAAGGGTTCGTTGCGGGCATCGCGGGCGCAGAGTGCGGTGGAGGTGGGAAACTGGTGGGAAGTGGGCGCTGGGCGTACACAGCACCGACCGGGTAGCCGGGCTGATTGGGAGAGTAGAATGAGCTACCAGGATTTGACATGGCACCTGGAGAGGCGGAGTACGCGCTGGTTGCGTACGGAGAAGTGCCGTATGGTGATGTCTGAGGGTGCATGTGTGCGACGGATGGTCGTTTGTGCAATTGCGGGATCGTTGCACGTTGCTGGTCGGCGTCCACGTTGTTGAGCGCTGAGCCCATGAAGTATGGTTGACCTGATAACGATGAGCCAGTCGAGATTGTTGATGGGCTGTGTGTGCTTTCACCAATTGAGTCTGTTCGCATAGGAGGTGTGGGCGTGATCATGGATCGTTGACTGCCACTCGCATCGTGCGGAGGATAAGCTGCCATGTGCATTGTTGGCTCTGTTCGGGGCGCGTTTGAGCCGTGTTGAATCTGCGGTTGCATATGTTGCTGGAAATGAGGCGGCTGGCGTACATGCTGCTGTGGTTGTTGCGGTTGTTGGACGTGTTGGGGTGGTTGTGCTGTAGTGTATTGTTGAGGCTGTGATTGATGTTGTGGTTGTGGTTGCGATTGTGATTGAGCTTGCACGGCTTGCGCGTGAGTCGACTGTGTGGTTTTTGACGCTACGAGTCGATCGTTAGTCTCAAACACCGGATGAGTGTTGATTTGAGAGGAACGGAACACACCTTGCTCTTTTGACGATCGTTCACCATCGACCATGCCGAACAGATTCGAGATCGAAGGCAAAGACGGCTTCTGGCCGTCGTCCGATACGGGTGAATGGGATGAGCGAGCGGATCTTGTCGATGGCTGATATGATTGCTGTTGTTGAGGTTGCGGGGCAGGAGCGAATGTTGAGTAAGAGTTGGCTGCTAGCGAGGGAGTCGAGTCCGCAGGCGCCTGGTGGGTAGCAGCAGGATAGTGAGCATACTGTTGCTGATAGCCGTGGTAGGCATCGCGTGGTGGGTAGCTCATGATGCCAACGGCTGCCATTCAGATCGAAGTTGAAGTAGTAGAGAGAGAGTGTCGTGTCGATGTGATGCAAGGCGGGAGGACGGGTGGTGAAGAGGGACGTATCGGATGTTGGCAAGTTGAAGGGAGCTGCCGAGGAACGATGACCATATAGGACGTGAAGGGATCCGGCTTGCGTGGCTAGGATCAGAGGCAATCCATCGATCGCACAGACAAGCGACCGAGCTGGTGATCTCCGTTGTAAATTGAGGTGCCGATGCAGAGATGCGTTCGAGTAGATTGGCCTTGACGAGCTTACTCGTGCAGTGGACTGGGATGTTGCAAGCGGGCCAGCAGTACGAGTGACGGCCGGGGTTCCAGGGACAGTGGGACAGCTAGCTTGACGGCAGTGAGGTTGACAGACAACGGGCGGTGGGCTTGGTGCAGTTCAGCGATGCGATGCTTGCAGATGGCCCAAGGTCTGCGTGCCCGGCCTCGAACGCGTGGTGCCTATGCGGGCCGGGGTGTGGACTCGGGATCCTGGCTGTTAATCTACACTACGCCCGGGCACACACCAAACGGGCAAGGGTAGTATATGGAGAGGCGAGCAAGGCCAGGAGAGGTGATCGTCCGGCCAGCAGCGTGGCGATGGGTGATCGACGGGTTGGATGCGGCCTGAGGATTAAGCGGTGCGCATGTGTGTATCGATGTGTGCGGGTGTGCATGTATGTATGTAGGTATGTACCTCTATGCATGCATCATTGCATATTATATGTATGCGAGACCAGTACTTTGGTTTGATGCCTGTAAGAATGATGTCAAGGTAGGTGGGTGGTGGTATTGATGATGATGATGTTTGATGGAAGTGTTCTGCAATGATGGAAGAGACGACGTTGTTGTTGTTGAATGTCAGGTAGTGGTGGTGGTGGTGGTGAGATGGGTTGGAAGAAGGATTACAAAGACAAACCACTGGACGATGGAAAGCAACCTAGACATGGTAGCGACATACTCCCTTACTAAAGAATGGATGGTGTCGATAGAGTTGTGGGATGTGGCCGCCTATTGCAAGGCCAGACAGCGCTGCAGTCGGACTATTGGCAGACAGCAGAGGGCTCACGATGCCGCTACCTACTAGCGACCAATATTATTGCCACTTCAAGTTCAGTTGCCACCACCACCAACAAAACCTCTGCTGCTCTGCAACACGGCTGCAAGACTACTACTACGGTACTGTGCAAAGAATGCAACCCAACACCGGCGCAATTCCGTCCAGGGCTGGGCCTTGTTACGACCGGCTGCTACAATCATATTAGACTCTGGTGCAATGGTCTACACCACCACCAGCAAAAGGCCAAGTACTACTGTAATGTAAACCAAAAGGCGGGTGTGCCCTGGACTGCCCACGCTGCCCTCCCTGACTATTCCCTGCATGCCCTGCATGGGTCGCGGGAGGGCATTCGCACATCGTCTTGTCAAAGCCTGCCCTCCTCCTCTCCGCTGCCGTGAGAAAGTGTCGCGCGCGTGGAAGACCAGGACAGGCTTGCAGGCGTGTGGAGGAGGCTGTGGTGTGCAGAAGAGGCGGATGCGCGGTGCAGGATGAACCCGGTTCACGCAGATCATACTGCCACGCAAAGGCCACCATCAAGCACAAGCAGCGCAAACCAGCTCTGACGCGGCGGCTCGAGGGCTCAGAGGGCGAGCGAGCCAGGCTAAAGGGAAGTACCGCGGCTTCATCGTGGGCTCACTAAGTGGATGCTAACTCAGTCTTCCGGTACGGGTAGGCAGGAGAATTAGCACGTGTAGAGAGACGTAGTGCTGATCACTGACCACTCGGTAACCACAACCACCACTACTCCTACTGAGGCACACATGGACCTCTGCATAGTGCCATGTGCTGGTACGTGTTTACCAGGAGATGCTGTGTAGCAGCGAGCCGCCGCCTTCGGAGCCTCAATACCGTGTATCGTGTTATCATCTAGTATAGGCGGTGTGCTGTACTCTCTCTCCCTTGTACTCTGCCTTGCACAATCTCGGTAGCAACACCTCTTGAAGGCTTGCAACGGTGACAGCAACGGCGACAATACCTCTTGCAACCTGCAACGCCGCAGCGTCATCTCGCCTGCAGTCGAAACAGACAACCGTTGGCGACTGGCGCAATCACACCGAGACTCTGCGCCAGTCGTTTCATCCACAGAGCCCTTTTGCCGCCGCTACCAAGCGAGGAACCCAAGCGGCCTTCTACGCTGAATGGAGACGGCCATCGTGGGCACGGCATCGCATGGCGCCTACACACCTCCAACCGCAAACACTAAGGATCACGAAGCGAGACGGCCGTTGACCAGCGCGCGCGCACGTCCTCGACGAATCTCGCCGATCTCTCAAACGTGGCGTACAGGGTCGTGTGCTTGTCGTTGTCATCTTGCCGCAGCTTCATGTCGCTTGCACGCCGTGATGGGCTTCAGACACAGCCGATGGGCAAAGCACACTGATAATATTGTTGAATTGAATAATAATCCTCCACAAAGTAGCACGGCTGATAGCGAGATGATCGATTCGCACATCACTACTGCCACTACTCGAACTCTCAGGCACATCATGCACAGGCCGGCCTCGTGGAAAGGGATCGACAGCCGCCACGCGATAGTTACATGTCACGGAACTTTCCATGGCCATGTTGATCTCCATCATGTTCGTTCGATAACGCGAATGTCACCAGCAGCGTTGCCCGTCTTGGTACTGAACTACTCGTTCGTGTTTTTATACTTTGTCGCCGCCCAAAGACTTTTGACGAGTATCGGACCGTCCGAACTCGTTCGATCCTTCGCACGATCCTCGTAGCCCCGAGAACGACGAGGCCGCGCCGCAGCTCGTCAAGTGGAGCGTTGATGCCACATGCATACGACACGACCTGTAGATGGCAAAAAGGGATCCAACCGCTTCCTAACACGGCGATCGCCTTGCCCAACCGGCGGTACACTTGCACGGCATCTTGGAGATGCGCCCGAACCACTGGGTTGCGGTTCACCTCGCACGGCATCGTTCGGAGGGAAAAAGGCTGCTGCATCATCGCCATGTGTGATGTGCAAATGTGTCGTGTCGCGTGGCGTCGTGCATGCAGATCTTGCTGGCCACGGCGCGAACAAGAAAAAACCCTGCATGTGATGGCTTGCACCACTCTCCCTTGCCTGCATGTAGCCTCTACAACACAACTCTGGGCGACATGTACCGCAAAGGCACGTTGATCTTACCAACTCTACCTATCGTTTCGCGGTTCGTGACCAAGCAGGATTGCGATCCCGGAGTGTGATCGGTCCAGCCATGTGCGCTTTGCGTAGGCGAGGCGGCACTGTGTGTAGATCTCTGCCCGGGGCGAGGGCCGAGGCGTGTTTATTGCAGATTGCAGATTGCAGGACGGTTCGGGTGTGGGAATGGCAGTACAGTAGTCGACCGTTTGGTCGCACCTCTGCACGCCATATCCGTCCGTCGAATCCTCTTCATCGCATACTGCAGTAGCGGACCACGTCTTTGCGCGTCGTAGGAGTGCTGCCCTACCTGCTATGCCACTTGTCTTGCCGCAAGGCGTCTCAATATTGTCGTTGATTAGGTCCAGAACAATCTGATCACTCAGATGTAGTCTTATTAATTGCATCGTCTACCCGCAACACGCAGGTTCGCTCGCTGGTCACTGCGTCCGGATGCTCATCGCGTGGAGACGACACTACTGTATGTTTGATGAGCAAACCATTCGAAAAAGGCTGTCAACCGGGCCGGAAGAAAGGTCCAGGCACCGGCCCTTCGTGCTGGCAGAGGCGAAGGTCGCCAACACTCGACGCACTCCCTAGGACATCCATGAAGACATTTACTTGAGCGAGCTGCGTCCAAGGGAGTCTCCTGTCTGCATGTCGAGATGAATAATGCAGGCAAAGTCAAAGTCGATGGCAGCCCAAAATCCCAGTGCCAACTGCCGTCGCTGTAGGCTCGAAGCTTCTCTTCTCCGAACGGCAACCCTCATCCACCCAACTCCAGCCTGATCGCCAACCAGATCATCCGCCATCAAACTCTGCAGAACCCTGGCGGCTGCTGTGTTTCGACTCTCGGAGTCGTCAGGAGAATGCGCGATGTTTGCTATACAGCTACGACATGTCGACATATCGTGTTGATGTGATGTCGTGTCACGCCGTTGTCAACACCACTGCTTATCTGCAATGCTGAGTCGCGCATTGGCGACTGACTCGACCACGCTTTTCTGGAAGGCTCGCTATACCTGACACAACCGCGCACGTCTGCTAATTGTCCTCGCTTCGTCCGGCATATGCCTGATACCTGAGGCCGTGCCCAAATCACGCGTCCTGATGAAATGATGCAACATGCCCGTAACATTCGGCCAGAGGGCTCATGCGACGACTCGAGGACTTCAATTTTGCTTCCATGGGTCTTCGATGCTTTTTCCACCACACTCAGGCCATCTTGCAGCCCAACATCCCGCTCTGCCTAGCTGCGATGTTGTCAGTATCCCCTCCACGGCAGCACGAGGACTGCCATGGCCGCGGACCTGCACGCGCCTGTGCTCACGATGTGAAGAAGGAGTCAGGTGCGTCGCTTGGGTTAGCGAGCATCGCCAGGCACGCATCCCATCTATCGTCACGGGGTATGCCTACATTGAAGATTGCGCAAGCGGCAGCGCCGCCAAACACGGATGTGAAGGCGTTCATGCCCAGATGGCACAGACTCCTCTGAACAGCCATGCCCGCTGCTCTCCACGTCTTGTGGCCTTCACATGGGCCTGATGACGCCCTGCGATGTTTTGTTTTGCTGCGAGATACCCTGGAGCAGTTCTGACGCTCCTTCGAAGCGCGATTATCCACGGCTGACGATTTTTTGGAGTGGCTGGGATCCGGCAGCGACCATCTCCTTTCCGGGCGACTACATCCCGAATCGAATCAGCAGACATTCATCCGGATGAACGTGCCCATTCTCCGCCTGCTAAGCGGCCACGAATACTATCTGCTACTAACTAGGAAAACATGTCGCCCAAAACGCGTACGAAGACTGGTGCATGCCACATATGGGAGATGTGCTACAGGCATACACGCCCGGCAGATCCGCGCGATCCTGGTGACACCTCCCCCATCCACACTCTTCTTGCGGTGTAGACAAGGAATCCTCCAGTAGAGCATATCCGTTTGTCCGTCAACGGAGACTAATAGTATGTAGCCAAGCGTTGTTCAATAGCTGTATGTAGCTACCTGGCTGCTTCGCCGCTGGACGAAATCCCGACAGCCGCCACCATACAAGATGGTCAAATTTCTCTAAAGGCTGCCAGAACCACGGAACCAGCCTCTCAGTTGCATCGACGTGTAACCGAAGCCCGATATCCGCGCTGCGGCGATCGCCAGCATCCCAGCTTCAGCAGGGAGGGAACCTCGCTTCAACCTGCACACCCCGGCAAGAATCCCTGGAGCACATCATTCTCGCCAGCGAGCCCTGCCAACCGGGAACTTCGACCAGGTAATTCTCGCGTTGGCGCCTTCGGTGGGATGGTGCGCGAGAAAAGCGAGCGCTCACACTCACTGGCCACAGGGCCACTTCGCTTACAACGCAGTAGGGGCATGCATGACGGTCGAGTTGGTGGCGGTAAGTGATCGCTTGCCTACTGACCGGGTTGTGCATTGCGTCCAAACTGCGCACTTTCCAGTCTCTCTGCGGCGGCGGAACTATGGGATGTGGAGAGGTGTGGAAGATGCCGACGGATGGACCATCTCATGTTACCGCTGTATTCACATACGGAAGGCATGCGGGTATGTGGCATGGTTCGCACTCCTGTGGGCCAGTCATGGTCACCCCTCTTCCAGTCCACAGACACCGAAGCTGTCGTACACCCTGCCAGGGCTGCCAAACCAGCCCCAAGCGGTCCATCCGAATTATCTCCCCTACATACCGCCTGCGGCGTCGGCGATCATGCTGGAGAGGCCTGTAAGTCAAGCCCACCATCATATGTATCCCTCCCAGCAATCAGACAGATCATACTCGAAGCTCCTGCCTACCTGGGCCAGCAGCAGGATGATCGTCCTTCACGCCCTGAAGCTGACACATCACGATCTGCACATCCCAGATCACCATCTAGGAAACTTCTGATCAAGCTCGCTGCTTCCAGCACGAATGCGAGAAGAGGGCAAGCGCTGCCAGCTGCTGGGGACATGGGTGTGCCGCGACACCCGACATTTCTCCCACCAATAACTGCGCCGTCATGCCGGCACCTACCGCAGGCGCGCTCGACACGACACGAGCGAACACGTACCATCGTGCTGCTGCAAGCCGCAAAAGCAACGTCTTTCAAACCGTCGTTAGCACGTGTCCTCGAGCTTCCTTCGCTTTCTTCACAAACCACGCCGCACGAGACTCTTTTCTTGTAACCAGCATGGCATGGAGCACGCGCTCGCGCGCCCGTTTAGGACGGCGTCCGGGCAGTTTCATCGTTTTGCTGCAGGCCCGTTTCGTGTCATGCTTCAAAAGAACGGTGGCGGTTGGCTAGTTTCGCAGTGACAGGTAACGTATCCGGGGTGTGTTTGCGCGCCTGCTTCAGATCCACTACTAGTACTACTCCCTCCAAGCGTTCGATGCTTGAGGCAGGCATACATGCATGACACGATTCAGACAGCTCGCTCTCCTTATCGATCCCACGCTGGCCGAGTCGGCCGCCGATTGCCCGGTTCCTTCGCATTCTAATGGAGTTCGCCCCGAACGCCCTTGCTCAAGGAAAAACGATATCGGACCTTGACGATTCTGCGGAATAACAACAAGAACAACCGTCTTACTTGCCCTGTTCCTTGTCGAGAGCGAGGATGAGGAGAAAGCTAACAAGATCACCGCCATTTCACCCTTTGCAAGTGGAGAGAGTGAGTGACATCTTCGACCCAGGACGGTAGATGTTCAATTCCCTTTTCTCTGCAACTCCGCTCGGAAAACCGAATGTCTGTGACCGCTCTTTGCCCCTATTATTATCACACTGTCATTTCCGTGCTGTTTCTCTTCTTACTCCCCTGTTCGGTCGAACAAACAGAGTATTTGTAATTCGTAGCCGGACCTACTACCGTTCTCCTTCTAGCGACAGGCAAAGACCAAGAGCGACGCAAGACGCACGATATGCAACGATCTACAGCAATCTGCCGAGCCGGAGGATGCCATTCCTTCCAATTATACCCTCGCTCCTTGGGACCTTGGTAGCTTCCTGGTCGCGGATTGCATGACATGACAGACTTGCAAGGGTGCTGCGAAGCAGAGGCGACTGATTTGAGGTCGCGTTGCTTCTTTCGGCCGCTTTGATGGTCATGCTGTGTTACAGTTGTTACTGATTCGACTCGGAGTCGACCTGATTTGGTTGTACTATTGGACAAGGATCTCGCACACCTTTCGCCATACATACAGACCATGCAGACTTGCCTGAGATTATTCTGGATCTGTGACGAGCTGGGTTTTGCTTTTCGTCGTTCTGCGTTGCAGCAACCGATCACCTGTGTCGTCTGGCAGGATTGGAAGGATCTCATGTAACCTCGCGTGCGCGTAAAGGTATTCCCGGAGTTCGTGGTGCGGTGGTGTTTGCTGTTTGCTTCAATTCGCTTTCCCTTCTGCGTGCCCAGGGACAGTCTCTGCGGATTCACTGCAGTTCCTCACTACCTATCAAATGCATCTCACAACTGTGCTCCAGCCCGCCGTGTAAATCATGCTCTGGCGCGCGCCATTGGTCGATATATGCATCGGTTTTCTCACGATGTGATTTGTATCTAGGACACATATACTAAGGGTGTTCGACGGACCTTACCACTGTAGTGATACCAGCGTGTTACAGTCTCGCTGCGTCTCATCTGATGTTCGCCTGACGTTGAAGCTGAGTCGTCGGGTTTGGTCTGAGTCGATGTTAGATTGCCATGCGAGCCCTGTTTTCCGCTCTCACGTAGAGACAACAGTACATAGATCCTTAAAATATACGGAAACTTACCACAGATGTCGATAGCATCATATAGTTGGTCTGACGACGGAAACATAGAGAAGAGGTAGTTTTCGATGGTCAACGAACAACCCCAACCCCAACCCCAACCCTATGGTATACTTTAGCTCCCTGAATGGAATTGCATCCACCCACCGACGACGACGACGACGACGGGAATAAAAGTCTGTCGCTCCTACGCCTTATCACTCTACTCGCTAGATGTTCGTAAGCGAAAAAAGCGCTAAGTCGAAATGGTTACAAGCCTCCTACTATTGCTCAAGGCAATCGAAGTCGGTGCGAGGTGGCATTTTTCCCTTGTTTCCCGGTGGACAGCTTCGCTTTCCCTTTCTCCTACTACTACTACCATGCCCTACTATAGGCCATAGAAGCTTTGCACAGGACCGGAGCTGTCATGTATTGGGCGTATTACTCTACTCCGAAAAGAGCGTTGTGATGAAGCTTGCACCGCCTGACGGGGAGGGAAAGTAGGCCTTAGGGCACGAAGGTAGAAACGCGCAGACGTGTGGTGGGGAGGTGTAGCATCTATGCTCTCCCCTCGGTCGAGCATATGGGGGATTGGTGTGGCTTGAAAGGCGACGGTAGGAAGGCTGACTGGTGGTAAGTGGACGTGGATGGATTCTCGGGGAGAGCTGCAGAGGATTTCGATGCGAGCACGAGAGCGAGTCCATGGATATTGGTTAGCATGCTCTTCACTATCTTCGGCAGGAGGAGGCAGCATGTACAGGCCTGTGATGATGGGAATCATGTGTGGGGTAGTATCTTTTTTAAATAAGGAAAGCTCTGGCAGTGGGAACAGAAAATCAACAATCCCTCATGTTTCGGCAAAGAAAAGGCCAACACGCGACAACAATCAGGAAAAGAAAACTGACAGACGACTGATCCCATCCAAGTCTGCTCCCTCGACATCGACCCAGACTATCCTGAACTCCGCCTCAACATTCGAAGTCGTGGAATGCCTCCGAGCTCAAAGCAATGTATTTGTTCGTTCAACCAATCAATCGATATCCTCCGGTCAAGTGCCAAATCTAGGATCCTGCTACTTCAGGCCAGTGCCATGAAGGATCGCTCACCTCTGCGTTGCCTGCCACAACGAGCACAATCCGCAGACTTGGGTTCCCACGAGAATCGAAGCGAAGCCACCGAACTGTGAGTGATCGATGAGAGCGAGAGTTTGATGGCTGACATAGCCATTCAAGATGTCAGCAGCGAAGACGCTGCTGACAATCATGAACTTGGCCACGTTGTATGTGAACGGATCGTAGTTGTAGCGCACAACGCGGACACGGGCGTTGTTGCGCTTGACGGTGTGAACGGTCAAGTTGAAGAAGTAGGCGAACAGCAGAGGGATGAAGATGCTAATTGCGCTCCAGAGCAGAACAGGAGACCAGAAAGAAGCCGAGAGCATGACGAAAAGATCGGGAATCTTGACTGCGAAGCTCGGAGTGCCGACGACGCGAATCGAGGGGAAGTCGAAGATGTATTTCCATGGAATGACGGCATTCGACAGACCCCAAGCTTCCATGAGCAAGAAGACGAGATGGACTGTAGCGATGGAGGAGCATGACTCTCGCGCCCAGTCAATCGCCTCCGGAATCCCAGAGAGCGTGTAGAGATCGTCTAGGCCAGCGTAGAAGCTATTGGTAGCGTTTTCGACCTCGTCGACGACAACAGAAGGCGAAGGCGGTAGCGAGCGACGATACGGTTGAAGGATGGTTGTTGTCGGCGTGCGCCTATCAGGCGCGGGTCTCGAGGGAGAGGACGCCGTGGCACCGGGTCTCGAGGGAGAGGATGTCATGGCACCAGGTCTCGCCGGTGATGGCGGTGCAGGGTGGTCATCCATTTCGCTGTTGTTGTCGTTGTTGTTGTCCTCTCTGAGCGAACAAAATCAGTCGCCTGCGCGGTGAGTACCAAGCTTATGCGACACTTACACTGGTTCAGGCTTCACTTTGGTCGGACGTCGGCCTCGTTGACGTACGTGGCTTTTAACCTCACTATCGTCAACGGTGTCGCGTGCTTTGAAAGGTGTTCGGCGCGTCGTCGTGTTGTAGTAACCCTCGAATGACGGGTTGTTGGAGAAATGCGTTGCTTTTGCTTTCAAGTGAGCTTCAAGCGCGTCTATAATTTCCTCCTTCTTGAAGGTGCCTGGACCACTGGAAGAGAGTTAGCGAGCATCACATGGAACCAAATCTCACAAGTGAAGACATACAGGTCCAAGCCGGCCTCTACAGCGAGTTCGAGCAGCTCCGACTTGCGTTGCTTGTTGAGCCATGACGGATTAACCATGTTGGCCGACGTGTATTACATAGACGTGGTCGCGTAAACGATGCGATCCCAATGCCACGTATGATATTGGATGCGCAGAGTGAGGGCTGGCAGATGGAAAAGTCACACGCGTGTGGCAGCTTGGATGAAGTCGCCTAAATCGCACAACAAACAACCAAAACATTGTGTCTGTCTTGGGTCAGAGCAACCCCGCTAACCGCTTGTGAGTCTCATCACGTGTTGGCGGCATTCCAATGGCGACTGCCAATCTTGGTGGACCATTGAAGGCATGTCTTTGATGCCTAGTAAGGTACAGCTTGGTGAGATGCAACGACTGCTACCCACGTGCATAGGCGGCAGCCTGAGGCTCTTTATGGAAGTGAGGTTGTTGATTGTTGTTGTATAGAAAGAAAGTAGCGCAGCCGACTACCAAACGGGAGTCTTCCATCCTTTCCATTGCCCCTAAGGCCGCAACCGTGCAGTCGGTGCTCGCGGCTGCCGCTGCCGATGCGCTCATCGAAGCCAATTCTCCAGTTCGCCGCGGACGGCACTGGACTTTTGCACCTTAGACCTTTGGGGGGTTAAGAGTTGAACTGAGGCAATATTGCTCAACTTCCGACAAATACATCCATCGCCCTTGCATTCGCCCGGCACTGCTCTTTCTCGAATCTCACTGGAACATACGCAATTTTCTCGTCTTTTCCCTTCGCAACGGAGCCCGGAGTTCCTGGAATTTACCCTCACAGCGCATGCTGTAGGCCAAACGGCGACAGGAACAAGCATTCATGGTCTTAGACCGCGTGGTCTCATACATCTTCCCACAGGCCGAACCTCAGTCGCCGAGTTCGCGCAGCATCTCAAATGATGGCCCCGGCGGACCTGCAATCGCAATGCCGGATATGCGACGGGAGGCAGAAGAGTTTCGGGCGGATACATCGCAAGCAGCTGTAGACACCGACCATGAAGCATACCGGCCGCCTTATATTCATGCAATGCTGGCGGGTGGAATCGGAGGTACGATGGGCGACATGTTGATGCACAGTTTGGACACCGTCAAGACAAGGCAGCAGGGAGATCCGCATCTACCTCCTAAATACACAAGCATGGGCAACTCATACTATACGATATTGAGGCAGGAGGGTGTGAGAAGGGGACTATACGGAGGAGTTGCGCCGGCTTTCTTGGGCAGCTTTGGAGGAACAGTCATCTTCTTTGGATGCTACGAATGGAGTAAGCGATTTTTGGTGGATCAGGGGATTACACCGACAGTCGCATATTTCGCCTCTGGATTCATTGCAGACCTTGCAGCAAGTCCTTTGTATGTGCCTACCGAGGTGCTGAAGACTCGTCTGCAACTGCAAGGACGGTACAACAACCCATACTTCTTCTCTGGATACAACTATCGCGGCACTTTCCACGCCTTGAGGACCATCTATCAGAAGGAAGGCTTCCGCGAGCTCTTCAGCGGGTACAAGGCTACACTCTTCAGGGATCTGCCCTTTTCTGCTCTCCAGTTTGCATTTTACGAGCAGGAGCAAAAACTCGCAAAAAGCTGGATGGGAAGCAAAGATATTGGCCTTCCTTTGGAGATTTTGACTGGCGCGAGTGCCGGTGGTATGGCTGGTGTACTGACATGTCCGATGGACGTGGTCAAGACTCGTATCCAAACCGAACTGGATCCTGAAGTCATTGCTCAAGCTCGTGGCAAAGCCGCTGCCGCCGCTGCACCGGCGTCATCATCACATTCCACCACTGCCACCTCATCTTCACGTCCGACCAAAAGCTCAGCGAAGCAGCCCAACATTCGTGGCCACTCCATCTCGACATCCGGCGCCAGCACTGCGCTCAAACAGCATGGACAAGTCAGCCTTGATACTGAGAGTGTGATGAAAGCCCTGAAAATCATCTACCGCACAGAAGGTGTTGGTGGCTGGTTCAGAGGTGTGGGTCCCAGAGGTGTATGGACCAGCGTGCAGAGTGGAACGATGTTGGTCATGTATCAGACGTTGTTGAAGTGGTTTGAGGAAAACCCCGTGTCAAAACTGGACGATTGAGCGGCTTTGGATGGATGTAAAGCAAGCATGAACGTGTATGAATACAGGGAGAGGTCAGGACCCATATGATGGGATAGGTTTCACGTGCGTGGTGGAAAAGACATAGATGTGCATCATTGCATGGCGCTCAATTAGGGACGAGTTTCAGACACATCTCGGCTCGTGTAGAATATCTGTATAACAAAATTATGAGGATTCGAGTGTATCTTTCTGAAGCTATGGAAACTCATGATGTTGCCGTACAAGTATATACATACATACATAGTGCATGTGAATGTTGCATTTGATAAATTGTAAGGATGCCTTGAAACACCGCAAATGTCCGAGCTCATCTACCTAACCACGTCTCCGCAACATTGAAGCTGCGCGTCCTCCAAACCATCTTCCGATACGTCAAAGCACCCTCGATCAGACAGCACGCATCTACAACATGGCGAACAGACAGGGATACGATGTCGTGGTCGATGTAGACGCCGAGGTATGCGCCTGCAAAATTGAAGCACGAATAGAGCAGGACTAACAACCATTAGGGCGATCTCGGCCATACCGACCTCCAGGAGGACAACCTTGAGTTTCACACTTCCAGTATGCGCGATCATTGTATTGAACACTATGGTGGAGATCACTGACAACTTCAAACAGCATTCGACAACCCATCCTCTCGCGCCGCCAAAGTCCAACCAGACTCCACCTCCTTCCTCGGCGGCTCCGGTTCAGGCAACCAGCAGAACTCTTCGAAACGCCTTCTCTGGAGCATATCCTTCTACCAACAATTCTTCGATGTCGACACGAACCAAATCCTCGCTCGCTGCCGCGCAGCTCTCTACCCACGCCAGAACTTCCTCGACGTCCTCGAGGGCAACCCCGACCTCTACGGCCCCTTCTGGATCGCGACAACGGTGGTGGTGATCCTCTTCTTGACCGGTACCATCAGCCAGTACCTCGCGGAGTCCGGGAAAGAGCACTTTGCATACGACTTTAGGCTACTGAGTGGAGCGGCGGGCTTGATTTATGGATACACGCTGTTTATTCCGCTCGGGCTTTGGGGAGTGCTCAAGTGGTTTGGAAGCGAGAGCGCCAACTTGATGGAGTGCTGGGCTCTCTACGGCTATGCCAACCTCATCTGGATTCCCGTGGCGCTTGTGTCTTGGTCGCCTTTGGCTCGTAAGTCTCCACGGCTGCCTGAAACGCTACTGGGCCTGCATTCTGACCTATCATCACAGCGCTCAACTACGCATTCGTCGGCGTTGGTCTTGCCATGTCCGCCGTGTTCCTCTTCAGAAATTTGTATGCCAAATCCAGCTGTTCTTCGCATCCTCATGTGCTATCAAAGCTAACCTTTGAACCCTACAGATACCCTGTCGTCTCCGCCATCGATGCAAAGCCATCCCGCGTTCTGCTGATTGTCGTCGTTGCCTTGCACGCTGGTCTGGCCATTGCGATCAAGATCTTGTTCTTCGCGCATGGATCTCCGGTCTCAAAGGTGCCAGCTACGCCTTCCGATCCTATGCAGGATGCTCCTAAGGGCGACGCAGGTGGCGACAGCAGGATGTTCTTCTAGGTGGGACTTTTCGTATGAGGTACACTGTACTGTAGTACCTGCATCTATCATGTTATCGCTTTCGATTGGCTGTTCACGTTCCCTATACCGAACTGCCGTGTTTTCCTTCTAAATGATCAGGAAATGCTGCCTTCCGTGATTCCGTCTCCATTTGTGGTTGTTTCAACAATTTCGTTGCATCAAGAGAAAGGTCTGCCAGCGAGAAAGTATATGCTAACTCTTGGGTACCTTAAGTCTCCCTATCTTTACAGGCTTACAGTACTACCTAGGTACCTCTCACAACGAATCGTTGTCAGCCAAGAGCAAACCCCCACTTTTTTCCTTCCACTGCCGACGTCACTTGCTTGCACAAAGCGAAATGGGAATCGAACAATCGAAGCCTCTCACATGGAATAAACTGTCCACCACATAGCTTACGTACGCGAAGTCCATATTTCACATACATAAACACTGCCGCCACTGTCGGATAGTGGTGATGATAGCACGATACTCTAGACTTGTCACCGAGCCTCCCGACGACCCCTCCACCAAATTTTGCTGCTGAACGAAAGCCCCAGCAGCTCGAGCCAGCCCACTTCTTCCCACTTCCCGTCCGTGTTCCGTTCTCCGTCTAACCTCTCGCGAACTTTGTGTCATTTCTGGAACACCCCACTTCTGACTTCCAGTCTTTCCCACTTTCGCTCTGCCTAATACTTGACCTTGACCTCTAACTTGCTGGTCTTGAAGGAAGTCGACGAGCAAACATGGCACCCAAAGGCAAGAAGGGAAAGAAGGCCGGCGATGACTGGGATGAGGGTCTCGGCGAGACTGTCGACCCCATCGCGCAAGCCGACGCAGAGGCGAAAGCCGCCGACGCTGCCGCTGATGAGGAGGAAGAGACTGGCGGCGGCGGCCTGATGGCTGCGCTGAAGAAGAACAAGGAGAAGCGCAAGAAGAAGGGCAAGGTTGTTGGCAACGATGACCTCGATGGCGAGGACCAGGCCGCCACACCTACCGTCGACGAGTCTCTGGATCTGGCCGCCAAGGCTCCCGAGGAGGCGACTATGGACGACGAGGATGTGTTCGGTGCGCCTGTGAAGAAGGGCAAGGGTGGCAAGGGTGGCAAGCAAGCGCAGCAGCAGCCTGCTAAGGACACTGCTGGTGACGATGAAGAGGGCGGCGGAGTCAAGACCAAGGCACAGAAAGAGAAGGAGAAGAAGGAGAGAGAAAAGCAGCGCAAAAAGGAAAACGTTCGTTCTATCCGTGAAATGTCGACTGTACTGTTGAATCGCTTGCTAACTTTGTGCATGTAGGCCGCTCTCAAGAAGAAGTCCACTCCCGCTCCTGCACCTGCTAAGAAGGATGAACCCAAGGCTGCTGAAGCGGCAGCAGCTGCTGCTCCAGCACCCGAACCGGCTGGCGGTAAGAAGAAGAAGCTTCCAGCAGGTCTCGCGGCACTCCAAAAGCAACAAGAGGAACTCCGCGCCCGACAGGAGGAGGAGGAGCGTCTTAGAAAAGAGGAGCTCGCTCGTATTGAAGAGGAAGAGAGACTGAGCAAGGAGGAGGAGCAGGCAAAGATTGAGGCCAGGGCTGCGAAGAAAGAGCGCGAGAGGAAGAAGGTTGAGGAGATGAAGAAGGCTGGAACATACAAGACCGAGAAGCAGCGCAAGGATGAAGCACAGGCTAAGCTCCGACTCCAGCAAATGCTCGAGTCTGGTGCCAAGGTCGTTGGTATTGAGGGCGAGGGCGCTGCCGAGGAAAAGAAGAAGAGCTCCAAGGATGACAGACGCAAGAGGAACCCACGCAAGGAGGCTGAGGAGCGCAAGGCTCGTGAAGAGGAGGAGGCAAGGAAGAAGATGGAGCAGCTGAAGCTTGAGGAGGAAAAGGCCGCCGCTGAAGCCGAGAAGGCGAAGAAAGAGGCTGAGGCCAACAAGGCTGAGGACAGCGATGAGCTTGACGACTGGGAGGCTCTTGCCGAGAAGGAAGAAGAGGGAACCAAAGACAGCTGGGACGCGGACTCTGACGAGGACGACACTGGCAAGGACGCGAAGACTGCCGCTAAGACTGACACCAAAAAGTCGAACGGCAAGGATGAGGAAAACAGCGATTCCGACAGCGACAGCGACAGTGATAGCGACTCTGACTCCGAATCCGAATCAGACGAAGAGGAGACCGTCGCCGAGAGGCTCGCACGTGAGCGCAAGGAGGCAGCTTCTCTCAAGCGCAAGCAGGAGCAGGAAGCAGCTCGCGCCGCTGCCTCCAAGGACAACCTCCGTTCTCCTATTTGCTGTATTCTTGGTCACGTCGATACTGGTAAGACGAAGCTGCTCGACAAGGTCCGCCAGACCAACGTCCAGGAGGGCGAAGCTGGTGGTATCACTCAGCAAATCGGTGCCACATACTTCCCAGTGGACGCCCTCCAGGCCAAGACTGCGGTCGTCAACAAGGACAACGCTTTCGAGCTCAAGGTTCCTGGTCTGCTTGTTATCGACACACCTGGTCACGAGTCTTTCACGAACTTGCGTACTCGTGGTTCCTCCCTCTGTAACATCGCTATCCTGGTCGTCGATATCATGCACGGTCTTGAGCCTCAGACTCTTGAGTCCATGAAGCTGTTGAGAGACCGTAAGACACCCTTCATCGTCGCGCTCAACAAGATCGATCGTCTCTACGGCTGGAAGAAGATTGACAACAACGGCTTCCGGGACTCGCTCGCCATGCAGAACAAGGCCGTTCAGAACGAATTCAGAGACAGACTTGAGAAGACAAAGCTCGCTTTCGCCGAGCAAAGTTTCAACTCCGAGCTCTACTACGAGAACAAGTCGATGGCCAAGTTCGTCTCGCTTGTGCCCACCAGTGCCCACACCGGTGAGGGTATCCCCGACATGCTCAAGCTCCTTCTCCAACTCACACAGGAGCGCATGACCAACCAGCTCATGTACCTGAGCGAGGTCGAGTGTACCGTTCTTGAAGTAAAGGTCATCGAAGGTCTTGGTACCACTATTGACGTTGTCTTGAGCAACGGTGTCCTCAACGAGGGCGACACTATCGTGCTGTGCGGTACTGAAGGTCCCATCACAACCCAGATCCGTGCCCTTCTCACTCCTGCTGAGATGAAGGAGCTGCGTCTCAAGTCGCAGTACGTGCACAACAAGACCGTCAAGGCTGCGCTTGGTATCAAGATCGCTGCCAACGGTCTGGACCACGCCATTGCCGGTTCTCGTCTGCTTGTCGTCAAGGACCCCAACGATGAGGACGAGATCGAAGAGCTCGAGGAGGACGTCATGGGTGATCTCGAGACCCTCATGAGCAAGATCAGCAAGAGCGGTCGTGGTGTCACTGTCCAGGCATCCACTCTTGGTTCTCTTGAAGCTCTGCTGGAGTTCCTGCGCACTTCCAAGATTCCTGTCGCCAACATCTCCATCGGTCCTGTTCACAAACGCGATGTCATCACTGCGTCGACCATGTTGGAGAAGGCCAAGGAGTTCGCCGTCATGCTCTGTTTCGATGTCAAGGTCGACAAAGATGCCATGGAGCTCGCCGCAAGCATGGGCGTCAAGATTTTCACCGCCGAGATCATCTACCACCTATTCGACGACTTCAACAAGCACATGGCCCAGCTCGCCGCCCAGCGCAAGGAGGAGAGCAAGATGCTCGCCGTCTTCCCCTGTGTCCTGCGTCCCGTGGCCGTCTTCAACAAGACCGACCCCATCGTCATCGGTGTCGACGTCGTCGACGGCAACCTCAGGCTCAACACCCCGATTGCCTGCGTCAGACAAGGCGCCGAGGGCAAAAAGGAGATCATCCCGATGGGCCGTGTCACTTCCATCGAGCGCGACCACAAACAGATCCCCATCTGCAAAAAGGGCCAGCCGTCCGTCGCCATCAAGATCGAGGGCCCCAACCAGCCCATGTACGGCCGCCATCTCGAGGAGAAGGACATGCTGTACAGTGCCGTCAGCCGCGCCAGTATCGACTGCCTGAAGGAGTTCTACCGCGACGAAGTGGACAAGGACGAATGGGCCCTGATCGCCAAGCACCTGAAGGGTCTGTTTGACGTTGTGTAAATGGCTCGCGTTGGACTTGCAGCGGATTCGATGCATGTGGTGGACAAAGTTCTTGCTACTTTTTTGGTTTTTTTTCTTTTGGGATTCGGTAAAACAAAATGGGAAGATGCGCATCTGTTTTGGTAATGAAATGAATTGATTGACTGACTGACTGACTGAAGGGTGATGCGATGTGCTTGTCTTCTTGTTTTTCTTGTTTCCTTTTTTGCCCATGGGTTTCCTCGTTCTAGTACATATCATGCTTTTCTCCTCTCAAGCCTTCTGCTGCCGATGTTGTCTTTGCTGCTGTCGGGTGCAAATGTGTTGTGCGCCATAGCATATACCCAGCATTCTTAGTTGCTCGCAAGTAGAATCTGTCTCATCGCCCACGGTGCGCATACAAGGGAGAGTCAACTCGGCAGGGAGAGGTAGCACTTTATTAGGTTCGTAAGAGTCATGATTCATACAGCCAGTCCACATTATGCTATGCCATGCCATATCAACGCTTAATCCGCAGTGCTGGGTGTCTTTGAAATTTACGAACTCCCGCTGTCGGTTGTCTTCGCACTCTGCCCATCGAGTCTTCTATGTCCGCGCACTGCCTAGACTCGCGGGTTGCAGAGATGGCATGCTGCTCCGTGGGTCTGCGTAGA
>Ga0265780_10001193_pt1 | contig 37790 bp, 24 predicted proteins | sample P1T30metagenome_FD_192432 | JGI IMG/M metagenome (GOLD analysis project Ga0265780, IMG submission 192432) | Plant litter microbial communities from East Loma Ridge, Irvine, California - P1 T30 | ecosystem: Environmental > Terrestrial > Plant litter > Unclassified | place: USA: California...
TCTCCGCCACGCATTCCTCCCATGCAGGGCCACTCTAGCCGCCGCTCAACCGAATGCAAACATGTGGGTCCCCGTCCCGCGTTATCAGCAGTATAGCTTATCTCGACATGCGCTAGGCTCGAACAAGCTCACCATCAGTGCGGGAACAATAGAGTGAAGTTGGGTAGGTGCGTATGTTTTCAATGATTCTTCAATTGCATTACAACGTTAAAAAATGGTAATATACTTTGCATACACTGAGCCGAAGCCAGAAACGACCCTGGATGAATGTGCGCCTTTCGTGGTGGTGGTATCCTTCATGCTTGCGCCAAAGCTCGCACCCTCTATCAAACCCCCCAAATACCTCTTGATTAGAACTGCGCAATCGCGACAGAAACCGCCTGCTCCTCTGAGTGACTGATGCTGATGCTGATCGTCTTGACGCCGACGCGGTTGGCTTCTTCTTGGGCTTGGCCGTGGAGCTGGGCGACGTTAGCATGTTTTTTTTATAGAAGTGAAGATCATACCTGAACTTGCGGCGCGCCCGTCTCGTCATTGACGATTTCAATGTCCTTGAGTGCTGCGCCCGCGCCTTGACCCTTTACACCTAATGACTTGAATACAGCCTCCTTTGCAGACCACTTGCCGGTGAAGCTCGCCTGAGGGCTCGCAGCTTTTTGGCAGTACGCAATCTCCTTCTCTGTGAAGTTGCGCTCGAGGAAAGTATCGTTCTCAATGTTAAGAGCGCTTAGGCTCTCGACATCGACGCCAACCTTTGTGTTGGCAGTGGCGGTGGCCTGTGTTATCGACTCGATCATCTTTGTCGTCTCCTCGGCCTTCTTGTCCTTCTTCGGGGCCTCGTACTTCTTAGGGAACGAGTAGGTCGCGGTCTTCTTGTCAATGACAACACGTGCGCGAGGGTTGAGGAAGATCTCTTCCATCTTGCTGTCCTCATATGGTGCCTTGTCCTTGGCGCGGAACATGGTGTTGTTGATGAGGCCATCGTGGAAGTATCGGTACGCCCTCTTTTGGCGAGCCTCGACCTTCTGCTTGTAGGTGGCGAACTGAGCGTGGTCAAGCGCAGCATAGAGATACTTGGGGTGAATACCGATAGCTTGCGTTCCCTTTTGACCGAAACCAAAAGATGTGACGGAGAATGCCTTGATGCCGTCGGTTTGGATGGCTCGCGACGGGTAGACAATGTAATCAAACTGTTCCATGATCTTGTCGACGTTGTCGGCATTCCGGTTGCCAGGCACGAGACCGGTGTTCAGCACTTGCAAGCAGCCGTTGAACATCCAAGCTCCAGCAGGTCCCTTGGGATGACCAGTAAGGTACTTCTGGAAGATACCAAGCAGTGCGTTACCCTTGGTACGTCCGAGATGTCGCATCTGCTCGTTGACAACGCTAGACTCGTTCTTGTCGTTTGCAACAGTCGAGGTACCGTGGAACGAAGCAACGCCAAGATCGTCGACGGTGAGACCCCATGTAGCGAGGGCACCACGGAGAGGAGCAATGCGGGGATCCTTTTTCCAGAAAGCGTTGCCCAGGCTGTTCAAAGCCTCCTTCTCTTGTCGCTGAGCCTCAAGCTCAATGTGTGTGGCACGCTCCTCAAGGTAGTCAGCCTCGTTGATGTTGTCGCCGGCATCCTTGATGGCGGCAACCTCTTCTTGGAGGTACATGAGCTCAGATTCTTGCCATTGCTTGATTTGCTTGCGTCGGAGGTCCATCTGCCTCTTCCTGTACTTGATGTCAAGCAGTGGCGATGGGAACTTGGATGGCATCTCGCGGGCAGTGGTTAGAACACCCTTGCCAGGAGCGGGCACAGATCGACCGATCTTGTCGGTAGCCGTCGCAGTGAAACCGATGATACCGTAGATGGGTACACCCATGTCCAAGGCCAACTTGGCGTCCATAATGACTTGCATACCTGCACCCTGTGACTCCATGAAGCCGTTCCTGGTGGTTGTGGTAGGACGGGACATCTCTCGTGGTGTACGGCCGTGTTCAAACTCATCCTCGGCGTTGCTGGTCGCTTTCATGTTCGCGAACTCGTACGAGCCTTCCTCTTGGAAGTCATCGAACCCACCAACGAAGCAGACACGAGCCTTGCCTTCTACGATGGTGTCGTATCCGATGTCGATAGATTCGACTGCAGTGGCACAAGCACCGACTGGAGTCTTGATAGGTCCAGTGGAAGACATGAGCAACATGTTAACCCAGGCACTCATCGTGTTGATGAAGGACTCCTGGAGGATGTCCTTCTGGACGGGCTTGTCAAGGAAGCGGTCCTTGTACATGCCTCGGAGAGCGGTGGTACCACCGATACCAGATCCTACACAGTTACCAACCTCGGATAGATGCACATATTGGTAGAACTCATAGGGGTCGGTGATACCGCTAGCAAGAAGACACTCTGCTGTGGAAACAAGCACAAAGAGTGTGACAGGGTCGACCTGCGCGATGATGTCGTCAGGAACACCGTACTTCTTTGCGTCCCAGCCAGTGGGGATCTGGCCAGCCACGAGGCGGTCAAATCGCAGTGCCTTGGGGATGAGCAGAGTCGCGCCCTTCTTCATGCGCACAGTGTACTCGCCAGAGTCTTCGATGGCGAAGATCTCAACCTTTTCACCGTGCTCACGCTTGAACTCATCGGCAAGCTCCTTTGAAGCCTCAAATGGGTCGAGGTCTTCCTCGATTTGGATCTCCTGCATCAGCTGCTTCTGCTTCGGGTCGTAGCCATGGAACAGCTCCGGCTCAATGAGACGGATACCGCTGTGCTCGAGGATGTACTTCTCGTACTTGGGCTTGATCTCCTTGTCGTCGACTGGTTCGCCAGTCTTGGCATCGACCCAACCAGAATAGCTCTTGCCCTTGAGATTGCCGTTGTGGTTCTTGATGAGACCCATGATCCAGGCCATCTCAACGCAGCCCTCCAGGGAGAACTCGCCATATGCCTCCATCTCCCATCGTGTCCTTGAGTTACCCCAAGGACCAACCTCGGAGAATCCAGTAACAACAACGACCTTCTCAAGGTCGACCATACCCTTGAGGTCCTCGTTGAGAGGCTTGACCTCAGTGTCCCAATCAGGCAGGTTGGGGAAGTCGAACTTCATGTTGGCTCTGGGCTCGATCGTAGCCTTCTTGTACAAGGCCTCACTTGCCTCGCCGTTGACGATCTTGTTCTCGATGGCATTCTCCTTGATGACAGCCCGGCGAACATCGCTAGTCTCCATGAGCTCCTTGCGGAGGTCGCCCATGAGGTCCTTGAGGTTGGGGATGTACTGGAAGCCACCGTTCAGATCCGCCCAGACAGGCTCAATCTGGCAGAGGTTGACAATCGGTGGTGCCATGAGACCAAGAATGTTGAAGGCCATTTCCTGTTGAGAGAAGGTGCGGACACCGTACTTCTCAATGCCCTCGGCGACAATGTTGTTGGCGCTCATGAGACCTGTGCCGCGGGTCCAGCCAATGACAGCTCCGCAAATGGTGAGGTAGTTGCCCCAGCTCTCGGAGTGCCACCTGGAGAAGAGCGTCTCCAGCGACATCTTGGATTCCGAGTACAACCCGTCGTTGCCAAAGGTGCCGTGGTTGGGAGAGAGAGGAAGCATAACCTGCGCTGGGCGGGTCTCGTAGCCGTTGGCTTGCTTTTGCTTCTTGATGGCACCAAGCATGCGGAGAAGGTTGGTCAACATGATGCGGTGAGCAAGTTCTGACTTGGAATCAATGCCGTCAATTTCACGACCATTCTCAGGAATGGCAGCGAATGGAATGACATAGTCGAGGTCCCAGCCGAGACCCTTCTTCGCATCAAAGATGTAGTCGATGAGTGCCTCGACGTCCTGGTTGCTACCTTGGTTGAATGGTACAACGATGAGCTGTGAGCCCTTGGCACCGTACCGGGAGTACATTGACTGGTAGTACTCGGTGACATCGCGAGAGAACCTGGATGTTGTCACGACCACCTTGGCGCCACCACCGATCAAGCCCTGCAGAACTTGAGCACCGATGGAGCCGGCACCAGCACCAGTCATGAGAGCGTACTTGCCCTGGAAGGTCACACCGGACTTGGCGGCGTTCTCCAGGCAGTCAAGGTACACGCCAGTCAGCTTCTTGCTGTACTCCCAGCCGTGGTCATCCTTGCGCTTGAGATGCAGGAAGGGGACGGTCTCAACCTTGCCTTGCTTTTGGCCACCGTTGAGACGACCGTTACGTCCGCGCTTAGAGCCTGCCTTGCCATTCTCATGAGGGATAATCTGGCCCTCATTCATTGACAAAGAACGAATGACGTTGGCGTACAGGCTCTTGATCTGCAGCTGCGAAGACTTGGAGAGCTTGTGTTGTTGCTTAATGAGCTTGTAAATGCGCTGCAGGTCGTTCTGGACCTTGGTGCGGTTTCCGTACTCCGAGAGCTTGCCACCCTCTGCCATTTCGCGCACATAGTGCTCAAGCTTACGGACACTCGCGCGGGGCGCCTCCTCGTAGTTCATGTTGCCCTTGACATCAATTTCAAGGTGTGGCGCAGTTGGTACAGCGACGTCTTTGTATACGGGGGCCTCGTTGAGCACGTCCTTGCAGTTGTCGATGAGCTGCTGGCCGAGCTCTTTGGCGAGCTCGTAGGTCTCGCCGCGCTCGGTGGGGCAGTGGTCCATGTGGTACTGCATGAACTCGAGCAGGAGAGGGTTCGATCGGTTCATGATGGCGATGCAGCGGCTGACGATCTCGCGGTCGACCGCCTTGAGCTTGCCGAAAATGATGTCGTAGTACATGCTTAGAGCATCCTGTCGGGCCCAATTCCACGAGGAATCGTAGACACGCGCTTTGAGGGGTGTGAACTGGGGCTCGATGCCAGAAGCGTAGAATTCACCGTGCTCGGTGGTCCACAGGTCCAATTGAGCCTGTAGAGCCTCCTGCGCCTTTTGGCCGCCCAAGAACGCCTTGTCGCCTGCGCGGAGGTCCATCTTGAGGTATCGGGCGAACAGCTCCAGTTGCTGCTTGAACAGTTGTCGCTGATCTTTTGTGAGGGCATCGAGCGCCGCAGGGTCCATCATCATGCCGCCTCCAGCGCCTCCATCGCCACCTGCTGCTGTGGGCGCAGACAGGCTGATGCCCGCAATGCCGGCGTACTTGTTGGCCTGGTCGTCCAAGAAGGCCTTTCCGTCGGCCTCGGAACCCAATCGTGCGGCCGGCTCGTTGGTAATGGCGAGCAGCAGGACACCGTCTTGGCGGCCCTGAGCCAGACCCCATCTTGTCTCGAGGTGCTTGCGCACAGCTGTGATGTTGAAGCCTCCGGGCATTTTCGACGAGACCATGCGCGCGATGAGCGAGGCGGACTGCTTGCCGAGCTGGCCGTTGAATGTCTGCTGCATCGAGGCACCGAGCTCGTCGAGAGGCGTGTCTTCGGGCTTCTCGGGCGTTGAGCCAAACTCCTTGCCCAGGTCTCCGAGAATTTCATTTTGCAGTGTGGATTTGCCTGTCGACTGTTAGCTGAGTTCTGGTGTTTGAGCTGCAATTTACCCACCTCCGACCAAGTCCTTGATGGCCTTGCTTAGCGGAATGTCCATGAGCGGCTTCTTCAGCTTCTGTGCCACCAACGCCCGCAGAATGTCGACGGCTGTGACTGGGGCATCGGGAACCTGAGCTGCTGGGCCCGCACTCGCGGCAGGGGCTGCCACAGGCGCTGAAGCTGCCGCGGGGGCGCTCGAGGACGCTGAGGGGGCGTCTCCACCGCCTCCAGCTGCCGGCTCGGGCTCCTCCTCCACGGGGTCTACATCGTAGTAGATGTCTTTGGCGTCCTTGTTGTAGCACAGAATCTGCCGTTGCACCGAACGTGCGGCGTCGTGTGCTTCGTATTTGGAGGCCAGGGTCCGCTTGGCCATGACGCCGAGCGTGTCTGCGGGGCCGATTTCGACGATGCGCTCCGTGGTGTTTTCGCCGAGGACGACATCTTGCGTCTCAATCCACCTCACAGGCGAGGCGAACTGGTATGCAAGCAGCTCGATGAGCAGCGTGTGCGAGAGCTCCTGCTCGACTTCGGGACGCATGCTGGGCGTGGTGCGGGAGCAATTGGCAGAGGGAGAGTGGGCAGCTCAATGAGCTCAGTCGTGGTGCTCCTTCAACGTAGAAGGAACGGGTATCTCAGTAGAAATGGGAGGAAGGGGCACTGCAGTCGGGGGAAGGAGCGACGTGCAGGCGTGTTGGTAGTGTGAGGGAGAGCAAGAGGAATTAAGCTCGGGTGACTGGGTGGTGATCCCCGGGAACAATTATTTTGATATGGGAGAGAGGTATGTGATCGACACAACGGCACCCCAACACTTGAACTTGAACAGAGGCTACGCGTATCTCTCGTTCGAAGGGAAGGCTCCAAGTGTTGAGGAATTCTTCGGTTGCATCTAAAAACTACTGAGCCAGACCCCTGCACGGTAATGCTCCACGCATTGGCCGGCTCAACATAAATTTCGCCTGAAGGAGACGGGCTTGCGAAAAGACACACCACGATAGACGCCAATCTGGTGGGACTTGCGGGCGGGCGGTGAGCAGCACTCCCAAGACACAACCGTGTCAACAGCAGCCCCAACAGCAGCCGCGGCCGTGGGCGGTGCAGGCTGATGCGGCGTGAGCAGACTTGGACGGACTTGTAGAAGGTTATCCGTCCTCCGCACGTCAGCAAGTCGTGGTTGAGCTGCTGGTCCGGCTGGTTGAGAGCTTGTATGCAGCGCTGCCCGCTTAATCCCCAACATTACCGGAAGCGTCGTGATCCCTGCATGACTAGTGCGGGTTTCGTGAAGCTCGCTGCAAAAAGTCGACAGCTGTGCCGGCGATAATATGTGACCGTCCCGAGTCCTCCCTCACCTCCTCCCGCCCAATTACACCCTCCGCTCCCTCTTGATTACTCTTCATATACCCTAAGCATTCCTGTTGCCTGCGGTGGACCTCTCACCCCGCCGCACACGACCCGCCTCATTCCACAGCGAGGGAGCTGCCACAGCAGTACGGACCAATTCCCGAGCACGCCAGCAGATTAGTTTCTCGCTGGCCGATTACGAATAGGTACGTGGCCGCTATACAATATTGCTACATCGAGCACATCTTGCGAAGGCCAGAGTGCGGTGAAGGACTTCTGGGTGCTCTTTCCGAACTTGACTCGCTCTTTCCCCACCACCACACGAAACTCACCACTTCCCAGTCGCTCCTTCCATAGCCTTAATTTTTCCCGCACGAGAGGTACGTAGTGGCACCCAGACCCCAAACAACACCACACAAACACACAGAACGCAGCTAACATGTCCGATCTCAAGCCTCTCACCATGTTCGGCTCCGGGCAGCAGACGGGCCTCTCCACGCCTCGCTCTGCCGCGAACTTGCGCCCCCTCATCCTCACCCACGGCTCGCTCGAGTACACGCTCCTCATCCCGACCGCCCTCCACTTCAACGCCCAGCAGCTGAAGGACACTTTCAAACTTACCCTCCCCGAGCCCACAGACGAACTCGCCCAGGATGACGAGCCTTCATCGATACCCGAACTGGTGGCGCGGTTCATGGGATTTGTGGCCCAGGAGGTAGAGGAGGGCGAAGACCCCGAATCGTTCGAGGAAGTGCTCAAGCTCATAATCACCGAGTTTGAGCGCGCCTTCCTCCGCGGCAACGAGGTGCACGCCCTGGCTGCAACTCTGCCCGGCATCACCGAGAAGAAGCTCGTCACAGTCCGGTCGTACTATGCCGCACGTTCGGCAGTAGAGCGGCCACTCAAGATGCACGACTCAGCTCTGTGGCGCGAGGCCGACGACGGCAATGCTGTCATATATGCTGTGCTGGGTGGCCAGGGCAACATCGAGGAGTACTTTGATGAACTCCGCGAAATCTACAACACCTACACCCCCTTCGTCGAGGACTTTATCGCAGCCGAAGCACAGCACCTCCTGCACTTGTCACGAGACCCGCGGGCTGAGAAGCTTTACTCCAAGGGTCTCGATGTCATGCGATGGCTCAACAACCGCGAGTCGCAGCCAGACACCGAGTACCTCGTTTCAGCGCCAGTCAGTCTGCCTTTGATTGGGTTGACACAGCTTGCGCATTTCATCGTCACCACGAGAGTGCTTGGAGGACACCCTGGAAACGTTCGCAAGCGCTTTGCCGGTGTCACAGGACATTCCCAGGGTGTAGTCACAGCTGCGGCCATTGCCCAGGCCAAGAACTGGGCAACTTTCTCAGAATCCTCCAAGAAGGCCATTGAGATCCTGTTCTGGATCGGTACTCGCAGCCAGCAGGCTTTCCCACGCACATCGCTTGCGCCGTCAGTCCTGCAGGACTCGATGGACAACGGTGAAGGCACCCCAACGCCCATGCTTTCCATCCGTGACCTCTCAAGGAAAGCAGTGCAAGACCACATTGATGCGACCAACGCGCATTTGCCACAAGACAGGCACATTGCCATCTCCCTCGTGAACAGCGCCCGCAACTTCGTCGTGACTGGGCCTCCCATTTCGCTCTACGGTCTTAACCTCCGTCTGCGAAAGAACAAGGCTCCCACTGGCCTCGACCAGACCAGAATTCCCTTCACCGAGCGCAAAGTCCGCTTTGTCAACCGTTTCCTGCCCATTACTGCCCCCTTCCACAGCCAATACTTGACCGAGGCGGCGAAGCAGCTAGAAGATGATCTGAAGGACATTAAGATTCCTGCTAGCGATCTCGGCATTCCGATGTACGACACCCACACGGGCAAGGACCTGCGAGATGACGCCTCCGACAACATTGTGCCCCGTCTTGTGCGCATGATTACTTCAGACTCAGTCGAGTGGGAGAAGGCGACAGTCTTCCCCAAAGCGACGCACATTCTGGATTTCGGCCCTGGTGGCATTTCTGGCCTGGGCGTCCTGACCAACCGTAACAAGGACGGAACGGGAGTTCGCGTCATCCTTGCGGGAGCCATTGACGGCCAAAATCCTGAAGTTGGCTACAAGCCCGAGATCTTCGACCGGGATTCTGAGCACGCCGTCAAGTACGCAGTTGACTGGGTCAAGGATCACGGTCCACGTCTTGTTAAGACCTCTACTGGTCAGACTTATGTCGACACCAAGATGAGCAGAATGCTCGGTCTGCCACCCGTCATGGTCGCTGGTATGACACCATGCACGGTGCCATGGGACTTTGTTGCTGCCACCATGAACGCCGGTTACGAAATTGAGCTTGCCGGTGGTGGTTACTACAATGAGAAGACCATGACCGCAGCCATCACCAAGATCGAGAAGGCCATCCCTGCTGGACGTGGTATCACCGTCAACTTGATCTACGTCAACCCACGTGCCATGGCATGGCAGATACCACTTCTCGCTAAGCTTCGCGCGGAAGGCGTGCCCATCGAAGGCCTGACCATCGGCGCCGGTGTTCCATCTATTGAGGTCGCAAACGAGTACATTGAGACTCTGGGCATCAAACACATTGCTTTCAAGCCCGGTTCGGTCGAGGCCATTCAGGCCACCATCAACATTGCCAAGGCAAACCCACATTTCCCTGTCTTGCTTCAATGGACCGGTGGCCGTGGTGGAGGCCATCACTCGTTCGAGGACTTCCACCAGCCTATCCTGCAGATGTACAGCCGTCTCCGCAAGTGCGACAACCTGATTTTGGTTGCCGGCTCTGGGTTCGGTGGCGCAGAGGACACCTACCCGTACCTCACTGGTGCCTGGTCAACTCGCTTCGGCTACCCTCCCATGCCATATGACGGCTGTCTCTTTGGTAGCCGTGTCATGACCTCCAAGGAGTGCCACACCTCGAAGATGGCCAAACAGGCCATCGTTGAAGCGCCCGGTCTTGACGACAGTGACTGGGAGAAGACATACAAGGGCCCTGCCGGCGGTGTGATTACTGTACGCTCCGAGATGGGCGAGCCAATCCACAAGCTTGCCACCCGTGGTGTTATCTTCTGGCACGAAATGGACCAGAAGATCTTCAGCTTGAAGAAAGAGAAGCGCATTCCTGAGCTCAAGAAAATGCGCGAGTACATCATCGACAAGTTGAACAAGGACTTCCAAAAGGTCTGGTTCGGCAGGAACAAGAAGGGCGAATCCGTCGACCTCGAAGACATGACCTACACCGAGGTGGTACAGCGTATGGTCGATCTCATGTATGTCAAGCATCAAACTCGCTGGATCGACCAAAGCTTGAAGAGGTTGACTGGCGACTTCATCCGCCGTCTTGAGGAACGCTTCAGCAAGTCCAGCAATGAGTCTCTGATCCAGAGCTATGAAGAGCTCAACGAGCCCTACCCAACCATCCAGAAGGTCTTCGAAGCTTACCCAGAGGCTGATTACCAGTTGATCAACGCTCAAGATGTCCAGCATTTCCTCTTGCTATGCCAGCGCCGTGGACAAAAGCCTGTGCCTTTCGTCCCCGTTCTTGACGACACCTTTGAGTTCTTCTTCAAGAAGGATTCGCTTTGGCAGTCGGAGGACTTGGACGCAGTCGTTGACCAGGACGTCGGCAGGACGTGTATCCTGCAAGGGCCCATGGCTGTCAAGTATTCTACCAAGGTCGATGAGCCGATCAAGGAGATCCTTGACGGCGTGCACCAAGGCCACATCCAAAACCTGCTGCGCGATGTGTACGGAGGGGACGAGTCTCAGGTACCTGTCATTGAGTACTTCGGTAGCAACCTCCTCGGCACGTCAGAGGGCGTAGAAGTTGACGGCCTTACCGTTTCGCAGCTCGAGACCAAGACCATCTACCGCCTGTCAGCTGCGCCCAACGTCACGATGCCAGAGGCTCACGCATGGCTCCAGCTGTTGGCCGGATCCACATACTCGTGGAGGCACGCATTCTTCACCACGGACATCTTTGTGCAAGGACAACGCTTCCAGTCCAACCCCACTGCAAGAATCTTTGCACCCACACCGGGTATGCTCGTAGAGATCAACAACCCCAGCGACCCGGCGAAGACCACCATTCTTGTGAAGGAACTTCACTCCAACGGAAAACTGATCAAGACAGTCGAGGTCAGCTTGACGGGCGACAGTGAGATTCTGCTCAACATGTACGAAGAGCGCACTGCTCTGAAGCAGCCCGTCGCTCTGCCTTTCCGCTTCACCTACCGCCCAGACATTGGCTATGCTCCCATCCACGAGGTCATGGAGTCTAGAAACGACCGCATCAAGGACTTCTACTTCAAGATCTGGTTCGGAGACGAGGCATGCCCATACGATGCAGATGTGGCCTCTTGTTTCGATGGTGGTCGCGCCACTGTCACAAGTGAGGCCATCAACGACTTTGTTCATGCCGTCGGCAACACCGGCGAAGCGTTCGTTGACCGTCCTGGCAAGGAAGTCTTCGCGCCCATGGACTTCGCCATTGTTGTTGGATGGAAGGCCATTACTAAGCCCATCTTCCCTCGCGCGATTGACGGCGACCTGCTGAAGCTTGTCCATCTTTCCAACGGCTTCCGCATGCTCCCCGGTGCCGAGCCACTCAAGAAGGGCGACGTGGTTGACACCACTGCTCAAATCAACGCCGTCATCAACCAAGAATCCGGCAAGATGGTCGAGGTCTGCGGCACCATCACCCGCAAGGGAGAGCCTGTGATGGAGGTCACCAGCCAATTCTTGTACCGCGGCGCATATGATGACTTTGAGAACACCTTCCAGAGGAAGAACGAGAAGATGATGCAGCTTCACCTCGCCACCAGCAAGGATGTCGCGATCCTGCGATCAAAGGAGTGGTTCAACTTTGAGGAGCCCGACATTGATCTACTGAACAAGACCCTGACGTTCAAGCTGGAGACATTCCTGCGATACAAGAACAAGACGGCCTTCTCACAGATTGAGACCATCGGCGAGGTTCTCCTTGAGTTACCGACCAAGGAAGTGATCACCATCGCTTCCGTCAACTACCAGTCAGGTACTGCCTTCGGAAACCCCGTCTTGGACTACTTGCAGCGCAACGGTGCGGCCATTGACCAGGCTGTGCTGTTCGAGAACCCAATTCCGCTGCACGGCAAGACTCCTCTGAGCCTGAAAGCTCCCGCGTCGAACGAGAACTACGCTCGCGTGTCTGGGGATTACAACCCTATCCACGTGTCTCGCGTCTTCGCAAGCTATGCCAACCTGCCTGGCACCATCACCCACGGCATGTACTCTAGTGCTGCCGTCCGCAGCTTGGTTGAGACATGGGCCGCCGAGAACAACATCGGCCGCGTCCGAAGCTACCACGTCAACCTTGTGGGCATGGTGTTGCCAGATGATATGCTTGATGTCAAGCTCCAGCACACTGGTATGGTCTCCGGTCGCAAGATCATCAAGATCGAAGTCAGCAACAAGGAGACTGAAGACAAGGTTCTTCTCGGCGAGGCCGAGGTTGAGCAGCCTACCACTTCTTATGTATTCACTGGACAAGGATCGCAAGAGCAAGGCATGGGAATGAACTTGTACGACAGCAGCCCTGTCGCACAGGAGGTATGGGATCGCGCCGACAAGCATTTCATGGACAACTATGGTATGTGGAATACACTAGCTCTGGACACGATGACACTAACCCATTACAGGCTTCGCCATCACCAACATCGTGAGGAACAACCCGAAGGAGCTTACCATTCACTTTGGTGGACCCGTCGGAAAGGCCATTCGCCAGAACTACATGTCCATGACCTTCGAGACAGTAGCTGCCGATGGTACCATCAAGTCGGAGAAGATCTTCAAGGAGATTGACGAGAACACAACCTCGTACACTTACCGATCACCAACTGGTCTCCTGTCAGCCACGCAGTTCACGCAGCCTGCCCTGACCCTCATGGAGAAGGCATCGTTTGAAGACATGCGCGCCAAGGGTCTCGTGCAACGTGACAGCACCTTTGCAGGCCACTCTCTCGGGGAGTACTCTGCCCTTGCTGCGTTGGCTGAGGTTATGCCAATTGAAAGTTTGGTGTCGGTTGTGTTCTACAGTGGTCTCACAATGCAAGTCGCAGTCGAGCGCGACGAGGCCGGACGATCCAACTACTCCATGTGCGCTGTCAACCCGAGCCGTATCTCAAAGACCTTCAACGAACAGGCGCTGCAGTACGTTGTTGAGAACATTGCTGAGCAGACGGGATGGCTTTTGGAGATTGTCAACTACAACATCGCCAACATGCAGTACGTTGCTGCTGGTGACCTCCGCGCGCTTGACTGCCTCACCAATGTCACCAACTACCTCAAGCAGCAGAAGATCGACATCCAAGAGCTCATGCAGAGCATGTCGCTTGAGGACGTCAAGGCGCATCTCGTTGAGATCATCAAGGGCTGCGCAGAGCAGACTGAGGCCAAGCCCAAGCCTATCGATCTGCAGCGTGGATTTGCCACGATCCCCCTGAAGGGTATCGACGTGCCTTTCCACAGCACTTTCTTGCGATCTGGTGTCAAGCCCTTCCGAAGCTTCTTGCTGAAGAAGATCCACAAGACATCCATCGACCCCTCAAAGCTGGTCGGAAAGTACATTCCGAACGTCACGGCCAAGCCATTTGCGCTCACCAAGGAGTACTTTGAGGATGTGTACAGGCTGACAAACTCGCCCAAGATTGGCAACATCTTGGCGAACTGGGAAAAGTATGAGGAAAAAGAGGAGAAGACGGAGACGGAAGTCGCGGCTTAGGCAGCGCAATGTTGATGCACTCATTGTTTGTTCATGATACAGGCGTCGGCTGGTTTTGAGTAGACTTTGTGATATGATATCCAGATGGCGTACATTCATGTTGATGACGGCTTAGACGGCCTAAAGCAGTAGCGTATTGTAATGAAATATTAGCATGTTCACTCATCGATGCCTCGACTCCTGTGTTTTTTTTTGTGTAGACTTGCTTACAAGCTTTGATGTTGAGAGTAGTGAATGCATTCTACGCGTCACAATTAATTCACTTCCTAGCTCAACGGCCCCCACGCCATGCCCAATACAAGTATTCCCTCTTGTCGATAGCTTTCTTCTCCCACTCGCTCTAGCATCGCAACGACCGTCAACCAGTTCGGCACTAGCGCGACCCCAGTTCCAAGGTTCACAGTCAAGCCACACACGTGCCACCCACGTGCCACACGTCTCGGAAGTCCGCAATTGTTGACAAGCACGACAGCCGACCTAGCAACGGCGCCCCTCGGCACCCTTCACCTCCACCCACCATTTTCCACAGCGCATTCAGAGGCATTCGAGATGCATCGCTCACACCGGCCGTCGACTACGCCTATGGACTTTGAGTACACCAACGGCAGAGGACCAGTCGACCAATCATCTCCGTTCGTCAACTTCCAGCAGAACCAGCAGTCGGCAAAGAAGCGTAAGCACAACAGCAGCGCACCAACATGCTCAGATGGGCGCACACATGAAGTATCCAAGTTAAAAAAGCTAACTTCACGGCCGCTATTCGGCCAGTCAGGCACACATTCCGTCCTTGACTCTCCATCCAAGAACGTGTTTGCGACACCGAGCCGCCAGCGCGAGCCAGACAACCGATCCTACTTCTCGCAAGACAGCAGCAAGCCGTTGCCTCTCCCGCCTCACGTGCAGAACGCGTGGGAGCCCCGCACCCCCCAGAGCACCTTCGACTTCAGCTCGGGCGGAGAGACACCCAACACCCCGGGCGTGGACAGCGACGCCGCGACGCCAGACACACAATTGGCCGACAAGATGGGACGCTTAGCGAACGGCGAGTCGAACAGCCCGCGGAAACCTGTAAAGCGCGACAGCTGGTTCGCGCGCACATTCAAGGGTAGTCCGAGCCCGCTGAAGGAGAAGGACAGCAAGTACCACTCGTCTAAAGCCGATCATCGCATACAGAAGAGGCGATCCGAGCGCTCGCGGTCGAAGAAGCGCACGCTACGAGACATGACGGATGACGAGTCGGACAAGGAGCGCCCGCTCGGCGGCGTGCTGTCAGCCCCGGAGCAGGGCAAGGTCCAGCAGACATACGCCATGAACGTCGCCAGCTTCATGCACTGGGTCGAAGCCCATCCTCACCTGCCGTCTGTGCTGTCCTACTACATGCAGCTATGCGTCAACTTCTTCCTTGCGAGCGGCTTTGTCTACATCCTCTACTGTGCGTGGAACGGCATCATGGCGGACGTCGACATTGAGTCCACGCGACATTTATCCGGCGTCATGGTGGAGATTGCCGAGTGCTCAAAGCACTGGAACGATAACCGCTGCGAGAACGCTGTCCCGGGCATGGTCAAGGCATGCAATGTTTGGGAGACGTGCATGAGCCGCGACCCGAAGAAAGTGGCGCGCGCCAGCGTCACGGCGAAGACGTTCGCCATGATCTTCAACAGCTTCGTTGAAGAATTCAGCTACAAATCCATGGTATGTGTCGTCATCCTCACACTTCTCCATGCCTGGCTCAGCGTATGGTCAAACATGCAAATCCGGCGCTTCTCCGAATGGAGCAGACGTTGGGAACACAAGTCACCCTCCCAGCGCTCGCGCGAAAAGCAAGCCTGGCAAGAAAAGGCCTACCCCACACCCCAACGCTCCCAAACCCAGTACGAAGTCGAAGAAGTCGTTGACGAAGCTGACCGCATGCTCGAATAGATCTTCACCGCAATCATCATCTTCGGCGGCTTCAACCTCTCGAATTGGGCCTTCGGCTTATTGCGCCACCAACAACAAAATCCTGCCCAGCAAACACCCAACCCCAACGACTTCATGCCCCAGACGCCCCATCGCAATGTTTCGAATCCGTATCTTGAACAGAACCATCAGAACTATCAGCAGAATTGGCAGCAGACGCCGTATCAGACGCCGTATACCCAGAGCAGATATATGGACCCACCGCCGCTTGTACACACTCAGAGTGCGCCGGTGCTGCAATTGCCTATGGCGCCACAGGAGGGCACGGGCATGTTAGATGAGAGGGAGAGAGGGAAGACACCGAAGAAGAGAGGAATCTTCATGAGATGATCTTTTCCACGACTTTTTTTCCCTTTCCCTTGAATGGAGCATATATTTCTTGCATTGTTACTTGAATACTAGCGCCCTTTTCTCTTTGTTTGAAATTTACTTTTTGCATCGTGAGCGTGCGTATCAAAAAGCGGGATCAGGTACATAACGATTTGCTTATAATTTCTATATCATTCTGTCGAAAACGTCGAGACGTGCTGTTGATATATATCTTTTGTTTGAGTACGTGCTAAGTCACTCCTACTTGTGATGTGTAAAGAGCGCCCTGCTGACTCGCATTTGCATGTAGCACCCCGCATTTGTCACCTAGGAACTCATCTTACAATTCCTTGCTTACACTAAACGTTGCTGCCTGCAAAGTTTACCTCATGGGTTGTCTTATTTTATGTTCTAGTGAAGTGCAAGGGTACATAAGCACTAATTCATGTACAGCAAAGGATGATAAATGCGCCAAAACGTCATCGGCACTAACTTAACGCCGACGGCATTTCAAACAGAGAAGTTGTAGGATTTTTCCATACCAGCCGAATTTGGCCGACTAAAGGGCCCGATTAGAAACACTCCAATATATAAAGTTAACCAGTCGTGTAACCTCAAAATGTACTTCACTACTCCAATTTTGCAGCTCTACGTCTCTCCACTGCCTCTGCTGTGCGAAAAACCTCGAATATCCTACGAAATCGTCGGCTACAGCAATCATGTCTGGCTCACGCCTTTTCCAGCCCCTCAAGGTGGGCAGCATTGAGCTGAAGAACCGCGTAGCAATGGCTCCGTTGACCAGGTAAGTACTGTGATGTACAAGTCACGTGATATACATCCTGATCATTGCATCAGGTTCCGTGCCAGCGACGAACACGCTATCCTGCCAATGGCCGCAGAGTACTACGGTCAGCGAGCATGTGTGCCCGGAACCCTGCTCATCACCGAAGCCACCTTCATCGACGAGCAATACGGCGGCTACCCCAACGTCCCCGGCATTTACAACCAGCAACAAATCGATGCATGGCGAAAAATCACCGACGAAGTGCACAAGAAAGGCAGCTTCATCTACCTGCAACTCTGGGCTCTCGGTCGCGTAGCCAGCAAGGAATTCTGCGCAGCAAAAGGCATAACCATCAAAGGCGCCAGTCCCATCCCGCTCGACCCCGAACACGCCGTCCCGCAAGAAATGACGCCTGAAGATATCAAGACCGCCATTGCCGCCTACGCCCAGGGCGCAAAGAACGCCATCGCAGCCGGCTTCGACGGCGTTGAAATCCACGGCGCAAACGGCTACCTCATCGACCAATTCCTGCAGGACGTGAGCAACCAGCGCTCCGACGCGTACGGCGGCAGCGTCGAGAACCGCTCCCGCTTCGCCGTTGAAGTCACTCAGGCGGTTGTTGATGCTGTCGGCGCCGACAAGACGGGCATTCGCCTCAGCCCCTTCTCCGTCTTCCAGGGCATGCACATGGCCGACCCGATCCCGCAGTTCTCAGACATCATCAAGAAGCTGAACACCTTTGGCCTCGCTTACCTGCACCTCGTCGAGTCGCGCATCTCGGGCAACGCAGATACGGAGAGTTTCGCGTCCATGGACCCGCTGATCCCGTTATTCGACGGCCCGCTACTCATCGCCGGCGGGTTCCAGGCGGAGTCGGGGAAGAAGCTGGTGGACGAGGAGCGCAAGGATCGCGACGTGGTGGTCGTGTTTGGCAGGTATTTCATTAGCACGCCGGATTTGGTGTTTAGGCTCCAGAAGGGGATTGCGTTTAATGAGTACGACCGCGATACGTTTTATATCCCGAAGAGCGAGAAGGGATACACGGATCAGCCGTTTAGCAAAGAGTGGCAGGAGCTGCAGGCGAATTTGTAAGGGGGTTGGAGTGGCAGACTATAGATACTGGGGCTTGTTTTATGAGCGGTTTATAGAGCGTGCTTGATGATAGCGCGGAATGAATACTTTGCAGCAAAGAATTTGGGGGCTGTGTTTGATCGATCATGACTTGTCATAGACTTCAACAGTGCTGAATGTTGCGGCGAGTTAAAAAGCAATGTTCTCGGATGTTGCTGTGGCTGCTTAGCATACACACGTGGCTAATCTATTCTCTGGCCACATCCTCCACGGCAAAGTCTGCCACTGGATCTGCGGTTCTGACGCCTCCGCGTCTAGCATGCATGCCCCGTGGAAAGCACGCAATGGCACGTGGTGAGACGCATATACTCGTAGGACCCAGTGTCGCAAGCGAATACCGGTACCAGGTCACCGTGGAATGCCGTGCACCATTGCACTGCGCCGCACGCGGTTATCGATATCGGACGGCTAATTTGTACCACGATGAATGGTTCTCGGGCGCATGCATCACTGCGTCGAATCTAGGCTGTCGTTTGGATTATCGCTGCATGGCGCAGCGCAAACATATGTCTAGCGAAGTATGTGTTCAGTTCTGGCATCAATCATTCTACTGACAATCTCACTCTGCCGTTCCATTGCCGCTTTATGAAAAAGATGAAGAATGCCTTATGAAATAAGTAGATATTCAACATCAGTTCAATTGCACGAGCGCGTCCATCTGGAGATCATCTTCCGAGCATGTCCGCCCTACGAAAACAGTTGTGCAACGGTACTAGCCACGCGATCATGGGCGATTGGCTTTGTCTTGGTGCTTTGCTTCACCTCGGCGCTCGTGCAGCAAAATATGTGCCAATGATGGGCAGCACGCCTTATCTTCGCGGTTCGACTCGAGTCCGCGCTGTTTTGGGCTGAGGGGATAAGTAAGTCGACGTACCCGGGTTAACACTCTTTGCGTACTCCACGTACTTGGTCTTGAACAACCGATCGCTCTGGGAATTCGCATATTGTAATCATGGAAAACAAGCAAGCAGAAAGCACGGTTGCGGTCGAGAGTAAATCCGACGATCTGGAAAGCAGTCTTCATGTCAGTCACTCGCAAAAAGTAAAAGGAATACTGTGCTTAACATATCATAGCACACGCACAGCTCAAGCTACAATGCCCTAGGCACGGCGCAAGAAAAGAGGCTCGTGAAGAAGCAAGATCTCCGGATCCTGCCCTTGTCTGCCCTCTGCTACTTCATCCTCAACATCGATCGATCCAACATCGGCAATGCGAAAACTATGAACGCGGCTACGGGCAACGACTTGCTGTCGGAAACTGGCATGAGTGAAATGGGTTACACTGTGTCTCTGATGATATACCTTATTGTCTATGCGTACGATTATCTTGTGTTGACGGACTGCGGCATATGTCTGACCACTCTTTAGACTCGCAGAAGTGCCATCCAACTACCTTCTGAAGATGTTTGCGCCCTCAACGTGGATTGCGTTCCTGATGTTTGCTTGGGGTGCAATTACGATAGGTATCGCTGGCGTCAATTCCTACGCCACTGTTGCCGTGACCAGATTCCTGTTGGGGCTGTTTGAAGCAGGTGAGTCGATAGCGACAATAATGCCGCTCATGCTAACCCCCAAGGCCTATTTCCTGCCATCATTTACCATATTAGTGAGCCAGTCCTGACTTAAATCACCAACTCAAAATTTGTTGACGTCTCCACAGCATTCTGGTACCGAGCCGACGAGCGCAGTCTCCGAATCGCCCTGATAATCGCCAGCGCAACTCTCGCCAGCGCCTTCGGCGGCGCCCTCGCCTTCGGAGTCGGCCACATGAACGGCGCAGCCGGCCTCGCAGGCTTCCGCTGGCTATTCATCATTGAAGGCGCACCCACCTGCCTCGCCGCCATCCTAATATACTTCTGCCTCCCCGACTATCCCGAGCACGCGAAATGGCTCACCGCCGAAGAAAAAGCTCTAGCCGAAATCCGCATGGAGGGTTCGCAGAGCAGCGTCAAACTGACCTGGAAGGATTTCAAGGACGTGTGTGGCGAGTGGAGATTGTATGTGCACTATGCGATGTATTTTGGGATTTGCTGCCCGTTTAGCTCGTTGGCATTTTTCACGCCGACGATTACTGCCGGGCTGGGGTTTAGGGGTTTGCAATCACAGCTCATGACTGTTCCGCCGTATGTTGTCGCGTATGTCGTCATGGTCACTGTGTCTTGGTCGGCGGATCGGTTCAATGCGTAAGTGAAGCGCGAAAGTTTATTGGGAATTTGATGTTGATATTGACAGTCGCGCTTTACACTCCGCTGTGCTTGCGACAATTGGTGCTTGCGGATTTATCGCGTCAGCAGCTTTGCCTCCGCAAGCCTACAAGGTCGGTGAAGCTTTTTAACCCTCTCTTTCATGACTTGGCAGAGTTACTGATGTGCCTCAATCTAGTCTCGCTACGCATGCCTTATCATAGCCACCACAGGCGCCTTCTCTTGCATTCCACCCCTCCTTGGATGGCTCTCTGCCAACCTGCAGAACAGCGCTCATGTCGGAGTCGCAATTGCTTTGAACATCGCCTGGGGCACGCCAGGTCAGATTCTTGGTGTATGGATCTACAAGAAGTCTGAGAAACAACGGGGATATCCCACAGGTCATTGGGTGAATGCCGGTCTTTTGATCTTTGTCGCTGGGGCTTGTCTGGGCTTGAGGTTGTACTATCGCGCTTTGAACAAGAGGATTGGGAATCAGAGTAGCATGGCTAGGGCTTTCTGTTACTGAAGATCGGAGTCAATACACGGGGAAAAGACCCATCTGTCGAAGGACCTTCTAGCAATACAGTGAGCAAAATGAGTTTCAAAGCTTTGCGATGATGCTCAAATTCTACCAGCGATGCCGTGAGAGATATCTGTTCATTTAGACAAAACCTGAGCCTAGCTCCGAAACCGCAACACATCAAGCGGGAGACGGACACGTATATGGTGAGCTTCAAGAAGGCTATAGGCTCTAAATCTCCTTCTAATTGCTGCCTACGAGTTTTGCACTCACTGGCTTACGGAGCAGTCTCTGGATTGGAAGTATGCTGTCCACCACTTCTTGCTCCTTTGACTCGAGGCTTTCAGAGAACGGATGCCCAGTCAACGGTATCCTTCTCATCTTCTACCCTCCCAGCTTCGACTGCGGGACATTATTGGCCTAATGTGACCACGCCTGCCCGAACCTGATTAGAACAAGCGTATTTCTTGACTGCGCTATTGTCCGTCATCACGAATAGTAGCCTGATATCTTGTATCACCACACTCTCAGTATCCGGCTCCTTCACGGCTTGCGGCTTCAGCACCACCACCCCATCGCATCGATTCAGCATCTTCAGATACTTCTCTCGAGGAATGACTTCGTCGTTCTCTAGACGGTTCTGCAGAAAATCCATGACTTCCTTGCGGTATGGGTAGTCTGCCACCAACCCTTGTCGTATTCTTGATCCAGGCTTATCGGCCTCCATGTCTTCGCCATTTTCAACGATGAAAAGCTTGCACTGTGCAATCGATGGCCGCCATTCGTTTTTCGCCGAAGTGTTGAGCCAGCCTAGAGCTGACGGACACGCATGTTTCCCAGGACGATAGAGCTTATGATGGCGTTGGTACTTCTCTCTGTGACGGCCGCCAGCGGTTTGCTTAGTGCTGTGTGCAAAGGCCACAGTTTTGCGTGGGTTTTTACTTTTACCCGGCGGCGTAGCAACAACTGGATGTTTATGTGGTGAATGACTTGGCGATGTATCTGGGAAGCTGTACGTGGCATTTTGCGCCGCCTCCAGTGCCTTTGCCGCGGACTTTGTGCCTGCGCCGGTGCGGCGTGGATGACGCTCATCCCATGCTTGTTCCTGCGCTGCCATCAACTCGAACAACGTTTCAAGATTGGCCATCGCCAGTCTTGCGTAACACCATGCTTTCTTCAACGACGGATATTTGTTGAGTCTGGAACCATCGCGCTTTGTCGGAGTTGACCTAGTCGGGCCACCCTGTTCTCTCAATCGACTGTTGATTAAGTCCAGATAGCTGACAGACATTTTCCATACGCACTCCGGGCAATGTTTGTGGAACATCTTCAGCTTGTTTGAGGGATGGCGTACGTGTTGGCATGGTCTACGAGCCGCGGATGGTATTGGCGTCTGCCAAAGAAGGAAGTCATTATAACCATACGGCGTTGGCGCATACAGGGTAGACACCTCAGAGGACATTGTTTCGGTCTTTACCAGATACAAATATGACTGATAGAGCTTTGCATCTGCCTCGGAGAGGATGCTGTCGGCGCTGAAACTAGGGAATGGGAAAGTCCCCTGCGCCTTTGCGATATCGGTCGCTGTGATCGAGGCCCCGTTGGCTGTGGATCCGGGTAGAAACTTGCGGAAAAGCGAAACGAGGTACATGGTGGAGAGCGAGTTGGTGTAGACCACCGGAGCAGATTTGTGCGGGGGTGCAGCGAAGAATCAGAACAGGCGCAAACACATGCTTACCAAGGTGACGATGTACTGCGACAGTTCATGCTGAGGATTTCAATGGGGATAGTTCAATGCACAAAGGTACGTCATATCAATCGCGTTTGCTCTTTTACTCTGCTCATTCACCCAAACTAACTCAATTCGACGCAATCGTCATGTTCATTCTATTCGCTGACTCATAATGCTCTGAGCCTCTATTTGTCCATCTTAAGGCGCTTGAAAGCATTGAAACAGAGATCCACATCCGTTTCGTCTGCAGTAGCCTTGCACCTGCGTGACTCCCAAACTCCAGTGCCATCGCGCAAAGACGTCCAGTGGCCTTGATCCGCTACGTCTGACTCATCAAGAACCTCATCCAATACGTCCGGAAACGACACGAAACGAATGTCGAGCAACTGATCAGATTCAATCAGCAAAATAAGAGCGTCTGACTCCTCGATAAGATATGTCAACTCATCTTCAGGGTCGTTTCCTAGGCTTGCTACTGTACGAGACCAGTTGTTCACATAGTCAACGATGGCATCGGCGCCAGGGAGACAGCCGAGAACGTAATGCGTTTGACTGATGTAGTCCTCAGGGTCGTTGCCCATCTTTCTGAAGTCGGAAACTGAGTCGGCCATGAAGACTTTCATATTAGTCAAGTCTTGATACAAAGTGTCGTTTGTCGTGAAGGAGGTTTCTGCCCATACCTGCCCAGATGGTGCCGCATGAGCACCAGGTTCGTACTTGTTACTGCGACGGTTGAAGTCGCGATCAACGGACTCGAACTTTATGGGCTCATGGCTGATATGGACTGCATGCGGTGCGTGGATATCGTTCGGATCGGCTCTGCATGTGACCTCTGGCGCAAAAGAGACTGTCTTGCGCATCTTGCTTGTAGAACGTTTGCGCTTGACGCCTCTGTGCTGTGGATGTACAGGAAGTATTGCCGCTGGGTACTTAGTCTCCATGAGTGCGAGCTGCGAAGCCTTTTGTGACGTGTTTGCTTTTCTTGCGGAGGCCGCATCGAGCGGCCATTGTGCTTCCCAGTGCGCTTCGTGCTTGATGCCTACATCAAGAGTGCTTGCCAGCGTCTCAAACTCCAAGCGCGCCATATGCCACCCCTCACGTATTTCTCCGTGCGCAGGTGTCGTGACACCGCCGCCAAATTGAATCCAGGGACCTCCAGCGATACCGAGGGAGTGCCGGATAGCGTCCATAAACACCAAACACATGCTGACCTCACACATTGGGCAGTAACCTTTGTTGCGGGTATCGGAAGGGTGAAGCTCATGTCCACATTTTTGTGCCACGTGTCCCGTGTTGCGGATCTGAAATTGGTCATTCCGATGGACGAACTCATGATACTCCAATGCGTAGCGGAGGCGCCTTGGGTTCGCGTTTGGTGCGCGAGCTGTTTTCCACTGTTGAAATTGGGCGTACTCGATTCCTGTAGGTGGAAACAGGTGGCGAGCGTGAATGTATCGTGAGGTTGACATCAGGGAGAGTTTGTACCGATTTAGGTGTCAAAGGTGAAGGCAAAGATGAGTAAAGTGGGAAAGCGCTTGCTAGCGTCGTTTGCGAAAAAGATCGGGCTTGTATATCGTGCTTCCATTGTACTACTAATTTTCGGACATGAAAGACCGTGAGACAAAACAATCACAGTTTGCTACCAACCCATGACGACATGTCTCACTGGCGATTATAGCCCCTTACTACGCACATGAGCTTTAGATGTTTCTAGTCAGGTGTTGCCTTTCACCTGCAAATGCTGATCGATAACGTGCATGTTATGTTCTCACCTTCATCGAATCTGGTATCATGTTCTCCGGCATTTGTCGTCCTTAACTAACTCAACTGAGCATGCAGTCACTTGCTAATCTTCCCAACTGTCCGTGTCGGAACTGTCCGCTTCGGGGCTATCCACTTTGGAATTAGCTGAGTCGGGGTCACCCAATTCAGGAACACCTGTGTCCATGAAAACGTCGGCGCCATCTAATCCAGGAACATCTGTGTCCATGAAAACGTCGAAGTCTTCTGCATCCCAACTCTTAAAAAATTCACCGCCGGTCAGCGAGCTGCCCTCTTCCGCTAGTAACAGCCAGTCTGCACCCTTGAGGTTTCTGTCGAAGTCCTCTTCATCTTCTGCATATGCCAACTCAAGCAATTCCATGATTTCGCCTCTGCGAGGATGGTGCTGAACGATGCCTTCGTTCTGTGGGGGAGCTTCATAGTCACAAGCTACCCATTCCACTTCTTCTGCCGAACCTATGTAGACGCTGAGTTGTTCAATGTTGAAGTGATTGTTGCTCAAGAATGAAGTGTCTTGTATCTTGTAGCCTTCCGAGACCGCGAAAGCTCCTGGCTTGTAATTAGGGCCTGATCGGTAATACCGGTGCGAAGGCCGGCCCGCCGTAGTTTTGGTATCTTCGCTGAAGGTCACTCGCCGGGTAGTCTTGCGAGTCTTGAATGCAGTGCGGAGTTGCGAAGAATTCATGTTGATTGTGAGAATGATGCTAGGGGGGTTATGGGATATTTATGGTAATGGCGAATCTGAACGTTCTACATCTACAATGGCGTGACAGAACGGGACCTCCCCCGCTTTTCCATCACTTGTATAGATGTCAGGATGAAGGAAATCACCACACTCTTACGGGCACACACTGTGCGGAAACAGATCAAATCAAACTTGGATCATAAGCCATGCCGCAAACGGCTCAGGATAGCCTTGCGCTTCTCTCCTCGATTCTCGACAGGTACTGCGCGCCTCAGATCAAGCAAAAAGATGTTGCCTCGAGATCCGTATACGTGTCAGTGATCCATTGGTAGGTCATGAACTCATCACTACCAGTTTCCTTCCATAAGACCAAGCCGTCTGCATGTGTCACAGAGAAGATGAACACCCTGGAAGATGCGCATTCTGGGTTGTCCAAAACTTTGGTAAGCTCCTCAAAGAGATGCGCACGTGCCGAGTGCGTTTCCACTGCAGTCCAAGCGCTCGTGCTGATGCATGGGAGTGGGCGGTAGGCGCGCATCTGCAACTCTAAACTGCGCTTGTGGACGTCTGCATTTAGTCCGTTATTGGCCAGAAAGTAATCGAACACTTTGTGCTGATCGAGTTGAAAAGCAAAGTCGCTCATCAAGCTTGTATCTTTCCATCCAGCTTCATCAGGGCAGCAGTGTATACCTGAAATATAGCTGCGATGACTTCTGCGGTATTCATCTTTTGATCGAGAAGACCCAAAGTTTGTGCCTGCGGCGAAGCTTACGGATTTGATTTGCTTTGTTAGCGTGGTCATGGCACGCGACAGGTCAAGATGTTGCGAGTGCGAGAAAATTGGCCCAAAGATTTGGCGGGAACTTATGCTAGGTGATGAAGTGACATTGTGACTGATTTGAGGTCACCAGCCACGTGACATGAAATCATGTAGAAAGGCTAGCATCCGCCACTGTGTAAGGAAAAGAACCTTGTGCAGGCAAATAGTCGTCTTTTCAGCATACCATGTGCTCCCTCTTACTCCTCTAGAGACATGGTTAGTAAAGATCTATTCTCTAGCATATTTTTCATTAATAACAGTATTTAGGATACCAGATAACTACGTGTCTGTAACACTGACTATTGGTGGTTCTATTCCAGGCATATCTGCATTCGCTTGTTTTCGTGCTATCGGAACACAAAAGAAAACGATTATGTGCACCTCGCAACGAAGATATACTTACGCTCGGCGCAAGTCGGACGATGTAGGATCGAGGCGGGTCCCGTATTATCTGATGTTGAAGGCATGTCTTAGGCGAAGGCCAGAGGTAGTTAGCTGTCAGGTATTGGACCAATTAGCAAAACCCGAAACCCGAGACGCTGCTGGGGAGCTGATATGATAGGATCGCTCATGCTAGCCTTTAAGTCTTCAACGTCAGATAATACAGTATCCTGAGCGCAGCGTCAGGTGACAGGATATGTATATGCCGACATCTGCAGTACTTCTTTACAACGCAGCGATTATATCAAGATCGAGTGTGTGACGGACCTGGAAATTCAAAATTCGTTCACAGCCTAGTATGCAATTCTGTTCCAAGCAAAAAGAGTCGGCCGAATTGACGATGAGAAGATCTATTCTAACGCGCACAGGCACATTGGTCACAGTCTTCGTCAAAGTTGAATCAATCTAGTCTCCGTCTCTGACCCACACATCTGAATAATGCCTCTTACCATCGCAATTGCTGGCATTAGCAGCACTCTAGCGCAGCTTATCGCGAAATCACTTCTTCACCGACCTGATGTGCATATCCGTGGTTCTTCCCGTGACTCTCGTGAGCGTTGAGGTTCGAAGCTGAGATCGTTCAAGCCGTTCACTCGTTTATCACTCACAACCTTGGATGATCTACTTGTATGCGCTACAGAAGTCTTATGCGGACTAAAATAAAAGTACCAAGGGTAAATTAAGAGTTGCCATAGTTACCTAGATTCTACAAACATTCGATGGGCTGCGCGCTTTAGATTGTATGAGGTAGCGAGGAGGTATCTGCGTATAGAAGGGGGGAATCTAGCGCATACAGTTAATGCGCAAGACAGTGATGGAGGAAACTCGCTTGTTTACACAGCGGGACAATGACACTGAGATGACTAAATTGCTGCTCGAAAAGGGCGCCGACGTCAATGCGCAGGGTGGACGCTACGGCAACATACTCCAGGCGGCTTCAGCACAAGGCCACGAGGCGGTAGTGAAGCTGCTAGATCAGCTGGCTGTACAAAGTGTCTAGCCCAGGTTGGAACGAGGCTAGATTTTTTAGCACGCTTCATTCAAAGTCAAAGCAGCATCCCTTTTATTTTCTGGCAGGGAGTGCTTTCCGTAACACAGTGAGGGGTGTTACATATTACGTCTTTCAACGTTAACAATTCCGCTCATATAAATAGATGGGCGCTTGAGGAATGCGCACTGATGCGCAGAGCAAAGATCCGGGGCTTGAAATCATCGTGCCTGATTTGGAGTACCGAGCATGGTATTGTGGTTACACGATCAACTGTATGTGAACTTAGCGAACATTGTAAGCGTTTGATGAGACGGGAATGAAGTGTACAGGTGATTGAATCCAGTGAGAATGGGTCATTTTATGCAGCGGCAAGATTTGTGTCTGCTTTGTCCGTGGACAATGTGAGTGAGTTGGCAGTCTTGAGGAGTACTTTTGGTATGCTCACAGAAGATTTATTAATTAGCCTGGATACATACGCTGCTATAAAATGCTTCAGTTAGCCATATCTTGAAATTTATTCATTGAAAAGCCGAGGACAAGAGCTACCTACGCCGGCGCCTGTCAGTCGTGGTGGTGACTACATATATTGTTAGCTTGAACCCGCCCACGCTAGCCACATGCACGCAGCAAATTTCGTGGCGCGTCACACCAAATACCACAAAAGTCAGAACATAGGACGCCATGCACAACTTGTTTCTGGTGCGTATCTGACAAGGAAAGCAAATAATTAGTGACTTGTGTTTCGCTGTCGTAGCAATGATTCGTTCGGTCATTCTGCGCTGCTCCTACCTACCTAGGTACCTTGGTAGGTACTCCCCTCAGTCCTCATCGCAATCCGCAAACATTCGGTATGTTTCGATGGCTATGTGCCAACTCTATAGTGAAGCAATGGCACAAGTCGTCCCCATGCAACAAAGACCTTATAAATTACCGACAAGCTCATCCTGCAAGCAGGAGGTCTGATCACCACTCGCTACCTAGGTAGGGCTGTGCTGTGTAGAGAGACCCATCCAACAACCTACGCATATCGAGGTCTCTTTGCCGGCTCTTCACGAAGAAGTGCAAGGTACTATGAACGAAACGAAATAAACCGACTTTTCTAGATCTATTGATCAACACGCAACATTTGCCCATGGTCCCACTCGATGCAAGGATATTCAAACTCGTAGCTTTGGGCGGCCTGCCGGTAGGAGATCGCAGAACATGTTCGAACTGACTTACTGTGGACACAGGCATGCTTGAGCTGATTGTGATGTAAGCTATGCATCTTTCTTGGAACGATAAGATAGCCGCAGTGTTATATAGGTGGTTATGCTGCTGCCCGCTTTGAACGTATGCATGCCATGATGCTGGGAAATCCGACACATGCTGTTGCACGAAGCGCATTAGCTTGTGCACGGGATGCACTAGTAATGAGAGGAAAAGCGGTTCTTGAAACCCCGGGATCCACTTCGAGTTTCCGGTCTTGGCCTACCGCATCAGGAAGGTGGAAGTCCTCAGCAAATCTTGGCTTCCACCCTCCGCTTGGTTGGCCTGAGGTGCTAGAGCTTGGCGTTTCTAACATCTCGTTTCGCTAACAGCATGGTTTTCTCTTAAACTAGACATGATCGTCGTAACTAGGCTGTCCCTAGTACAACTAGAACCCGAAGTCATTTCCTCTAGATGCGCAACCAGGCTCCGACATTAAATTTTTAGGACGTGTCTGGGGTAGCTTCCCGTGCCATCGTCGTCTCCCCGATATCAAAGGATGTTCTGAGCTGGTTTCAAATTTCACATTGACACCTGTAGCATGAGAACTGACCACAACTTCCTCTTTCTGATTAGGCCTCTCTGTAGACACTAGAGATGAGTAGGTCAAATTGCCCATGGGAAATGCGTAGGATAGCAACTATAAAGGGACGATAGCTGTCCTGCTCCATCTATTTCCTCGTACAAATCGAACCAACCAGTCTCATCGTGAGCAGTCGAATCATCAACTTGAGTCATGAAGTTCCAAATTCTCTCTGTTGCTGCCCTGGCTTCTTTGGCCAGCGCTGTTTCCGATGCTCTCAACAAGCGCGACTCTCCTCTTGACGTCTCCCTTGAGGTGACTGATAATACTAACGTCAAAGCCACCATCAAAAACACCGGCACCGAGGATCTGAAGCTATTCAAAACCGGCACCTTCCTTGACGACTCTCACGTTGAGAAAGTTGAAGTCTTCCGATCTGGAAAGCAGCCTGAGCAGGTTGCTTTTGATGGTCTCCGTCTCCGCGTCAGCACAGCGAACCTTGACGAATCTGCTTTCAAGATTTTGAAGGCAGGCGAGACAATCGAGGCTGCTTTCGACATCGCCGTAGCCCATGATATGAGCGCCGGAGGGGACTTTGACTTGCTCACCGAGGGTGCGTTCGCCTATGCTGAGCTCGACGGCACCTCCATCGCTGGTGCAGTTCCATTCATCAGCAACAACGTCACCACTGCTGTCGCGGTGCAAAGGCTGGCAAGATTCGCCGCGACTGAATTGAGCTTGCTAAGCGCACGGTTGTACAGTCGGACTGTACTGGTGACCGTGGTTCTGCCACAAGGACAGCGCTGTCCAACTGCGCCTCGCTTGCACGCACTGCCGCCAACGCTGTGGTGAGCAACTCGGAAAAGTTGAACGAGTACTTTAAAAGTACGTCTTCGAGTACTGCCTCAAGCGTACAGACGGTTTACAACAGTATTGCCACTCAGTGTGGATCCACCACTTCTGGCGACTCGACTCAATACTGTTCCGACATTCTCGGCGCTTGCTCCAGCGGCGTTTTGGCATACACATCTCCTTCGACGAGCCAGATGGTAAATTGTGACTTATTCTTCAGACAGTCTCCTCTGAGTAGCCAGTGCCACGCTCAAGACCAGGTATGTAGCTCCTCACTCCCCTTACTCCCTGCGGCGGATTGTTTACTGACTTGTGTAACCCACAGGCTACTACATTCCTCCACGAGATGACCCACCTGCGACAAGTGAAGGGAACCAGCGACTACGGGGGGTACGGATATCAGTTTGTTCGCAGTCTCTCTGCGGCTCAGAACTTGAACCACGCTGACACCTACACTCTGTTTGCCCAGGGTATGTTTCCACGATGCCAGCTTAGAATTCCAGCTAACAGACCGCAGCTCTCTACGCTAAATGTTAGAAGTTGCTATCATGGTGTCTAACATGCCGCACCATTTCAAAGTAGATCGTCCCCAACCTCCCACATGCTCCGCTCCCACTCCTCTAAATCTCGAAGTTCCTGATATGGATCGTTCCCCGCCTCCCATTGCCTTCTTTCCATATTCTCTAGCTCCTCTACAGTGATGGGTTTGTTTAAATCAGTCAGCCCGTATAGAACAGGGAAGTCTGGCTCGTATTTTACAATGATGCTACCGTCATGCTCCATTATAGCATGCTTTCTTTGCCGATATCTTCGATGTATTTCGATTGGACATGAAGATTTTTCCACAAAGTGACGTTGTGGCGTAGCCCATGTTGGGTGGAGCTTTGGCAGATCGAATGACATATCGAACCCAAAGGTTTTGGTGAAGGATGCAAATGGGAACAGAACAGCTTTCTCATTGACGATGGACCAGGTGCAGGGCACAGCGTGATCTAGCCATATATTTAGCCTCCTCAATTTGTAGCACTGCTCAAGCGCATTGGGTAGTCTGGTCCATGTGACTGAATGCGTTGAGTCAGGGGCGATGATTTTGGGCGAATGTTCCAAGACCTCGAGAACAGTCAAAGGTAGTCGGAGGCTAATCTCCATGCTCTTGATGTCGGCCATTATTCGAGCCATAGACGTGAAACTCGAGAAGCCGCCATAATCTTGTCCCTCTGCTGCGAGATCCAGCTCCATACTTCTTATTGTGTCAAGATCATTAATATGAATCGTGACTAGCTCGGTAATCGTGTGTGTCAATTCCCTGAACCTATTGAGCCGTCAGTTGCAATAGACGTAACCTTAAGCCGTCTGCTTACATCTGCCCGCAAACCTGGAGAAGCGCAGTAATGACATCCGAGTGGTCATGCTGGTCGCGACACCTCGTCGCGGCTTCTTTGCAGCGCCAATGGGTGTCCCATGATGACTGTAATCGAGTTGCGTAGGGATGATCTAATGATGCCCCAGAGTTCACAAACATATCGTTATTGTTGGTTCGCCAATTATGGCAGTCAGGATCACTATCGCCTTCGTGTTGCACACAGGAAGATATAGATATCTTCTGGTTGCGACACCGTATATGAGCTCGAATGGGGAGAATATGCGCGTAGATCGCTTTGCGTATCTCGGTGGGTGCGTTGAGCAGTCCACTTCATTGTTTTTGTGTTCCCGGAGATTTCTTTGCGTTCAAGCATTCAAAGCTCTCGCTAGATAGTGGAGAGCTCCTAACTTGAACATAAGAAGAGAATTGTGATCTTGCTGGACATGGTGGGGTCAGACCAGCTTGGCCGCGCGTGCTGTGCCGCAGCACTGCCTGAACACTTTGATCAATCCAAGCCGAGTCAACCCCTGAGCCCAAAGACACCACATGTATACAGGTGGATTCCAGAAGCACCCCGCGGCCTCTCGAAGCGATTTCGAGCAGTAGTCAGTTCGCATTTCAGTACATGCTGTTTTGGATGTAGCCTATCTATGGAAGGGAATACCACATACTGCATATTACCAACCATCACGGAAAGGGACGAAAGTACTTTCTTCAGTCCTGAAGCTATACGCAATGCTAAAAGGCTCCAATTGGGACGGCAAATCGCTGTGTATAGCTTCATGTACCCTATTCGCCTCCGAATTCGCCATCGTAAAGAGAAAATTTGGTGTGCGGAGAATTCTGGGTGAGTGTGAGAAGACGAGATGGCAACAAGTCTTGCACTTGTGAGAATACATGCTTTCACACGGTCAAAAGATGCAAGGTCTTGGCAAGGGTATTGAATCAATCATCGAGGACCCAAGGCACCAGTCCAATCACAGGGCAGCCTAGGAACGCAGACCCATAGATTCAGCCTGGAGATATAAAGCACCAGGGAATTCTCCGACTAAGACTAGACTCTCCCTTAGTTTTCTCAACCGCTGCTGCGATCATCTCCCTCCGCAATCTCAATCATTGCCCAAGGCCTTTTGCAGCTTAGCACCACCGTACTCGACCTTCGACAACTATCCGAACCCGCTTCTTCAGTACATACAGATCAGTCATGTCTAACATGCGTACTATCAACGCTTTGTACCCTCCCTACCACACTCTGGAAGCCATTCATCGAGCTGAATTCGCGGACTCTATCCCCATTCCTAGTAGTGGCTTCAATATCTTAGCCGTCCACCCGATTCCAGAGACTTGGCTCCGCGATAAGCTGACCCCGCAAGAGCGCCAGGACCTTCGCAATCACGTCGTCGCCGTCCTCAGCTCCAACAAGCGAATTTCTGAGAACGAGAAGTTCGTTGTCGTTGTTGCAACGACCCTGGAAAACATCGATAAGCTCGGCAATTACACTCTGAGCGATGACAGCGAGAGCAGTGATGATAAGAGCGATGACATCCGGAGCGATCATGGCCTGTATGACCGAAACCACACTTACGCTGATATCGGTCCTACGGCTAACCATGGTCCTTGCCAGGTGCGTTACCCTGGCATAGACGTCTTCGCCCCGGGCACTACGCCTCCGCGGCGTGCACCTAGCACACCTACTCAGGTGGTGCCACCTAGAATCATACCACAAATCCACCCAGATGGCCATTACTATCTGCCTCAGCATTTCGACATTGCAAACTCAGCTCCTACCTACTCTCCTGCAGGCCGGGCTCACGATCAAGAGCACGAAGCTGAGGCGGCTCGGCGTAAATCAAGCGGCCCATCACGTAAGTCATCACGTAAGCCATCACGTAAATCATCACGTCGAGGCCGTTCACAGCAGTCATCGCATCGACCAGAAGATCGCTCATTTCAATCAGAAGTAGAAGAGTCTCGACGTCCATCAAGCGGTCGATCACGTAACTCATCGCTTCGAGGTTGTTCGCAGCATTCATCACGTCGACCAGACAATCGCTCGGGTCAATCATCACATAGATCAGACTATCGCCCACGTCTGCCATCACTTCCATCAGAAGCTGGCCCCCGCCCTATCACAGGCAGCACTCGCGATCAAGAGCTTCTGGAGCACGAGACTGGGGTGACTCGATGTGCGGAGCGGCTTCAGCGTTGTGAGCATGAAGTTCAAACAGCTCAGCGTGCGCTACAGCAAGAGCAGATTCGAGGACTTGCTTATGGCCTCAATCTGATTCCTTTGTTTCGGGCGAAACCAGTGCAGCCGGAGATGGGTGACTGCGTGCTTCGGGACAACAACGAGGTCCTTCGACTCAACCCTTCCGGGAAGTGGCATCGTTATCTTGAGCCATACAACGCTGATCAGGGCGGCGTTTACCTTGCAGAGAATGCTTAGTCGATTGCTGTCTGTGGACACGATGTCGAGGGAGAAAGTGTCGGATGTGAATGATTTCATAACTTGTAACGAGAGAGACGGGTATGATTGGGTTTGGCGGTGAGAGTTGGTTAGGTGTTAAACCTACTGAGAAGAAATACCAGCCCGATTGCCTTAACTTTCATCGCGTACCAATATTATGAACGAAAGGATATGTGTTCAATGAAATTACCAGTCATTTAGTGATGATACAAGCATAACGTGTCTAGATAGATAATGTATCGATGCAGCCAGTTGAGAATGTTAGAACATGTGGCAATATCCACATCAAATATTGCCCAAGTCATGATCCTCACTATGATATCTGTCCTGAAGAGCAGAGCTACAAGAATTAGCGGTGTACGTCACGAATGCGACTCCAGTCCAGAGAATGGATGACGTGTGGATTATGAGAGAGAGTCTTACTGAGTACCTCCTCAGATTGATTGGCGATCCCAGTGCTGATAAAGACTCTGCATAACACCATTGAAGTACCAAGAATTTGACGTCACTACTACGAGGTGAGACTCAAAGTTTTTGAGTATCTCGTGTTTGTAAATCAAATTCAAACTAATCCTGGGCTACTCATCTTCTATAGGAGATGCTTGACGAGATTGTTTACGTACCTGCCCTTACATAAAGGTGATAGTCAAGTTCGCATGGAACGCCTTTGTAATATTCTCCAGCCCCGCCACATGGATAGCGCCGTTGCCGCTTGTGATCTTAACATCACCTGTGTACACGCTCTTCCCACCAGCCATGATCCTGACGCCACTGCATCCATCATAACCACTCCCCGTGGACCAGCCAGCGATTGTGATATTCGCCAGCGCGTTAGTATCATCATACGATCCAGTCACTGCTGTCTGCAAGGTAGCCTTTGTAAATGAGGACTGTTAGGCCATTAGTAAACCTAGTCGAAAAATCTTCAGGTTGAAAATTCACATACCTGAATCTCCTTTATGTCACTTGGTTCCTGGGTGACATCATCGTCAAGGTACAGCTCTCCTTTTGCTTCCTGCTTACTATCGAGCGCTACAATGATGCTCGAAGGGTTTGATCTGGTTATTTTGGTGGTGTTGCCAGGCTTCTGACTTGCAATGATGCTGCCACCATGCACATGTACTGGTATGCGCTCATGTGATGCGTCTAGCGTCACATTTTGGCCCGGCTGCGCCTGCACTTCTTTGAACGTGTACCAATCGTACCAGCGTGTATATGGCACACCTGGGAATACGCCCTGAGAAGTACGTAGCAGCGGAGGGATCTAGGACTGGCGTAATCGAAATTGAAGGTCCGAGCATGAACTAGTTGTCGACACTTTTCAACGACTCGTCGTCGGGGAAATTCGACGACAAGGCCCGCAATACCGTCTCTCCACGCTTGTGTGCGGCATAGAATAGTGTGTACTGATACGGAAAAAAGCGGAAGTGCACATCCATCGCCGTCGCGTGGCTTCCGCGGTGGTTGCCCACCTGAAGGCCTCTTGTGCAATAGTGTTGCGTGAATTGTGGTTGCGATACAGAGGAAAAAAAACGCTGAGTTGCATCCACCGGGTGCAAAGCTCCATGTCCACATTGCCGTTGAAGCCGCACGTCTCAACACCAAAGTACGGGATGCCAGCTACACTGAAGGTCAACGCTTGTGGAATAGTCATGTACATGTTGCCCCAGCGTGAGTATGTGTCGCCGCCCCAGTGGCCGGTCATGGCACCTGAACCGGGTGATGTTGATCGCGCAATCCAGAAAGGCCGCTTCCCTGGGAACACAGACAAAAGAGCCTTGTGTGTTGCTTTCCCGGAGACGTAGCCGTACGTGGTGTGCAACTCGTACTCTGTTGTGTTGTACTCATCATTGTGCGTGGCGTAGGGAGCGACGGCCTGACGCAAGAGAGTGGCCGTCAAGTGTCAGGTTCAAGGCGTATGATGGAAAAGTGATGTTCCGGACTCGAGGGGTGGCTGAAGTAAAACCCACAGTCGCTGTGCCTACAGTCGTAGTAGGCAGTGGATAAGCTGACCCTTGCGACGCGCTTGCGGCACTCACAGACGCTGCTTCAGTCGCGTTTGTTTGATCGAAAGCTTCGGGATAGTCGTAATTGATCTGGCCTGGCTCTCCAGGCAGCTTGAAAGGCACATGGGTTGGATTATCCGCGAGTCTTCCCGTGCCACAAGACCCAGTACATCAGGATGACATGTCAGATATGTCGAGCCACCAGCCATCAAAGGGGAGTTGGTAGTGGTACAGCTTCATGTCGTTGTCCAGAAATCCTGAGTTGCATTGTGCAGGAAGTCAGGCCATACGCTGAACCCTGGCCACTGAATGCCGACGTAGTCATCCGAGTACCCTTCCCCTCGTTTGATATAGATATCAAGGGCTTTGCCGCGTTCATATGTGGGATTGGCATCAGTACCGTTACCTGGTGCAGGCACATACACATTGAGGCCACGGTGACGAATGCCAGAACGAAAATTTTCCACATCGTGAGCGTGAGCGAGTCAGGTGGGGTAATAGTGTGGAGAAGTGAGGGAATTGAACTCTGTTAAGTATCACGGCTTTGTGCCTTGATCGCGGCTCGTGGTCTTAAAAAAGTTACCGGCGATGTTGCTTAAAAACACTAATTTAGACACCAATCTTTTCTGGGTTCATTTGATGCAGCTGACCATCTAGCTTTGGTGTACCCTAGGATGCGAATTGGAATTACCATGATGATCTGCTTACTTCCATCGAGATTGGTTTGTCAAAAGCTGCTGCCGGAAACTTCTCCGGCTCGTTGAATAGCCGCGACGAAGGGTACTTAGCTAGTATGTAGGCTTCCCCGCAGATTCATTAGCTTTCGGCGCCTTAGTCAGGTACTAAAGTCATTCCGATCGACATCAGATCAACAAACTGCACAATTGAAAACATCAGAGTGACGTCATCGAAATCAGAATTCGTGTTTCTTTCACATTTGCGCGAAGTGATCTGATAGTCTTTAGGAGCATACTTGTAAGTTTATAAGGCAGCCTAAAGATACACAATATCCTAATGTATTTGTGTCTAACTTCACGAAAGCATGTAAGAATATCCAGGCAATCTTAACATCTTTTCGTTAGATGAGAGCAGACGGGAATCTTGCCTGCACCTGGTGGGTAGTATTCTACTACCACGTCATCGATATCGCAGACCGGCTGAATTATAGAACTTATAAGTGTTTGCAAGGCAGAAAGTAGGTTGTCTCGGCTCTCAGAACTACGGTAACTATAGTTTTCGAGTCATTTGCTATGCTACCGGTAATTAGAAAGAGATTTCTATTCTTCTTCGTATTCGAAGTTGTCACAACCATAGCCTTGGAGCTTGAGCTTCTCCAGGCCTAATCACGTGCTCCTCTCTTTTGTACTAGTGTATTACGCGAATTTGGGTATATATTACGCTGCTCTCGTCTACAGTAACTTAAGTAGTGATCCTACGATACGATCACCTAAAACCTACTTTCTCTAGCTCGTTTTCCTCTATAGAAGTGCATTTCTGATTTATTAGAAACATTCTCCTAAGAGCTGCTTCGCAGAATTTAGACCCGATTCTAATCCGGTAACGCAATCTTATAGAAATTGTTAGCTAAGCACTGTAGTAAAACCGACGATTAAGTAGGAGAGCAACTGCGTGCCGACTACATATATATGTAGACAAGAGATGCTAACTCTAGAAAGGCAAAAGGCTAGCTAGAGGAGACCTAGTGCCGTAAAAGAAGTAAAGTATAGAGAAACTAGTGTTAGGAATTTAGTATTTAGAGGCGTTGCAAGAGTAACGCATTCTATAGTTAGTCTTAGCGTAGCCTCTTAGAATAAAAGAAATATAGAATTGTTAGAAAGAGAATAATAATTTATCTAAGTATTAATTAAGACTTACTTTTACCTCTATTAGCAGTCTTTATACTTAATTACTTTATAACTTATTCTAATTCTTATATTTAAATTATTTATCTCTATATAAGCTAGAAGTATATAATTAAATAAGATAAATTGCTTAATTACTTATTTCTAAGTTTACTATTTTAAGAGTAGAAAGATAACTTTATAAAAGCTTTAAAATATATAAATAGAATCTTTAGAAACTAGAAACTCTCTTAGAAGCTTTTCTAAAGTAACTCTAGTATTTAATAAGACTCTACTACTAAGTAAAGTAGAAAAAGACTTTAAACTTAGTAAAAAGACTTAAGCTAATACTTTAAGAGTTAAAATAGCTTAGAATAAGCTTAAGAATCTTAAATTTACTAGAGAACTCTAGAAGATATATATATAGCTTAAAAAAATAAAGAAGAAAGAAGAATTATATTCTCTCTAAGAACTTTAGGCTAGAGTAGCAGTAGAAAATATCTCTACTTTTTACGCGCTTATAAATAACCTAGATACTTTAGTAGTAGCTTTAG
>Ga0265780_10001194_pt1 | contig 37784 bp, 42 predicted proteins | sample P1T30metagenome_FD_192432 | JGI IMG/M metagenome (GOLD analysis project Ga0265780, IMG submission 192432) | Plant litter microbial communities from East Loma Ridge, Irvine, California - P1 T30 | ecosystem: Environmental > Terrestrial > Plant litter > Unclassified | place: USA: California...
TTTTTGCGGCAGAATTTCTAATGTTGGTCGCGCTGTCAGGATCATATACGCCAATGGCGGTTTTATGGGAATTGAGATTAATCTGGATTTTAAAATTTTCAAGCGACGAATTGTTTACCAATTTTACTTTGCTGGTTTTCAGTTGTCCGAACTGCATGCGCATTCCGTCAAAATAAAACCATTGCCCGTAACGGGCTGCAATTCTTTTTAAAAACTCAAAACTCGTTTCGTTGTACTGTGCCAGATATTTAAACTCTTTTTGATGGGTCGGCGCAATAGCGTCTCTCTGATAAAAATCACCCGGACCTTCTGCAAAGATTTTTGGTACTATATCGCGGAGTGCATGTTCCAGATAGATTCTTGATTTTTTCATGTCATCAAGAAATACGGTGTGACTTTTTCCTCTTACGTAGATTCCGTCCGGGCTTCCGTTTTTATCGACAGATAATAATTCGTCGATAATTCCTTTGGCCATAACGCGGACTCCGTTTACCAAAAAAGTAAAAATTACTTCTCTGCCCAAATATTTTCGCAATGCTTTTGCCTGATCGACCGGATCAATAACCACAGCTGCTGCATAATGCCAGATAAATGAAAAGTGATGGTGATCTGCCATTTTCTGGCTGATTTTTAATTCTGAATGTATAACGTTGAGCGTAAAACTGTCAACAGTAATATGCACCTGATCTGAAAAATGTCCCATAGTTTATAGTTAGTTATAAGTTATTATAAGATGTAATATTCTTACATAATTTATAAACTTAAACTAAACCGAAAATACAAACAGACATAAAAAGTTTTTTTAATAGTAAAATAGGGTATAATATTATAGAAAAGAGTGTTGCTAATTTAAAGGGTCTTATACAACTCATCCAACAATTCCATTTCGTCATTTGGCAAAAGTTGAATAGCTATTTCCAGTAAAAGCATGGCATCAATTGCGGTTTCAGGATCTTCCTGCTGAAGTACATGAATACTGCTTCTTAAAAGTGAAAAAATTGTCTGCATTAATTCGTTGTAACATGATATCTTGACAACAGTTTTAAAAGAATTCTGATTCTTTTTATTGGGTTTTAATTTGGTAAAATAATTCATTCTAGCTGCAAATTCTAAAAAGTCGTCTACAGATTGTTTGTGTTTTTCTTGCATGGCTTGTAATTTAAATTGAAATAAAAATCTTACTTATTTAAAGTTTTGCAATTAAACATTAAATTGCAGAGTGAAAAACCAAAAGAATTTGTATCTCACAAACGAATTTGGTTTTTTACCAAAAATCTATTTTTCTTTAAGAATTTTAAATATCTTTGATTCATGAGCACGACAGTAAAACCAAAACATATCGGCAGAAATATTAGCCGAATTAGAGAACTAAAAGGCATGAAGCAGGATGCTTTGGCAATTGCCATTGGCGTAAGCCAGCAGACGATTTCTAATATTGAAGCAAATGAAACTGTCGAGGAAAGTAAGCTTATAGAAATTGCGAAAGTTCTTGAAGTTAGCGTAGAAGCTATTAAGAATTTTTCAGAAGAAAATGTAATTAATTATTTTAATAATATTTACGATCACGGAGTTTTCAACACAGGAACGAATAGTCATAATTATTGCACTTTTAATCCTCTTGATAAAGTTGTAGAACTTTATGAGCGTTTGGTTCAGGCTGAAAAAGATAAGAATGAATATTTGGAGAAATTGTTGGGAGGGAAATAGAGTTTTTATATAATGGAAATGCGCAAAAGTTTTAAGGCTTTTGCGCATTTTTTGTTTTTTTAATCCGAAGGATTTACATATTTATAGAAAAAGAATATTGGTAAGCAATATGACCCCGAAAGGGTCAAATCTCGAACGGAGAAATATAAATTGCTATAAATATTGAACCCGTTGGGTTCGTTAAACACGTGATTATTAAAAAAATTACTTAATCTCCTTCAACATCGTAAGCAATTCAGGAATTTTACCAACCTGTGATTCTGTCCAGAAATAATGCCTATAATCTGTCAAACCATTATCTTTAAGATATATTGATATTCTTCTTGAGTTTTTTTGAATGTAAAAACTAAATGTTATTTCTTTAGAATTAAAAATATATGTAGTTGATTGGTTTTTTTCAGTTTTGTCTTTAAGATTTGGAATAACATATTGTTCAATGAATAATATAAATTCATCAACTTCATTTAAATCAATCCAAGAAGATTTAAAATAATTTTCGGCTAATGCCATTTCGACTTGCAATGCTTTTATTTTTTTGTTTGATTTTAAATCAATCGCTTCAACAGGAAAGAAAACTAATACTTCTTTCAATCCAGTAGTAAACTCTGCTTTTATATTCCAATCCTTGTTTACTTGCATGATTTCTGCGTTCTCGATAAATTGGCGGGCTTCAGAATTCTTATTTTGAGAATAGTTTTTTGTTATTGCAAAGAGAAATAATAATAGAGCAAACAGTTTTTTCATTTTAAAAGTTATTGTTAGTTTAGTATGGTTTTCAAAACTAAGTACTTAAAATCTAAATACATTACGGAAAACCGTAAACCATATTATGAAAACCAAACCCCTAGCCCTGATAGAAGCGGCATCCTTTTTAGGCGAACGAAAACTTCTTGATTAAAAACGAGACTTTCTGCCTGAAAAGATATAGCGTCCCGAAGCCTCGGGAGCAGGAAATAGCTCCTAAAAACAATCGTAATTCCACTAAATTTTTACCTCAAAAACCACAAAAAATCAACACTAGAATTTTCCACAAAAATTTTGTAATTTTGCAGTCCAATAAAAGGAAAAAGAAAATGTTAGATAAACTTCAATATGTAAAGCAGCGTTTTGACGAGATTTCGGATTTGATTATTCAGCCGGATGTTATTGCCGATCAAAAACGTTATGTGCAGCTTAACCAGGAATATAAAAGTATTAAAGCTCTGGTTGACAAAAGAGAAGAATACATTCTTGTTTTGGCAAACATTGACGAGGCAAACGAAATTATTGCCGACGGAAGTGATGCAGATATGACCGAAATGGCAAAAATGCAGCTGGATGAAGCAAAAGAGCGTTTACCGCAGCTTGAGGAAGAAATCAAATTTATGCTGATTCCGAAAGATCCTGAAGATGCTAAAAATGTTATGGTTGAGATTCGCGCCGGAACGGGTGGAGACGAAGCCAGTATTTTTGCGGGAGATTTGTTTAGAATGTATACCAAATATTGCGAAAACCGTGGCTGGAGAGCTTCTGTTGTAGATATGAACGAAGGAACTTCCGGAGGTTTTAAAGAGGTAATCTTTGAGGTTTCGGGAGAAGATGTTTACGGAACCTTGAAGTTTGAAGCAGGTGTACACCGTGTACAACGTGTTCCTCAGACAGAAACGCAAGGTCGTGTGCATACGTCTGCTGCTACTGTAATGGTTTTACCGGAAGCGGAGGAGTTTGATGTTCAGATCGATATGAACGACGTTCGTGTTGATTTCTTCTGTTCGTCTGGACCTGGAGGACAATCTGTAAATACTACGAAATCGGCTGTACGTTTAACGCACATTCCAACCGGTTTGGTGGCGCAATGTCAGGATCAGAAATCGCAGCACAAAAATAAAGATAAAGCGTTGATCGTTTTACGTTCTCGTTTGTACGAAATGGAACTGGCCAAAAAAGAAGCCGAAGATGCTACAAAACGTACGTCTCAGGTAAGTTCTGGTGACCGTTCTGCTAAGATTCGTACGTATAATTATGCACAAGGTCGTGTAACTGATCACAGAATTGGTCTGACACTTTACGATTTAGGAAACATCATGAATGGTGATATTCAGAAAATTGTTGCCGAACTGCAATTGGTTAACAATATGGAGAAATTGAAGGAAGCTTCAGAAGTGTACTAAGGTTCTGAGGTGCTAAGTGACTAAGCTTCTAAGCTTTTCTCTTAGGATTCTATAAATAAATTTAAGCCGAACATTGTTCGGCTTTTTTTTTGAACAAATTACATGAGATGTTTTACATCTTGGTATGTATCTAAAGTTTGTGAATAGTTTGTTTGAATCTCAAAGAAAAGGGTTTTTCTTATAATTTTTAAAATGTTAAAAAAAAGTTAATATAAAATAGATAAAAAATGTTAGCGCCTTAGTATCTTAGCTCCTCAAAAACTAAAAATAAACCAACCAATCTATTTTTTTATGAAGAGAACTTTACTTTTATTTTGCTTCTTTGGGAGCTTTTTTTATGGCCGATCGCAATCTTATCTTGGTTTTAGAGATGATAATTATGCCGGGATTCAGTCTGCCTTGTTTAATCCTTCTAACATCGTCGATTCTAAGTACAAGGCCGATGTTACCATTTTCTCTGCCAGCGGGACGGGTCAGAATGATTTGTACGGTGTTAACTTTGCCGACATTTTTGACGGCGGTTACGATCTGGATACCGAAGCAACCAAAAATTTCAAATCGAACAACAGAGGAAATTTTAATTTTGACATTCTGGGGCCATCGGTTATGTTTAATATTGATCCTGTCCACAGCGTTGCTATTTTTACACGTGTACGAAGTGTTACCAACCTTACGGATGTAAATGGCCAGCTGATTGATGAGGTAAATAAGGATGTGGATTTTTCGGATAGTTTCATGATTGCTGGCGGAAATCCGAATGGCGTTACAAATTCCTGGGCAGAAATTGGTGCGAGTTATGCAACAGTTTTATTAGATCGCGACGATCACTTTGTGAAAGGCGGAATAACCCTTAAATATCTTATGGCAGGAGTAAATGGCTATATCCACGGAAACGATCTAAGCGTGGTTTTTAATAAGAACGAAGCTAATCCACAGTTGAGTGAATATTATTCGACAGGAACCATGAAAACGGCTGCAAGTTACGATTACGAAAATGGCGACGACCCCAAATTTGATATGGGTTCCGCAGGAGTAGGGCTGGACCTGGGCTTTACCTACGAATATCGCACAAACTGCCATACTTGTGTTGGAAACCGCTATAAATTTAAAGCTGCAGCTTCGATAACTGATATTGGTAAACTGAATTACAACAATATTATCGAAAACACATATAATGTAAATGGCCGCGTCACGCAGGATGATATTGAAAATGCTGAAGATATTTTTGAATTTTTTGACACCAATTACACCAAAACTTCTTCCAGAAAAGGGGTCAAAGCTAATTTGCCAACAGCGTTGCACACCAACTTTGACTGGAATATTGATAATAAATTCTACCTCAATCTAAGCGGTGATTTCAATCTCGTAGATGCAAAGAAGGTAAACAGTACTGCCATTGCCAATTCTGTTACTTTTACGCCAAGATATGAAACAAGACAGTTTAGTTTTTATGTTCCGTTGACGTATTTGCAATACAGCGGTACTCAGATTGGTGCCGGTTTTAGAGCGGGTCCGTTGTTTATTGGCTCAGGAACGCTTTTTACCAATCTGTTTTCCAATACTTCAAAGGGATGTAATATCTATGCCGGTTTAAAGCTGCCGATTTATCAAAATTATAAATAAGTTGCTAAGGTTCTAAGGGACTAAGATTCTGAGTACTGAGTTGCTAAGTTCTAAGCATGATTTATTAAGAGGATAATATAAAGGACTAAGATACTAGGATGCTAAACTTCTCCGCACGATTTCTGAGTTGCTCCAGAGAACTTAGAACCTTAGTAACTCAGTACCTTAGCAGCTAAAAAAAAAGCAGAACATACCACAAGGTATATTCTGCTTTTTTTTGTATATATATCACGGTCTTATCTTCATTAATCGCTTCCCCAAAAAGCGTATAATGAAAGTTAGATGCCTAAAAATACTCGTGTGTATTCAAAACATTTATATAGATTAGAGTACATGTATACGCCGTTTTTCAAAATTATATCGCTAAACTTTTCCATAATAATTAAATATTAAGTTTGACAATTACTCCTTAAGATGGTTCATATTGTGATGTTTCTTTCAAATCTGGTTCATCAGCTGAATCATGATGTGGTTTAGAAACAAGTTTGGTAACAATTTGTTGAATAAGTGAGCCCAAAAGTCCTTTGAACATTGAGTCACCTTTGCCAACAATAAATCTCTTCGCCAAAAACCCGATTCCGATACTAATTGCCGATTGTGCTATCTGGCCTTTAAAACCAGCCGTTTCGTTAATTTCCTCGACGGTATTTCGAATTAAGTTAAGAGGTTTTAAATTCTCTTTGATCTCATCGATATGATCTTTTATAGCGCACCATTCGGTATCCTGACGAACTTCTAATTCATTAATTTTCTGATTTAACTGATCAATAGTGTAAATAGCCTCCATAGTTAGTCTTTTATATATTAATGATTAAATCAGTTTTTAGTTTCTTTTAGAATACTTGAAATAATAGTATTTCCAATTGGTGTTTTTATCAGTTTATGATGAGATTTTACAACTATAACAGCAACAATCAAATAGAATAGCGCCATAATAAAAAAGCCGTAATAGTACTCTCCAAGTTCTTTTCCTACCCATAAGCTAATTCCTATATTAAGAAACAGGGTAAAAAATGCAACAACAATTCCGATTGCAATCTTAGATGCTAATGATGATACACCATCGGCCACTGAACTTACTGTTTTTAGTTTTAGTAATTCTAAACTTGTTTTAGCATAGTTTTCAGCTTTTTCATAAAGATTAAGATTCTCGTTTGTTGTTGCATTTGGTTCCATGATATAGGGTTTTATGGTTTGAAAATTTCACTAATTAATTGTCTTCAATTAATAGTTTGATTTTACTGTTTTAGCTTCATCTTTCATTGTGTTGAAGTCATCTTTAACTTGATTAAGTTTAGATTTTCCTTCTTCGATAATATCTTTACCATTTGAAGTAATTGTGCTTACAACACCGTCAAATTTTGTTTTAAAGTTATCTCCGTAATCTTTTGATTTATCTTTGATTTTTTTTCTAGTGTTTGATCCTTTGTCCGGTGCAAACAATACTCCGATAAATGCTCCCGCCGCTGCGGCTCCTAATATTCCTAAAATTGTGCTACTTGCTTTCATAATAATTGATTTAGTTATTAATATTAATATTTGTTGATTTTATAATTGTGTTTAAATTTCCCGACCTTTAATAAGTCTAAGTAATACTGCGATAATGGCAATGACTAACAGTACGTGAATAATGCTTCCGAAACTGTAAACAAAGAACCCTAAAGCCCAAAGTATTACCAGGATCACTGCTATTGTATATAATAAGTTTGACATGGTTTTTTATTTTAGTGGTTTGTAATTAATTTTCTTAGTTTAATTTATACGATACATATAAATTTAAACTGCTGTTTTTTGCATCTGGAAACGTATATGTAGTTCCTGCAACAGTTCTTTCTTTACCAACAGTTGTTAAACCATAGTTGTAACGTAATCCGATACTAATTGGATTGAAATCTACACCCACACCTGCAGCGATACCAGCGTCAAATTTGTTAAGATCGTCTCTGTCAATATCCTGATCAAAATCGATATCTCCATTTCCGCTTATTTTAGAACTTACTAAGTATGAAGCGTATCCACCAGCGTGAATATTAAAGTTTTTAGTTACATTTACTCTCACTAACAAAGGAACTTCGATATAGTTTAATCTAAATTTCGCATCTCCCTGAGCAAAAGCATTGTTATATTCTAATTCAGCTCCTTTTGTAGTAAACAAAACCTCTGGCTGAATAGCTACCATATCAGAGATAGGAAGTGTAGCGTAAACCCCGGCGTTAAAACCGTACAAAACATTGTTGTCATCTACATCGTCACCACTATTATATAAGTTTGACATGTTAAATCCTCCTTTTACCCCAAATTCGGTAGTTACATTAGTGTCCTGTGCATGCAGCATTCCAAATGAAGCTGTTAAAAAAAGTGTTAAGGCGCATAAAAAATTGTTTTGCATTTTCATGATAAAAATAATTTAGTTAATAGATAATAATTAAAGGCTTTTACTCGCTTTGTTTAATAATTCGTTCAGTTTCTCTTAAGAGCTTAAATTGTTCCGGCAAAAATCTCAGAACCAGTTCCAGAATTTTTTTATCATTTGTTTCTCTGGAAATTGTCTCAAGCAAATCTATCTGACTACATAACTTTTCCTTCATTGCATATAAATACACATTATTAAAATCGTTTTCTTTTGCATCAATGAGGTTGTACAGGTCTCTTTTATGCGTTCCGTCGATTTCAGTAATTACAATGAGCTTTGATGTTGCCAGTCTGGTTATTTCATCAAGAAATTGATTTTGTTGAATTTCGATTCTCTTACTTAATTCCTGAACAATAACGTCTGAACTTTTTTGTTGTGCAATTTGACTTTTGGAGATAATTGATGTACTTACATTCACCGATGATATAAAAAAAAACACTTCTGTTTCTTCTTTCTCTGTCTGTGCAAAAGTCTGCGCTTTTAAAGATTTTTCTATCGGATTTACTTTCCTGCAAGAACTCAAGCAGACCGTTAATACAGATAAGAAAAAGACTCTGAAAAATGCAGTCTTTACAGGGGGAATTGTTTTCATTATTACTTCCTAAAGTATTACATTACAAAGATGCTAACGAATGCAAGATTTTGCTTTACAGCATAAAAAATAAACGTTATATAATTCCCACAGCGGGCTTATATAACGTTTTTTATATGTTTTTAGGGTAAAATTTAGTCGGGAAGAAACACTGTAAATACCGAGCCTTTACTTACAATACTATCGGCTGTAATATGACCTTTGTGGTTCTCTACAATCTTTTTGCAAATGGCTAGTCCGATACCTGTTCCGGGATAATCTGTTTTGGAATGGAGACGCTGAAAAAGCACAAATATGGTTTCTTTAAATTGAGGATCAAATCCCATTCCGTTATCTGTAAAAATAATTTTATGATATTTCTTTACCGATTGATCTAATATTCCGGAATAATCACTTGCTAATACTTTTTCGCTTGTGATTGTAATTTCGGGTTCAACATCCGGCTGACTGTATTTTAAAGAATTCCCTATAAGGTTTATAAACAATTGTTCGATCTGATATGGAATTACAGAAAGCTTTGGAAGCCGGTTCGTTTTGATAACCGCCTTTTTTTCTTCAATGATTTCAGCCAATTCAGATTCTGCATTGTCTAAGAGTTCATTGAGATTAACCTTAATGAATTCTTTTTTGGTAGTGTTGGTTCTCGAAAACAAAAGTAAATCGTCAATTAAAACCCGCATTCTTTTAGCAGAAGTTTCAATTTTGCCGATGTAATTTTTAGCACTTTCAGACATCACAGATTTATCTGCTTCTGAAACCCTCGAGATAAAAGTCTGAATTTTTCGGAGTGGTTCCTGCAAATCATGACTTGCAACGTGATTAAAGGAGGCTAATTCTTTATTGCTTTTTTCTAATTCTTTATTACGTTCCTGAAGTTCTATATTGAGAAGATGTTCGTCTGTAATATCGAAATTAATACCCAAAAGAATTTTACTTCCCTGCTGATCCGTCAGTAGTTTTCCGGTTGTTTTAAAATAACGAATTTCAAAATCAGGACGAATAATTTTATAATATACGAACGGAAGCTGTTTTTTTTCTACAATTCCGTCGATAGCTTGTGCAACAGATTCTTTATCGTCAGGATGTACATATTTTAAAAGTGTCGCTTTATTCGGAGTAAAAGAATTGGGCTCCAGTCCCAATAAACGAAATTGATTGTCTGAATAATCGATTTTATCCGAATCGAGATCCCATTGCCAGGTGCTGAATTTCCCGATATTTTCAGATTCTGACATTAATCCGCCGGAGATTAAAAGCTTTTTATTGTATACTTTCAAGCGCTCAAAATCGCGGCTAATCTGCCGGTAGGCCAGTAAGATGAAACATAAAGCTACTAAGAATAATGAAATGGAAAAAAGCGGACTTAGTGAAATTTCGGCATCATAGATCTTAAGTCTTTTTTTTAGATAAGCTTTTTCAATGTCATTCATTTCATCAACCTTAAAACGGATGTTTTCCATTAAGATCCTTCCGCCAAACATGTGGTTGTCCAGTTTTCGCTTGTCGTATGTTTTCGGATCACTGTATTTTAAACAGTTTTCAAAAGAAACAAAGCGCTGGGTAATGAGTTTGAAAAGTTTTTGAAGATTTTCCTGCTGTTCCGGATTATCGGCAGTCAGTTTTTTTAAGGTAATAAAAGAAGTATTAACCTTGTCACGAGAATAAATATAAGGAGTTAAAAAACGGGCATTACGAGTGATAATATATCCTCGTTGGCCCGTTTCTGCATCTTTAATAGCCGACATTAATCGTTCGAGCTGGATGTTTATTTCATAAGTATGCATAACCACTTTACTTGATTCGTTCAAGTCCTGATTATGTTTGTAAGCAATTGAAGAAAGAAATAACAGAATGAAAACTGCGATTACAAAAATAACTCTCAATGAGTTTGAAGAATTAAAATTTGGGATCCATTTCATTGGTGTGCTCTTATTTTAGTCGCAGCAAGAAATTATCACGGTTTAAACCAGAGGTGTGATAGTGCCAGTTTACTGTCACGACTTCATTAATTATTTTTTTAAGCGTATTGAAATCACTTGGCTTTTTAATATAAATATTAGCTCCCTGAATAAATGTATCTTCTATATCTTCTTCAGATGAAGAGGTTGAGTAAATGGCAATAATTATATCTTTTAAATGATCCGTTTTTTTAATTTCGATTAAACATTCTTTTCCTGTTTTTTTAGGCATATTTAAATCGAGAAATAAAATATCCGGAAGTTTATTGTCTGGGTTCAGTAAGTGCTCCATTAACTGCATACCATCATGTACGAAATTGACATTGGTTTGGATTTTTATTTCCTCAAAAGCATCTTTAAAGAAAAGACGGTCATCTTCATCATCATCAGCCAATAAAATGTGTAATGCGTTTTTTTGCATTTGAATATGGGTATTTAGGTTTTATTTTAAATTTTCTCTTCGTTTCTTAATAATTCTCTGAAAGGCAGAGGGAGTAATTCCGGTTGTGTTTTTAAACTGCGTGCTCAAATGCGCTACGCTGGAGTAATTTAGTAAAAAAGCAATTTCCGTCAAACTCATTTCGTTAATAATTATTAACTGTTTTGCTCTTTCGATTTTCTGTAAAATGATAAAGTTTTCTATAGAAGAATAAGTTACTTCCGAGAAAACGTTAGATAGATAACCATAACTGTGATTTAACTTCTCAGCTAAAAACACAGAACTTTTATAATTATTGCTGTCGTCCATAAATACAAGTTCGATAATAGCGTCTTTTATTTTTTGGACTAATACACTTTTTTGATTTTCAACTACTTCAAAACCACACGGGACCAATTTATTTTTTAAATTTTCCAGTGCTTCGGCATCAAGGTTGTCTTCAATTTCAATTTCACCAAATCCCAGAGTGGTAAAGTTTATGTTATTTTGTTCCAGGTTTTGTTTTAAATAAAGAGAACAGATTGTGTTAATGTCGAACTTTATAAATAGTTTCATTTTATAGAAATTTGGTTAAAGATACTTAATTTATTTGGTGTTTTTAATTTTAATTGTGGTAGAATTACAAGTAAATTTGTTTTTTTGACTAAATTATCAAAAAAATACCGCCTAATATTTTTACTAGACGGTATTTCCCTGATTGAGTTGCAAGGATTTACAAATCTGACAGAATCTGATGAAATTCTTCTTTAGTTTTACCTAATTTTTGCTGAAGTCTTCCGTACATTTCATCTTCTTTTCCTTCTGCAAACATCAAATCGTCATCTGTAATTTCTGCATATTTTTGTTTCAATTTTCCTTTTAACTCATTCCAGTTTCCTTTTATCTCAGTAGTATTCATGATATCTTGCTTTAAATTAATGTTGTGTAAAATTGCAAAAACGCAATCGAAATACTGTTACATTTATTTCGATGACTGTTGCATAATTTTCATTTTTTAACTTATAATGCTTGATTTTACAGCGCACACGGGGCATCAATAATTAGTAATAATTTTAAATAAATATAATAATTTTTACATTATATCGAAACTGCTGTTGTCAGAGATTAAAAACTTTTCATTCTGCAATCATATAAATCTTGATATATTCTTTCATATATTATGTGCGATGTGACAGAAATCCAATGTTGGCCTAATTTGGAAAACCAATTTTATTATTTGTAATTTTGCAGCACTAGTAAAATACAGTATGACAACACAACAACTACACGAACAAATCCTTCTGAAAAAATCATTTTTATGCGTTGGTTTGGATCCGGATCTCACTAAAATTCCGGCTCATTTATTAGAAACAGAAGATCCTATTTTTGAATTTAATAAAGCCATAATCGATGCAACGCATGATCTGACTGTTGGTTACAAACCTAATACAGCATTTTTTGAAGCATATGGAATAAAAGGATGGATGTCTTTGCAGAAAACCATCAATTATATCAATGAGAATCATCCTGAAATTTTTACCATTGCCGATGCAAAACGCGGTGATATTGGAAATACTTCAAGCATGTATGCAAAAGCTTTTTTTGAAGATTTGAATTTTGATAGTGTAACCGTTGCACCGTATATGGGAAAAGATTCGGTTGAGCCTTTTTTAGCTTTCGAAAATAAACATACCATCATGCTGGCTCTGACTTCAAATGAAGGGGCTTTTGATTTTCAGACTTTAGATGTAAACGGAAAAGAATTATATAAACAAGTTTTGGAAACTTCTAAAAGCTGGAAAAACAGCGAAAACCTCATGTACGTTGTGGGCGCTACAAAAGCAGAGTATTTTACAGAAATTAGAAAAATCGTTCCTGACAGTTTTCTGCTCGTTCCGGGTATTGGCGCTCAGGGCGGAAGTTTGTCTGAAGTCTGCAAATACGGAATGAACGATAAAATAGGTCTTTTAGTAAATTCTGCAAGAGCAATTATTTACGCTTCAAAGGGAACAGATTTCGCAGAAAAGGCAAGAGAAGAAGCTTTGAAAGTGCAGAAAGAAATGGCTTCGATTATAGCTAATAAATAAGTTTTCTTTGTTTCAGGTTTAAAGTTTCAAGTTGCTACGCTATGAGATTTTTTACGCACATAGCGAAATCCTTGCGAAATTTGAGGTTAAATCAACGCTCCAACAACTTGAAACAAAGAAACCTGAAACCAAATTTCAATGAAACAAATAAAAGATCAGATAGGAACTTTACATTCTTTTGAAGCAACTCCAAAACGCATAATTTCACTAGTTCCGTCTCAAACAGAATTACTATATGATTTAGGTCTGGAAGAAAAAATAATCGGAATTACAAAGTTCTGTGTTCATCCCTTTCATTTAAAATCTACCAAAAAGATTGTTGGCGGTACAAAGAAGGTTCACTTTGAAAAAATTAAACTTCTTGAGCCGGATATTATTATTTGCAACAAAGAAGAAAATACAGAAGAAATTGTAAAACAATTAAGTGAAATTTGTCCGGTTTGGGTCACCAACATTATCTCTGTTGAAGATAATTTTCAGATGATTTCAGATTTCGGTCAGATCTTCAATTGCAGGACCGAAGCCCAAAAGTGGAACGACAAACTGACTTTCGCCCTGAGCGATTTTAAAAAATATATTCAGAATACAGAAATTAAAAAAGCAGCTTATTTTATTTGGAAAGATCCGTACATGGTTGTAGGAGATAATACTTATATAAATGAATTGCTAAAACTAAATCACTTTGCAAATATTTATCAGGATAAGGGCCGTTATCCGGAAATCGAGTTAAAGAAAATGCGTCTTGAAGGGGACCCTGATCTTGTTTTTCTTTCATCAGAACCTTATCCTTTTAAAGAAGAAGATGCTTTTGAGATTGGCCGTTTTACCCATCATGCCAAAACCGTTTTTGTAGACGGTGAGATGTTCTCCTGGCACGGAAGCCGGCTATTAAAAGCTTTTACGTACTTTAAACTGCTGCATGAACGTTTAAAGAGTTAATTGAATGAATTTCTAAATTCTAAAGGTGAAATATTGGTCTTACTTTTAAATAATTTATTAAAGGACTGCGGATATTCAAATCCTAACGAATAGGCTGTTTCGCTCACACTTAAAGAAGTGGTACTTAAAATTTCTTTAGCTTTTTCGATGATTTTATTATGGATGTGATGCTGTGTGCTTTGTCCGGTTAAGGAACGGAGCATATCGCTCAGGTAATTAGGAGAAACATTAAGTTCATTCGAAATGTAAGCTACGGTTGGCAATCCAAATTTTTGAACTTTATCACTTTCAAAATAATCAGCCAAAAGTGATTCCAAATTAGATAACAAAGTATGATTGGCGCTTTTTCTCGTAAGAAATTGTCGGTTGTAAAAACGATTACAGTAATTAAGAAGTAATTCGATGTGCGAAATCATAACATCCTGACTAAACGCATCGATAGAAGAAAGGTATTCCTGCTCTATATTTTCCATAATTCCGATAATCATATTTTCTTCCTTTTCAGAAAGATGCAAAGCTTCGTTTACGGCATACGAGAAAAAACCAAACTCTTTAATGTTTTTAGCTAAAGCGTAATTCTTAATAAAATCAGGATGAATTACTAACATCGCTCCGTATACATATGTGACAGCGGGAACTTCCGTCGAGATAATCTGCCCCGGTCCCATAAAGGTCATTACGCCTTCATCAAAATCATAATAATTTTGTCCGTAACGCATCTTTCCTTCAAATCCCTTTTTTATAGAAATTGTATAAAAATCATACATGACAGATTTAAAATTATCTTCAAACTGGCAGCTTATATGTCTAAGATTTACAAAACTCACCAAAGGATGTTCGGGTTTTGGAATTTTAAGTAAAGTATGTAATTCAGATATAGAATGTATTTTGTGCGGAATCATGGTTTCTTTTTTCATAGCTTAATTTTAAGAATATTCAAAACAGGAAAAGCATCGTAAAGATAACTTTTCCTGTAGACTTATTGATTTACAAATCAACTTGTCCCATTCCGACAGCATCGTAACGATCTCCGGTAATTGTTCCGATTGGTATTATGCTCTCAAGTCTGTGTAATTCTTCTTGGCTTAAAATGAGTTGCGCGGCAGCAATATTTTCTTCCAGATATTTTACTCTTTTAGTTCCCGGAATTGCGATAAAACCTTTTGAAGTTATCCAGGCCAATGCCAATTGAGATGCTGTACAGTTTCTTTCGGTGGCAATTTCTTTTATTTCGTTCAAAAGGGTAATGTTCTTATAAAACTGCTCACCGTGAAAACGCGGAATAGATCTTCTAAAATCATTTTCAGGGAAATCTTCGGGATGCTGAATTTCTCCGGAGATAAAACCTCTTCCCAACGGAGAATAAGCAACAAATCCGATATTTAATTCTTCTAAAGTTTTTATAGTTCCATTTTCTTCCACATTTCTTTCAAAAAGAGAATATTCAGTTTGTACCGCAGTTAGAGGATGAATGGTATTGGCTTTTCGAATGGTTTCAGATGAAACTTCAGAAAGCCCGATATAACCCACTTTTCCCTCCTTAACTAATTCTGCCATAGCAGCAACGGTTTCTTCAATTGGAGTATCAGGGTCAAGTCGGTGCAGATAATAGAGGTCAATATAATCTGTCCCTAAGTTCTTGAGCGAACGTTCTACCGCTTTTTTAACGTATTCCTTTTTGCCATTAAACTGCCACGTAAGCTGCTCGTTATCATCGATCTCGTAACCAAATTTTGTAGCAATGGTGTAGGCATCGCGATTTCCTTTAATGGCTTTTGCAATTAATCTTTCGTTAAGAAGTGGTCCGTAAAGATCTGCAGTATCCAGAAAGTTTCCGCCCAATTCCAGGGAACGATGAATGGTTTTGATAGATTCTGCCTCATCAGCTTTTCCGTAAATGTCATTTCCGGCAATAGTAGTCATTCCCATGCATCCAAGACCAATATTCGGAACAATAAGTCCCTGATTTCCTAATTTTATTTTTTTGATACCTTCCATGATTTTGTTTTAAATATTAACTAACACAAAGATCGGTCAGACGTATTGTATCACAGTATCCAAATCTCTTGTAGTTGTATCCGAAATGAGGGAGGGAGTTTATTGTTTCAGGTTTTAGTTGTGGAGCGTATAATTAATGGAAATTCGCAACGTAGATAATCCTGTTTTGCAAACCTTATAATATTAACTATGAAAAAAAGCTGAATTTGCGATTAAATTTAAGTCCAAAGTAAAGCAAGGGAAACTTAATACCCTGAAACAAAAAATAACAAACTAGTATGAAAAAAGAATGCCGGCATCTCGAAGACGCCGGCATCATTTAACTAACCAAAACCAAAATAATAAATAACCAGTTTATTACATTACAAAGGTCAGATATAAATCAACGTATTGCTGTTAAGGTTTTGTTATTACTTTGTTGGAACTACGTTAAGATTTTTCGGATCGATGTTTTGAGCATTTTGTAGCATTAAATAATTTTTGGCTATTAAAATATAATAACAATCAATTTTGATTATAGAATTGATGGTGTTTAGTTTGTATATTTGATAAAACATTAAAAATCAGCAAAATGGATTCAAACAAAAAATTAACAACTGCAACCGGAACGCCAGTTCCTGATAATCAAAACATTCAAACAGCAGGACCCCGCGGACCTGTTTTACTTCAGGATTTTTGGTTCTTGGAAAAGATGGCACATTTTGACCGTGAAGTGATTCCGGAACGAAGAATGCATGCGAAAGGATCTGGGGCATACGGGACTTTTACAGTGACACACGATATTACCCAATACACAAAAGCCGATTTATTTTCGGAAATTGGTAAACAGACAGAAATGTTTGTACGTTTTTCGACAGTTGCAGGAGAAAGAGGAGCAGCTGATGCTGAAAGAGACATACGCGGTTTTGCTATGAAATTTTATACCAATGAAGGAAATTGGGATTTGGTTGGAAATAATACTCCGGTTTTCTTTTTTCGTGACCCGATGAAATTTCCTGATCTAAACCATGCTGTTAAACGTGATCCAAAAACCAATTTAAGAAGTGCTGATAATAATTGGGATTTTTGGACTTTGTTACCAGAAGCTTTACACCAGATTACAATTGTAATGAGTGATAGAGGAATTCCAAGATCGTACAGAGAAATGCACGGATTTGGAAGTCATACTTTTAGTTTTATAAATGCACAAAACGAAAGACACTGGGTAAAATTTCATCTGGTTTCCCAGCAGGGAATAGAAAATTTGTCTGATGAAGAAGCCGCTTTATTAGTTGGAAGAGACCGCGAAAGTCATCAAAGAGATTTATTTGATGCTATTGAGAACGGTAATTTCCCAAAATGGAAAATGTTTGTTCAGATTATGTCAGAAGAACAGGCAAAAAGCTATCGTTTTCATCCATTCGATTTAACTAAAGTTTGGTTAAAAAGCGATTTTCCTTTGATTCCGGTTGGAGAATTTGAATTGAATAAAAATCCGGAAAATTATTTTGCAGAAGTAGAACAGGCTGCGTTTAATCCGGCTCACGTGCCACCGGGAATAGGTTTCTCTCCTGATAAAATGCTTCAGGGACGTTTGTTTTCTTACGGAGATGCACATCGCTACCGTTTAGGCGTAAATAATTATCAGATTCCGGTAAATGCTTCAAGATGTCCTTACAATACATTTCACAGAGACGGAGCAATGCGTGTTGACGGAAATAACGGAGGGCGTAAACACTACGAACCAAACAGTTTTGGGGAATGGCAGGATCAGCCGGAACTAAAAGAACCGCCATTGGCCATTTATGGAGATGCCTATGCGCATAATTTTAGAGAGGATGACAATGATTATTTTACACAGCCGGGACTTTTATTCCGTTTACTGACGGATGAGAAAAAAGAGCTTTTATTTGCAAATACAGCAGGACAAGTTGGAGGAGCACAGAAATTTATTCAGGTTCGTCATATCAGAAACTGCTATAAAGCGGATCCTGCTTATGGGGAAGGGGTGGCAAAAGCTTTAGGCATGACCATGCAGGAAGTTGATAGTTTTGACGACCCAAGATTAGGAATTGTAACCAGATAAGGTTTAGAGATTTAGAGTCAAAGGCTCAAAATTCTAAACAATATAAATATAAACCCGACAGAATATAAATCCTGTCGGGTTTTTGTATTTAAAAATAAGCAGCAATTATACTTGTTACTATATACACCTGATCTTTGCGCTTACGAAAAAACTACGGTTTTGTTGCTGTACACCATTGTTTTTCTTTCTGCATGCAATTTAATGGCACGCGCTAAAACAATTCTTTCCAGATCACGTCCTTTCATGATGAAATCTTCTACAGAATGTATATGAGAAACTCTCGCGATATCCTGTTCGATAATCGGGCCTTCATCCAATTCCTCTGTCACATAATGACTTGTTGCGCCAATAATTTTTACGCCGCGTTTAAAAGCAGAATGATAAGGTTTCGCACCCGGAAAAGCCGGAAGGAAAGAATGATGGATGTTGATGATTTTATTTTCGTAAAGTGAAATTAGTCTTGGGGTAATAATCTGCATGTATCGAGCCAGGACGATAAAATTGATCTCATATTTTTTCAAAAGTTCAATTTGTCTGCTTTCGCCTTCTTCCTTATTGTCTTTGGTAAAAGGCACATAATGAAACGGAATATCAAAACGTTCTGCAATAGACCTTAAATCATTATGGTTACTCACAATCAGAGGAATTTCGACATTGAGTTCACCTGCGCTGTAACGCCCTAAAATGTCAAACAAACAATGATCGTACTTAGAAACAAATAAGGCCATTTTAGGTTTTTGTTCCTGGCTGTATAAATCCCATGACATATCGAATGCAGTCGCCAGTGTTTTTTCAAAATCTTCTTTGAGACTTTCAATTGTAATTTGAGAATTGGTAAACTCACATTCCAGCCTCATAAAAAAAACATTTTGCTCCACATCAACATGTTGGTCAATATAAGTGATGTTTCCCTCGACATTTGCGATAAACGTAGTAACAGAAGCGATTATGTTTTTTTGATCTTTACAGTGAATTAATATGGTTATTTTCTGCATTTATGGTTGGTTTTTGGTGAGTTAGCAATAAGATGCTAAGACTCAAAGTTTTTTTACTTAGAAACTTAGAAATTTAGCGAATTATTTTCGATCCTGCAGCGCAAAAACACTTTTTAATAAAGGCGTCGTTCTTGCAGAAATATTATTTCGGATTTCTTTTTCTTCAACGGCAATCATTTTAAATACACCGGACAAAGCCTGATTTGTAGTGTAATCGGTAAGATCTGGATTCACTTTCTTTACCAGCGGAATGGTATTGTATTTATTGATGATTTTTGTCCACACCACATCAGCACCAACTTTAGCGAAAGAGTTTTTAATAACCGGATTAAATTTTCCGTACAAAGCTGTTGTTGTACTATTTTGAAGATAGTTTGTCGCGGCAATGTCGTTTCCTAATAAAATGTTTTTAGCATCTGTAAAAGTCATATTTTTTACAGCCGTAACAAAAATTGGAGTTGCTTCTTTTACAGCATCTTCGGCGGCGCGGTTTAGCATTTTGATCCCTTCATCTGCCAGAGAGCCTAAGCCGACTTTTCTTAAAGTAGCATCTACTTTTTGTAATTCTTCGGGCATTAAAATTTTGACCGCCTGATTTTTATAAAACCCATCAACTGCTGTTAACTTACTTACTTGTTGAGTAATTCCTTTATTTAAAGCTTCTTTAAGTCCCGAAGCAATATCTGCACCGCCAACACCCGGAATCTGGGATGAGATTTGGGGTAATTGATTCAGTATTTGTGGTACCTGCGCGCAGGAAGTAAGAGAAAATGTAACGGCTAATAGAAAAATCTTTTTCATCTGGAGTTTGTTTAAGTTTCAAAAATAGTACTTATTCAAAAATAAAGCCATAAAATCTTAACTCTGATGATTTATTTTACTTTTGATAAAACCAAGTTATAACTTCTTATCATAATAAAAATAACTATTTGTTCAAAATTCGTTCAATATTGGTTTCACAATCCCCAATCAGATCATAAAATCCAATATGTACATCTTCTTCGTATTTCCAGAATAAATCCGTTCCATATGGGGCATCAAATATTTCCAAAAAAACGGGTGCAAGTTTTAGCATTGCTTCCGCACTAATAATACTAAAGTTTCCAGGCTCACTAATATATTCTTCATCATCGATTTTTGATAAAATATTCCATCCGTTTAATTGCGGTATACTGCTTTTTTCACGATATGAATACCGGATCTGAACACCATTTATTACATTTTGAGATACTATAAATCCACCGTAATATTCATTTTTATTTTTCATCTTAAATTTTATTAAATAAAAAATCATCTCTTGATGAGATGATTCTTTAAATATTTTATCGATTGCTAAATGCAATTTCCTCTAAAGCTTTAGTATTACTTATCACTTTGCTGACCTCTTGTTTTTTCATATCATCATTATCTCCTGTTCCTGTGCTTAAAGTCAGTTCTTTTGGAGTTGAGGGTTTTTTATCAAAAAGAGTAGCATATAATAAAACAGCCTGCATAAATCCGCCATCATTTAATAGATGTAAACTGTTTTCGCCATAGCGAAGATTATCTTTATTTCCCACTAAGTACTTATAACCCTTTTTTCCATTGTACGCATCATTCACAGCATCACCGACTTTTAATAATCCGGCATTTTCAACTGATTGAGTTACAGAAATGGCATTTTTGCGGATCTCATCAAAGTATTCTTTGTATTCAGGATCTGTAAATTGGAGTGGAGACATCGCTTCGTAAATGTAAATGGCAACTCCCGGACTGTTTTTTTTAATTTTATCCACAATCATTTTTACATTTTCGATATATTTATCCGGTTCTGCTAATGCCACTGGTGTCGATTCCTGAAGAATAACATAATCGTAATAATTTCCGTCTTTGTCGGTTTTACCAAAATAGGTTTCGGCTTCGGTCTTATGATCATTATAAACTTTATCAATAGAAACTCCCATTGTGACCAATTGATCAATATTCATTGGCTGATTATTTGCCTGGCAAATCTCCCCAAATAAAACCGGAGCGCTTACAAAAAATTCTGTGTGGCTGTTTCCTATAAATAAGATTCGCGGTGTGCCCTCAGCTTTTGGAGCTGTCGGTTTGGTACTCTGATCTTCTGACGCAGTAATTGCACCGGATTCTTTCTCATTTGCAGATTTACCATTACAGGATGAAAGTAGAATCGCTGCAATACCTAAAAATAAAAAGTGCTTTTTCATTGTTTGTTTAATTTGAAATTATGCTATAAAAATTCCACAAATCTATTTTTAGACAATGATGCTTTTAACCCCAAGACGTTTTTAAACTGACACTTTACGACAATAATTAGTGCAGGTATTGTAAGTTAGGATGGTAATCTGTATTGTTGACATCTAGATCCTGTAAAATGATCTCTGTGTAATCTTTTCCGCCTTTCAATAAGTAGAAAATGGATTTCATTATATAAATTGGCCCATACGGAATGAGACGCCAGCTTAAAGACAGATTCAAAAAGAAATGTTTTAAGGCGTATTTAAAAGTATTTTCGTGGGGACGAATAAAATAGATGTTAGAACTTTTAATTCTTCGTACCAGTCTGGAAATAGTGTACGGAAACATAACAAATCTGGCACCTTGCTGAACCAGAACGTTTATCTCAAACGTTGAAAGACCTTCTATATTATTTGTTTTCATAATATTGCGTTTTAAATATTACAAATAGTGGTATAATTATCTGGCAAAGTTCACACTATACTAAAAGTATATTTACCCCTAAAAGGTTTAAAAATGATAATCCAGGGTATTTCTTTCAAAGTATTAAAAATAAAAAGAGAGAATCATCACTTCATTGTGATCATTCTCTCTTTAGTAAGGTTGTATTTCGTTAATTTACATCAGCAGTGGCTGGTGCAGCTTCGGGGTTTAATTGTAAATCTCTTTCGTAAACATCCTGAAAGAAGCCAATTTCTCCATTCTCATTTACCAAAGAAGTGAAATAGGTAATAAAGATGGGTACTTTTTTAGAAAGCTTAAAACTATTTTCTGCTTTTCCGTCCATAGCTTTGTCAATCTTTTGTTGATTCCATTCCGGATAATCTTTTAACATTGCAACGGCCAATTCTTTTGCCAGCTTTACGTTGATACATCCGTGGCTGAAAGTTCTTTTTTCAAAATCAAACAACGTTTTAGATGGTGTATCGTGCATGTAAATATCATCTGCATTAGGAAACATAAATTTCACTAATCCCAAGGAATTATCAGGTCCCGGTTTTTGTCTTACCATTCCATTTACCATTTCCATATTATGATCGGCAAGATAATTTTTATCTGCAGCCATTTTTAATTTTAATTCGTTGTTTACGATACTTTGAGGAACTGTCCAATAGGGACTGAAAACGATTCTGTCAATTTCTCCGTTAAAAATGGTAGTTTTAGTTAATGGCGCTCCTACAAAAACAGGCGACGTTAATACTACTTTTCCATTTTTGACATATTTCATTTCGTATGACGGAACATTCACCAAAACGTATTCATCGCTTCCTGCCATCTGAGCAGAAATTTCACGGCATCTTTCCATATTCAATCTCAATGTTTCCATTTTGTCCGCAATAGGAACGTTCATTTCCTTAATGTGCTCTTCTGATAAAATATAATTAGGTTTAAAACCATTGCGGACTTTGTATTTCATAACTGCATCCATCAGTTCACGATCATAAACATTGCTTTTCGAATCATTTTTCAAATCTCCTAACAGATATAAGCGGGTTCTTACTTGTGCGATGGTACTTGAAACGGCATCCGGACGCAAATCTTTATACGGCGTTTCTTCCGGAACAATTGGTTTCCATTTCTTAGATCGGTCCAGTTTTTTATATTGTCTCAATACAGTTTCTAATTTATAATACTGATCAAAACTAACAACTGCTTCTTCAGTAGAACTTTTAGCAGTTAATTCTTCAATTGTACTGTAATTTAAAAAATCTTTCAGCATGGCATCATAAGAAACTTTTTTCTTGGCGTCTTCAGTATTTTTTTTGGCGTATACAATATATAAGGAACTTAAAAGCATGTCTGCATCAGTTTTAGACAGCTTCGTATCTGATGAAGCATCAAAAAGCTGATCGATTTCTTTTTGATACGGAATTATTAAATCGTTTGTACCTTTTGCTTTTTCATACAAAACAGTACCAAATTCGTTAATGTCTTCCTCATCGTACCAAATAGATCCTACAGTTCTGTTTTTATACAATGACATTACATCTGATTTGTATTTTTTTAAATCTGAATATCTTTTGAAGAAGTCATTTTTAATTTCGCTGTCAACATCATCCGAATTAATGTTTACAGTGGTTTCGTTTGATTTATCTTTATATCTAAAATCGTTACTTTCTACTCTGTTAAAAGAGGATACAAAAAAACTCAAACTTAAAATTAGGGTGAATGAATAAAATGTTCTCATTTTTTTAATTTTTACGTTATACTTTTTATGGTTAAGTTCTAGGTAAAAATTTGGGGCTTTTCTACCCTGCTAAATTACTCTACAAGGCTTCAAGACATGTTTTTAGATTTTATTTAAATGTTGCGAAATTGCCATGTTTTTAATCTTTCTTTAACAATATCAATTAGTTACAAGAATTGTTACCTTTATAGAGCAAAAATCTTCAATCTTTTTCAAACATAATGAAAGGGTTTTGATCAAATATTAAAATATTTTGTAAATTGCCTCCTGAAAATTATCATATTCATAAAATGGAACAACAAAAAACATATATTCCTAAAAATAAAGTAAGAATTGTTACCGCTGCCTCATTATTTGACGGCCATGACGCTGCAATTAATATTATGCGACGTATTATACAGTCAACAGGCGTTGAGGTAATACACCTTGGTCACGACCGCAGTGTAGAAGAAGTGGTAAATACCGCGATTCAGGAAGATGCTAATGCCATTGCAATGACTTCTTACCAGGGCGGACACAATGAATACTTTAAATATATGTACGATTTGCTTCATGAAAAAGGTGCAGGACATATAAAAATTTTTGGTGGCGGAGGCGGGGTTATTTTGCCCAGCGAAATTGCCGAATTGCATGAATATGGAATTACCAGAATTTATTCGCCTGATGACGGACGTTCTTTAGGGCTTCAGGGAATGATTAATGATCTGGTGGAGCAATCTGATTTTCCTGTGGGAAATGAATTAAACGGAGAAATCGATCACATCGAAAATAAAATTCCGACAGCGATCGCGCGATTGATTTCTTCTGCAGAAAATTTTCCTGAAATCGCAAAACCGGTTTTTGATAAAATTCACGAAAGTAATACAACTTCGAAAATTCCTGTTTTAGGAATTACAGGAACGGGCGGAGCAGGAAAATCTTCTTTGGTTGACGAACTGGTGCGTCGTTTTTTAATTGATTTTCCCGAAAAAACAATCGGATTGATTTCTGTCGATCCTTCTAAAAGAAAAACCGGAGGAGCTCTTTTAGGTGACAGAATCCGTATGAATGCGATTAATAATCCTCGTGTTTATATGCGTTCGCTGGCGACGCGTCAGTCCAATTTGGCTTTGTCCAAATATGTAGCCGAAGCGATTCAGGTTTTAAAAGCCGCAAAATACGATTTGATTATTCTGGAAACTTCAGGAATCGGACAATCAGATACCGAGATTATGGATCATTCTGATGTATCCTTATATGTAATGACACCAGAATTTGGAGCGGCAACGCAATTGGAGAAAATCGATATGCTTGATTTTGCCGATTTAGTGGCTTTAAATAAATTTGACAAACGCGGTGCACTAGATGCGATTCGCGATGTAAAAAAACAATACCAGCGCAATCATAATCTTTGGGATAAAAACCCCGACGAAATGCCCGTTTTTGGAACGATTGCTTCGCAGTTTAATGATCCGGGAATGAACACGCTGTACAAAGCAATCATGGATAAAGTGGTAGAGAAAACCGACTCTGACCTGAAATCGACTTTTGAAATTACCAAAGAAATGAGCGAGAAGATTTTTGTAATTCCGCCAGGAAGAACAAGATACCTTTCTGAAATTGCTGAAAATAACAGAAATTATGATGAAACCGCACTTTCACAGCAAAAAGTAGCGCAGAAACTATACGGAATTTTTAAAACCATAGAATCGGTTTCCGGAAAAATACCTCAGATTACAAAGGCAGGAATTGACGATGAAAGTGTCTTCCTGAGCGCAGTCGAAGGACTTAGAGCCATCGAAACACATGACGAAAACAGAATCTTTTTAAATCTTTTACTGAATCAGTTTGATAAAGTAAAAATGGCTTTAGATCCTTACAATTGGGAAATTATCCTGAATTGGGATGAAAAAGTGGCCAAATATAAAAATCCGGTTTATTCCTTTAAAGTTCGCGACAAGGAAATCAAGATCGCAACGCATTCTGAAAGTTTATCGCATCTGCAGATTCCGAAAATTGCATTGCCTAAATATGAAGGCTGGGGCGATATCCTGCGTTGGAATTTACAGGAGAATGTTCCCGGAGAATTTCCTTTTGCTTCCGGATTGTATCCTTTTAAACGTGAAGGCGAAGATCCGTCCAGAATGTTTGCGGGCGAGGGCGGACCCGAAAGAACCAACAAACGTTTTCATTACGTAAGTGCCGGAATGCCTGCAAAACGTCTTTCAACTGCTTTTGACAGCGTAACTTTATACGGAAATGATCCCGATGTACGTCCGGATATTTACGGAAAAATAGGAAATGCCGGAGTTTCGATCTGTTGTTTAGACGATGCAAAAAAACTCTATTCCGGTTTCGATCTGGTTCATGCTTTAACGTCAGTAAGTATGACTATCAACGGACCCGCGCCAATGTTGTTAGGTTTCTTTATGAATGCCGCGATCGATCAGCAATGTGAGATTTACATCAAAGCCAATGATTTAGAAAAAGAAGTTGAAGCTAAAATCAACAAAATATATAAAGACAAAGGAATTGAAAGACCAAAATACCAGGGCGATTTGCCGGAAGGAAATAATGGTTTAGGGTTAATGCTTTTAGGTGTGACCGGAGATGAGGTTTTACCTTTGGATGTTTATAATGATATAAAGGTTAAGACACTTTCTCAAGTGCGTGGAACCGTTCAGGCTGATATTTTAAAAGAAGATCAGGCGCAGAATACCTGTATTTTCTCTACAGAATTTGCTTTAAGATTAATGGGCGACGTACAGGAATATTTTATTACTAAAAATGTTCGTAATTTTTATTCGGTTTCTATTTCCGGATACCATATTGCAGAGGCGGGCGCAAACCCGATTACGCAATTGGCTTTTACGCTTTCTAATGGTTTCACTTACGTGGAATATTATTTGAGCCGCGGAATGAATATCAACGATTTCGGACCCAATTTATCGTTCTTTTTCTCCAACGGAGTAGATCCTGAATATTCGGTTATTGGTCGTGTGGCGCGTAAAATCTGGGCAAAAGCCATGAAAAATAAGTACGGTGCCAACGAAAGAGCACAAATGCTGAAATATCATATTCAGACTTCCGGACGTTCGTTGCACGCACAGGAAATTGATTTTAACGATATTAGAACCACTTTGCAGGCTTTGTATGCGATTTACGACAACTGTAATTCATTGCACACGAATGCTTACGACGAAGCAATTACAACACCAACAGAAGAATCGGTTCGCAGAGCCATGGCGATTCAGTTGATTATTAATAAAGAATTAGGTCTGGCGAAAAACGAAAATCCAATTCAGGGTTCGTTTATTATCGAAGAATTGACTGATTTAGTTGAAGCTGCCGTTTTACAGGAATTCGACAGAATTACAGAACGCGGAGGAGTTTTAGGCGCAATGGAAACGATGTACCAAAGATCTAAAATTCAGGAAGAAAGTTTGTATTACGAAACCTTAAAACACAATGGAGATTTTCCAATTATTGGAGTTAATACTTTCCTGAGTTCAAAAGGATCTCCAACAGTAATTCCGGCAGAAGTTATCCGCGCAACCGAAGAAGAAAAACAATATCAGATTACGATGCTCGATAACTTGCATCAGTTTCACGAAGAAAAAGTAAATGAGCATTTAAATAAACTACAGGAAGCAGCGATTAAAAACGAAAACTTATTCGATTATTTAATGGAAGCGACAAAGGTTTGTTCGTTAGGTCAGATTACTTCGGCTTTGTTTGAGGTTGGCGGGCAGTATAGAAGGAATATGTAGGATATTATTTTTTATAGATTTTATGGAAAACCTCTCATGAGAAATGGGAGGTTTTTTGTTTATAAAGTTGATCATAAATAAAAGAATTATAAGGAATTATTTGATGAAAATTAATTAAATTTAAAATTAAATTTGGAAGGAAAAATATTAAGATTGGATAAAAAAACATGTCAAAAAAAAAGGATAGCATAAAAAAAGAATGGATAGAATTTAGAAATTCGGTATATGAAACTAAATCAAAAAGTCAAGATGATTTTGAAAAATATATAAATATAATTGCTTCTGGCGGATTAGGCATAACGATAGCTTTTTTTGATAGGATAGTACAAATAGATAAAGCGATATATCTTTGGATAATTGTTTCTGGCTGGCTTCTGCTTGCAATTACTTTATTGGTAAATTTGCTTTCACATTTTAAATCAGTTCATTATATGGAACTTACAATTTCGGAAATTAATGATAAAAAATATGAAGAAGTTTTTACAAATGTTGAAGAAAGAAATAAAATTATTAATAGATTTAACTTAATCTCTTTGGCCTCACTTATTATTGGTGTATTGGCTATAATTATTTTTGTAACAATAAATTTATATATTATGAGTAATGATCGAAAACCTGTTTATCCACAAAAACCGGTTCCTGAAGAAAAAGGAAGAAAAATACCTAGCCCTCCAGTAAGTAGGCCATCTAATACACCAAAAAAATAAAAAAAATATGAATGAAGAGATAAAAAAGAAGTTGGAAGAAGCACTTGCTTTAAATAAAAAGATTGAAGATTTAGGCAGTAAAGTAACTGCAGGTAGAAGTGTTCCAACCCCTTCAAACTCATTAAAACCTAAAGTAGTTATAATTGCAAAACCTGAAGAAAAAAAGAAGTAATATTAATTTCTTCAAATTTCTTTTATCTTGAAGCTACCGAATACAAATAACTAAAATCAAATAATATGAAAATATATAATGCTGATTTTAAAATATTGCGTTTAGATTTCAACATTGATATTTTAAAGACAAAACCATTAATGGAATCTAATGTTGAAATAGTACTAGAGTTATTTCCACCATCTGACGGTATTAAAGACGCTTGTAGATTTGGGTTTAGGATTGCTTCTCATTTTTTAGAAGTAAATTCAAAAAAAGAGGCAGTTGGTTATCTTTCTGAGTATTTTTCTGATTTTGTAATAGAAAATGAAACTAAAGATTTGATAGATATTAGAAGATTTGTTGAAAATGCATTTCTTAATCATGAGGTTCGATTTCAAGAAACTAAACCTATCGAGGTTGTGATGGATAACTTAATATTAAAACCAAATATAGAAGGTTTTACAGAGGATATCTTTTTTCAATTAAAGAAAAACGGGTATTATCCAGATTAAAAATTATACCCGCTCTCAGAAGTGTTTCATTTGCTGTGCGAAGTCTCCGACTTCGTACCCGCTCCAATTATCCACGCAGTAAATTAAAAAGAATTGGAATGGAATATTGGAATGGTTACAAAGTCGGAGACTTTGCACAGCGTCAAAAACTTTGCGACTTAGCTCCCAATAACTATCGGGATTGCGAGATTCTTACCATTAGAAATTTCATCTTCGCAAATAGAAATCATTCCCCTACAACCTCTGTAATATATCCTAAAAACTCCATTTCATCCAAAGGGAAAATAGAAAGAACCGTTTCCAGAACAAGCGCAACATCAATCGATTTGGTTTTATCTTTTTCAGAATTTACGTCATGGTTTAGTGCCAGGATACATAATTTGAGTAAATCGGTAATAATACAGCCGAGTTCAAAATAATTGACCACTTTAATGGGAGCGGTATATTCTTTTGGTTTTTCAGAGGAAAGTTGTAAAGTTTTAAAATACAAAGCAGTTAATTCTTTAAGACGATTTAGGCTTTTAGTTTCATTCGTTTCCATGATTTTGTTTTTTAAATGGCTTATAAGTATTTTACAAATTTGAATTTAAAATAATATAAGAAAAATTGTACTTTTGTTTGCTTTGGCGAAGGAAGAAATAGATTACCCTGTACCGAATCATTTTTTGCCGTATTGTACGGCGTTAAATATGTTTTTTACATTTCGCAGGTTTTCACACATAATTATTATCTTTGGAATATGAGCACACTAACAAAATCAAATCATATAGGACGAAAAATAAGCCGTATCCGCGAACTTCGCGATATGAAGCAGGAAGCTTTGGCGCAGGCTTTAGGAACGAACCAACAAGCGGTTTCTGCTTTAGAAAATAGTGAAACGATTGATGATGCGAAACTTATTGAAGTAGCGAAGGCACTTGGTGTAACGGTTGAGGCGATTAAGAATTTTTCTGATGAAGCAGCAATCAATTATTTTAATACATTTAATGAAAGTCCAAATAATTATTTTGGATTAAACAATTGCACTTTCAATCCGTTAGACAAATTAATGGAAACGGTGGAAGAAAATAAAAAGCTTTACGAACGTCTGCTTCAGGCCGAAAAAGACAAAAATGACTATTTAGAAAAATTACTAAATCAAAAATAGTTAAGAAAATAAAGTATAAGCATCTGTCACATCGGATGCTTTTTTGTTTTAAGAATCATTACAAACTTTTATAACATGAGTTCATATCCAGAAGAAATAGAAGAATTCCACACCATACTCGGGAGTTTAAAAGGAATTGGTGAAGTATGCAGTGGAATCGATAATTTAGAAGGAATAAAACCAGAAGACCTAAAAGGCGCAGATTTGTCTCATCTTCCTGTTGCGGCGCTTTTAAGAACAGACGGCGGAAAGGAGAATGAATTTTTTCTTCAGTTTGAGTTTACTATTGACAGGTCTGAAGAAAGTCTGGTTTCACTCGAATTTATTTCCTGGTTTATAAGAGATCAGGCAAGAGCGGGACAACAAGTGCAATTGCGAACTTTTGCGTTGCCGCCTCAGATTGGCGGAAATAGTCAATTAGGGCAAACTTTAAAATTTCAAATCGATTACTTTATTGCCGATGCCCCCGACACGTTACAGCCTTTACTCGATAAAATTGCAGAATGGAGTAAGTCGCTTCTCTTATTTATAAAATTGTATGCTATTCCGGTAAAGTAATTCCTGATTTTATAAAACAAAAAAAAGACAGCAGTGGAACTTGCTGTCTTTTCATTTTGTGGTACTAAACAATTAACGACGGAAACCCGGGCTTTGGTTAACAGATTGGTCAAGTTTAATTGTTTTCATTTTTTTTGCAGCAACTTTAATTTCGTGTTTCGCAACTTTGTCATTTTCTTTTACTTCAAGAACATATGTTCCTGCAGGAAAACTTTCAAGACTAATAGTTTTAGAAACCTCCAATTGGTTTACTGCTGCGTCACCCGCATAAAGTAAATTGTGGTTCTCATCATAAATAGAGAAAGAAGAATTTTGAACCGTGTCTAAAGTAAAACTTACTACTTTTCCGTTTCCGGTTTTAATATTCAAAATAAAATCTCCTTTTCCATTCATGGCATAAGAAAATACAGTTGCTAAAAAATAGGCTGCAACCAGACCTGCTTTGGTAAATTTTGTCATGTTTTTTTTTAATTTATTACTAAATGTGGAACGCGTAAAACTACAAATACAAATTTAATTTAATGCAAAAAAAGACCTTTTTTTAACTCTTAATATGCTGAATTAAAAGTATTTCTGTAGTTTCTTTGCTCTATGTACGTAAACATTGGGCTTGCGGATTTATATTTCTTAAAAGTAGTTTTAACACATAAAAAGCAAAATATTTAATTTATAGGAATATTTTCTCAAAATGTTAAAATTTAAATTTTGTCTATCGATTAAAAACAAAAAAAACAGCTCTGTAACCATTCGAGAGCTGTTTCTAAATCAAAAAAAAATTAAAAAAATTCAAAAAAAATTATCTGCAGGAGATAATTATGCTTTTTATCGTGCAGCTAAATTTGAATTTTTTGCAAAACCGGATTTGTAAACCGATGAAACTGCATTTTTCGCAAGAGATGCGTTTTCACTAATTGTAATCTCGTATTTTGCTTTTTTTACATTGTCTTCTACTTCTAAGAAATACGTTCCCTCAGGAAATTCCTCCAAACTAAATGTTCTTAAAATTCCTTCCTTGCCAGTAGCACTTTCAGAATAGATAAGAGTGCCGTCCTGATCATAAATTGCTAAGTTGGCTTTCTGAACTTTGTTAAGAGCGAAAGTGATCAGTTTTCCATTAGCCTTTAATACGTGAAGATTAAACTCCGACGTTCCGTCAATTGCGTAAGTGCTTATTCCTGTGAAAAGCAACGCTGCTACTAAACTCATTTTTGCAATCTTTTTCATGGGACTAGTTTTTAAAATTAATAGTTCTAATTCTCTGATGCTAAATTAGTTATATAGTATGTGGTAAAAAGCAACTGTGTTTTCTTATTTAGATGCTATATTCTCATTTACGAAACCGTTATAGGTTAAAATTTAAATTATATTTATCGATTTGGTTAAAACGATGATTTTAATTTAACGTTTTGGTAAAATTAGCAATTTATAAGTTTGCAGAATAGTTATATAAGAAACACTAAGTTTTTTGAATAATTTGATATAAAAAAATTGCAAATCTTATTTTAATAGAGCTTTGCATCCCGGAGCTTCGAGATTGAGTTATATGTATATAATGTATAAAAAATTTTCTGTGTTCTCTGCAGAAATAAAAGAGATTAGTTTAAAAAAGTAAAGAGCAAAAAAAAACAGCTCAGTAACCACAAAGAGCTGTTTTTAAAACTTTTGAAAGTTTTTAACTTACTAACTATCTAACCTCACTTTTTATACTGTATTAGAGTATAAAATTTTTAAGTGCCGTGAAGTAACACTTAAGATTTATAAATTCTTCTTAGAAAGAAGGAGTTCCTTTTGAAGATAAAACTGAATTTTTTGAATCTACAGTAATATCGTATTTTACTTTTTTGAAATTATCAGCAACTTCTAAAATGTATTTTCCTTGTGGAAATTCTTCCAGACTAAACGTTCTTAAAATTCCATCTTTACCAGAAGCATTTTCTGTATAGATCAAAGTACCGTTTGCATCGTATATACTGATAACCGCTTTTTGTAATTGATTAATTCCAAAAGCAATTACCTTGCCATTTCCTTTTAATACATGAAGATTTAGTGCTTCGTTTCCATCAATTGCGTAAGTACTCATTCCTGTTAGAAGTACTGCACATACTAAACTTAATTTCATTATCTTTTTCATATTGTGTGGTATTAAATTTTTAGTTCATTTCTCTGAGGCAAAGTTATACCAGCATGTGTGTTATTTTAACATCTGTATTTTCCAATTTATGTGCTATATTCTCATTTACGAAACCGTTATAGGTTAAAATTTGATTTTAATATTACGTTTCTGTTAATTTGCTTGTTATTTTTCAAAGTTTTATAAATATTCGATACTTCATAAAATTTCCATCTTTCTTACAAAAATTATAAAATCGGCATAAAATCATCTTTTAATTAAGATAAATAGAAAAAATCTCTGGAAAAAAAATGGTACTGAAAAAAATGGGTCGTTTTGCTATAGAATCCTCAGTGTTAAGAATGTTATTTTAATGTAAAATCCGCAGTTACGAAACCGTTATAGGTTAAAATTTAAATTTTTTTAGGTGTTTTTGTTAAATTTGCTATTATTTTTTAAAGAAACTATCATGAAGACTATTGCCCCAGCTCTTGAAGTGATAACTAACTCATACGGAAGTTCTTTTACCTATACTAAACACGCCGAAAAGACCAATAGCAAAGCTCATTTATGGCATTATCATCCAGAGATTGAGTTGGTTTATATTAACGGCGGGGCTGGAAAAAGACAAATAGGGAGCCATGTTTCTTATTATACCAATGGTAGTTTACTTCTTATAGGCTCTAATTTGCCACATTGTGGTTTTACAAATGAGCAAACAGGAAATACGAATGAAACCGTTATTCATATAAAACCCGAATTTTTAGGAAGTGATTTTTTTGCTGCTCCCGAAATGAAAAAAGTTCAGAATATTTTGAATCAGGCTAAGGGTGGAATTGCTTTTGGTGGTGAAACAAAAAAACGAATTGGAGAGAAAATTGAAATGATGGAAAACGAATCTCCATTTCAAAGACTTATAACGCTTTTAAGTGTTCTGGACGAATTGGAATCAGCTGAGGATTACACCGTTTTAAATGCTGATGGATTTTCTTTAGAGTTACAAACGCAGGATAACGATCGTATTAATGTTGTTTTTAATTATGTGAAAGATCATTTTCAGCAATCTATATCTATAGATGAGGTTTCTAACCTGGTGAGTATGACGACGCCGTCTTTTTGTCGTTATTTTAAAAAGATCTCCAATAAAACTTTTACTGAATTTGTAAATGAATACCGATTAGTCCATGCTTCAAAACTTTTGGCAGAACAGCCAATGAGTATTAATGAAGTCTGCTACGAAAGCGGTTTTAATAATTTCAGTCACTTTAGCAAATCTTTTAAACAATATACAGGTAAGAGCGCTTCGCAATACCGTCACGAACATAAGATTATTATTAGTTAATAGTAGTTTGCCTCAATCAAAGGAACATGAATCCGGTCATTTAGCATGATCGGATTTTTTTTTGCCACGAATTCAACAATTTTTTAATATTAATTCGTGAATTTGTGGCTTTTTTTTATCGGAAACGATAGTCGGATTTTTCATATATTCTATTTCCAAAAAAAGTTATATTTACAATCCCTAATCAAAATAAAAAATAAAATGAAGAAATTTAAAATGCTCTTAGCTGCATTTTTGTTGTGTATGACCACATACGCTGCAAAAGTAGACACTTTACAAATTGCCAGTACCGCTATGGGAAAAACCTATAAAGCGGCGGTAGTTTTACCAAATTCTTATTCCAAAAGCAAAACCACTTTTCCGGTAATGTATTTATTGCATGGAGCTTACGGACATTTTAGTGACTGGTTAAAAAATACTCCAAACAAAAAACTGGTTCAAAATCTGGCAGATCAATACAACTTAATTATTGTGATGCCCGAAGGAGAGACTTTTAGTTTTTATATTGATAGTCCTGTCAATAAAGAAAGTCAGTTTGAGACTTTTATTACACAGGAAGTCATTCAGCAAGTAGATAAAAAATACCGAACGATTGCCAACAAGAACGGAAGAGTGATTACCGGACTTTCCATGGGTGGGCATGGAGCTTTGTATTTATCTGCCCGACATCCTGATTTATTTTGCGCAGCCGGAAGTATGAGCGGCGCCGTAGATATGGCAACAATGCTAAACAGAGATTCTGCTGCTCAGGTTGTAAAACTCATGCAGCCCGTTTTTGGAGATAAAAGTGGTAATACAGAATTATATGAGCAAAATGCGGTTTTAGGAATGATCGATAAAATAAAAGCCAATAAGCTTCCTTTAATTATAGATTGTGGTGTAGACGATTTTTTAATTGAACCCAACAGAGAATTGCACAGAAGATTGGTTTATACAAAAGTAGAGCATGATTATACAGAACGTCCCGGAGCACATACCTGGGAATATTGGGAAAATTCTTTGCCTTATCATGTATTATTTTTCAATAAAATACTGCTTAAAAATCAATTAGTTGGAAAAAAATAACGAGAAATAGTAACAAACAATTGGTGAAAAACTTTTTTTGGTTTGATTTTTGGAATATCTTTATAAGTATAAACCTTAAAAAAAATATGTTATGAAAAAGATATTATCCCTTTTTGCCATTGTTGGATTAATGGCGTTTTCTAGTTGTTCCAATAATGACGATGATGATGTTGATTATGATACAATCTCATATGTGTTTGATGTTTCTAATGTTACTTTTGATTTAGATGGAAATACCGCACCTATAGACTTTGATTCAACTATTTATTCTGGAGACGTTGTTTTAATGTATAGACTAAATGGAGTTGTAAATGGACGTAAAGTATGGAGTCCAATTCCACAATCCTATTATTATGATAACGGCAGCTTACATTTTACCTATAAATTTAATTTTACTCAGGATGATATAGATTTATATTTAGAAGGATTTGAGTTAAATACTGTTCCTAACAGCTTAGCGGTAAATCAAACTTTTAGAGTTGTAATTGTTCCAGGAGATGATGGTTCGAATACTCAGAAATCTGCTAATCAACCTGACTATTCTGATTACTATGAGGTTATTAAAAAGTATAACATTAACGATAGTAACGTTAAGAAATTAAACTAAAGTTTTTTAAATTACATAAAAAAAGGAAATCGAAAGATTTCCTTTTTTTATGTAATTTAATTTTTCAATATAGTAACTGACGAAAATTTCCTCTTCCGTTTTTATAATATTGTGCACTTATATAATATGTTCCCATTGATAAAACGAGATGTTTATCATAGGATTTCCTTTTTCATATTATTATGAGAAGACTGCTTATTCCAAATCACTAGAATTATCATTCAATACCTTTTCTTCTCCAAACTTTAGGGAAACTAACACTCCAACAAGAAGTGATAATGCGATAAATCCTAAAGATGCCCACTCAGGAACCTGAATCCAGTCGTGCAAAAGCATTTTCAGTCCAACGAAAGCTAAAATCGCCACCAGACTATATTCTAAATAACTGAATTTTGCCAGCATATTGGCCAGGAAGAAATACATGGAACGTAGACCCAGAATGGCAAAAATATTAGAACTGAAAACCAAAAACGGATCTTTTGTTATGGCTAAAATCGCGGGAACGCTGTCTACGGCAAAAAGAACGTCCATAACTTCAATTACTATTAAAGCAACAAATAAAGGCGTTGCAGCTTTTTTAGCAGTGGCAGTGGTGATGAAAAATTTCTCTCCATCCATTTCTGAAGTAATCGGCATTATTTTGCCCAGTGTTTTGTATACAAAAGAATCTTTTGGATGGAAATCTTCTTCTTCTCCCGAAAATAACATTTTGACTGCAGTAAAAATCAGGAAAATTCCAAATACATAAGTAGTCCATGTGAATTTGTTGATGAGCATTACACCGAAGAAAATCATTAGACCTCTAAAGACAATGGCGCCCAAAATTCCCCAAAACAACACCCGATGCTGATATTTCTGCGGAATTTTAAAAGAAGCAAATACAATGGCAATAACAAAGATATTGTCGACACTTAATGAAAGTTCAATAAGGTAACCCGTTATAAACTTCATAGAAGCAACAGTAGGTTTTAGTTGATCCGGATTTGCAATGTAATCTGTAGTGTAAAGCCAGTAGATGACTCCGGAAAACAAGAATGACAAAGTAACCCAGATTAATGTCCATTTGCTGGCTTCTTTTGTACTAATGATATGCGGTGTTTTATTAAATACACCTAAATCTAAAGCAAGAATAAAAATTACAGCAAGTAAAAAGAGAGACCAGACTATCATAATTGAATTTTTTATTGATTTACAAAGATAGGTTTTGAAGTTTAACTTCAAAAATTAATTCTTAAAGAAACTCATTTAAATGTACTAATTTTCATTACAATGCTTTAACTCAAAAACTAAAATTATTATCTCTCGAATCTTAAGTTTTATTCTTTGTTATCTGAGTCGAAGTTAGAAAAACTGTAGAATAAAAAAAGTGCCGACAATAATGCCGGCACTTTCTGGTATAATGAATGCTTAAATTAGATCGCTGATTTAACAGTTTTGATAATTCTTGCAGCAATTTTGTATGGGTCTCCGTTTGAAGCTGGTCTTCTGTCTTCTAACCAACCTTTCCATCCTTTTTGAACTGTCATTAAAGGAATTCTGATTGAACATCCTCTGTCTGAAACTCCATAAGAGAAATCGTGGATAGAAGCAGTTTCGTGTTTACCAGTTAAACGTTGGTCGTTGTAAGCTCCGTAAACTGCGATGTGCTCAGCAGTAACAGGACGGAAAGCCTCACAAATTCTTTCGTAAGTTGCCTGATCTCCACATGTTCTAAGAACTTCGTTAGAGAAGTTAGCGTGCATTCCTGAACCATTCCAGTCTGTATCTCCTAATGGTTTAGGGTGGTATTCAATATAGTAACCATATTTTTCAGTCAAACGGTCTAATAAGTAACGGGCAACCCAGATTTCGTCTCCGGCTTTTTTCGCACCTTTAGCAAATAATTGGAATTCCCATTGTCCGCAGGCAACTTCCTGGTTGATTCCTTCAAAGTTAATTCCGGCAGCGATACATAAATCAGCATGCTCTTCAACTAATTTTCTTCCGTGTGTATTTTTTCCACCTACAGAACAGTAGTACATCCCTTGTGGAGCAGGGTATCCTCCAACAGGGAAACCAAGTGGAAGCTGAGTTTTAGTATCCATGATAAAATACTCTTGTTCGAAACCAAACCAAAAATCATCATTATCATCATCAATTGTAGCTCTACCGTTAGAAGGGTGTGGCGTTCCGTCAGCGTACATAACTTCAGACATAACTAACCATCCGTTGATACGTGTTGGATCCGGGTAGATCGCAACAGGTACTAAAAGACAGTCAGAAGAACCACCTTCAGCTTGTTTAGTTGACGAACCATCAAATGACCAGTTTCCAAGTTCCTCTAATGTTCCTTTGAAGTTTTCATGCTCTTCAACTTTAGTTTTACTTCTAAGATTTTGAGTTGGTTCATATCCATCTAACCAAATGTACTCTAACTTAATTTTAGCCATAATAATATAAATTAATTTTTTTGTTTTTTTTCG